>Ga0228536_1001124_pt1 | contig 30812 bp, 33 predicted proteins | sample SJ1Smetagenome_FD_168611 | JGI IMG/M metagenome (GOLD analysis project Ga0228536, IMG submission 168611) | Enriched culture of PCE-dechlorinating microbial communities from Ithaca, New York, USA - SJ1.S | ecosystem: Engineered > Modeled > Simulated communities (microbial... > Unclassified...
CTCTCGGCGGCCTTCTTCAACGAACCGAGGCGTTCGACCTGGAACAGGAGTTGGGCGCGGCCCGCGCCGAAACACATGTCGCCGTCCCGCTCCAGCCATAAGTGCAGCCGCACGGTGGGGCTGGATGCGGACGCGGAGAGGCCCGCCATCGGCCGGGCAGCGTGCTCCGCCTTCCTGGCCTTCTCGCGCCTGCCGCGCTCTTCCGGCTCCCGGGCCATACCCTCGTCCATGTCCACTCCCTTCGGCGCACGGGCTCCCGTACGCTCGACACGATGCGGACATGTTATGTCAAAAATGACAGAACGGCAGAAAAAGGGGATATGCGCCGATTTTGACACCAGATCACTTGTTCCCAAGCAACCGGGCCACGCGGAAAAACAGTTACTTCTTTCGTTCGCGGAGATTCTTGAAGGAAATGCCCGCCAGACAGCCCACCAGCGCGCCGAGGAGAAGCCCGCGCTCCAGGCTCATGATGCCGGTCCAGCCCGCCAGCAAGCCCAGGGAGCCGCCCACGAGAATGCCCTTGGCCAGGGCTTCGAGCCAGAGTTCCAGGTTCTTGTCGCGGTCGTCGGACATCTCGTCTCCTAGCGGGTAGTCGCGCGCGCGGACTGGAGCCACACGGGCGCGGAGTCTTCGAATGCCACGCCGATTCCCGGCAACCGTCGCGAAACGCCCCAGGGTCGAAACCAGCGCACCACGCACCGCACCGGGCCGCCCTGGTCCGACGAATTCTCCTCGGGGAAGAGCAACCACAGTTTCTGCCCGACCTCGAACACGCCGAAGGCCACCATGAAACAACCCGTGGCCGAGACATTGGTGGTGACGGCGCGCTCCCCTTGTTCTGATGCCTGATCGGGGCCGCGCAGAATCAGGACACTGTGGCTCACGTCATGGCGGTCGCTCATGCGCAGCGGCCGGGGGTGGAAGCCGACGCATTCCTTGAGCAGGAAACCGTCCATGTCCCGAGCCTGGCGTACCGTGGCGCCCAGGGACACTCCCCGGATGCCTCCCTGCTCCTGATTGTGCAGCAGCCGCAGCACTGGAAAATGCTCCAGCACGGCCTGAAGATTTTCCCGGTCACGGGCCGGGCAGCGGATCCAGGTGGGCAAGTCCAGCAGAATGCCGTTGTAAATCCGGCCCTCGGCACCCGCAGGCCGGCCGCCGGGACCGTCGATGGCGTCGAAGGTCACGCCGAGACGCGCCAGCTCCTGTTCATAGGCGGAACGGGCGTCGCCGGGTTCAGCGACGAGAAGAACCCGGAGGCTGGCGATATCCGGCGGGCGTCTCATGCGCGTTTCTTCTCGCACAGAATACGGACGGAAACAAGGCGGCCTGGGAAACTCCGCCGGGACGAGCATATTCCGAGGACAATTTCTTCATTTTTCAACTTGACAATGAAATTCATTATCATTAAATCCTGACTCGCCGGGGACACCCGGAAAGGATGAAAGACCCATGCTGGAAAACATCGTCGTCATCGTCATCGTGGCCGCAGCCCTGGTTTACGTCGTCAGCCGCTTCGTCCGCACGGGCAAGCCCGGCTCAGGGTGCGGCTGCTGCTCCAGCCGGGGCTCCTGCCCTTCAGCCGACCGACGCGGCCCTGGTAACGACTGCTGAACCGAGGAGAGACATGAGTACGCACTTCTGTTTGAGACAGGCCCAGGTGAATCAGCGGCTGCGCATCCGCACCATCACGGCCAAGGGCGAGTTGGGCCGGCGCATCCGCGACATGGGACTGATCCCCAACACCGAAATCCGGGTCATCGGCAAGGCCCCCCTGCATGATCCGGTGGCCTTGCGCCTGTTGGACTTCACCCTGACCCTGCGCAACAGCGAGGCCGACCACATCACCGTCGAGCCCCTGGCCGAGGAGGAAACCGTCCATGAGTAAAGGCGAAGCCCGCGTGCTCCAGATGCCCGCCCAAAGCAGCGGCGAGCAGCCCATCCACACCGGAAAGACCGACATGGTCATCGCCCTGGCCGGAAACCCCAACTGCGGCAAGACCACCATGTTCAACGCCCTCACCGGTGCGCGGCAGCACGTGGGCAACTGGCCCGGCGTGACCGTGGAGAAGAAGACCGGCGTGACCCATCTGGGCGATGCGGCCATGACCGTGGTGGATTTGCCCGGCACATACTCGCTCACTGCCTACAGCGAGGAAGAGGTGGTCGCCCGCAACTTCCTGGTGAATGAGCGCCCCGACGTGGTGGTGGACGTGCTCAACGCCGGGGCCCTGGAGCGCAACCTCTATCTCGCCGTGCAGTTCCTGGAGCTGGGGGTGCCGGTAGTCCTGGCCCTGAACATGATGGACGAGGTGCGCAAGGAGGGCAGGGAAATCGACGTGGCCCTTCTGGAAAAGCTCACCGGCTGTCCGGCGGTGGAGACCGTGGCCCGCGCGGCCCAGGGCACACGGGAACTGCTGACGGCCGCCCGCGCCCTCTCCTCCTCCCGCAAGGGGGAGGCCTGGAACCATCCCCTGCGCATCACCTACGGCTCCGACCTGGACCCCGTGCTCGGCGAGATGGAATGCCTCGTGGAGCGCAAGGGCCTGTTCGCGGGCAAGCTCCCGGCCCGTTGGGTGGCGCTCAAGTATTTGGAGGGCGACAGCCAGCTCGTGGCCATGGGCCGCGCCGCCAACCCCGCCCTGTCCGAGCGCCTGGAGGGCATGGTGACCAAGGTGGCCGATCACCTTCAGAAAACGCTCGACGCCACCCCCGACGCCATCATCGCCGACTACCGTTACGGTTGGATCGCGGGCATCGTGCGTCAGGCCGTGCGTCGCCCCGGAGTGGACGCCCAGCGCCTGTCCATCTCGGACCAGATGGACCGCGTCCTGACCCACCGGCTGGCCGGACCACTCATCATGATCGGCATCGTCTACCTCATCTACACCATCACCTTCACCCTGGGCGAGGTGCCCATGGGCTGGGTGGAGAACTTCTTCGGCTGGCTGGGCGACACGGCCACGGCCATCCTGCCCGAGGGCCTGCTGCGTTCACTGGTGGTCTCCGGCGTCATCGACGGCGTGGGCGGCGTCATGGGCTTCGTGCCGCTCATCCTGATCATGTTCCTGCTCATCTCGGCCCTGGAGGACTCCGGCTACATCGCGCGCATGGCCTACATGCTCGACCGCGTCTTCCGCATCTTCGGCCTGCACGGCACATCGGTGCTGCCCTTCATCGTCTCCGGCGGCATCGCGGGCGGCTGCGCCGTGCCCGGCGTCATGGCCACGCGCACCCTGCGCAGTCCCAAGGAAAAGCTGGCCACCCTGCTGGTCTCCCCGTTCATGACCTGCGGCGCGAAGATCCCGGTCTTCCTCATGCTGGCCGCGGCCTTCTTCCCCGGCGCCGAGGCCGACGTCATGTTCGCCATCACTCTCGCGGCCTGGGCCTCGGCCCTGCTCGTGGCCCGGCTCCTGCGCTCGACCATCATCAAGGGCGAGGCCACGCCCTTCGTCATGGAACTGCCCCCCTACCGCATCCCGACCCTGCGCGGCGTGCTCATCCACACCTTCGAGCGCACCTACGAATACATCCGCAAGGCGGGCACGGTGATCCTGGCCATCTCCATCCTGCTATGGGCGGGCATGACCTTCCCCGCTTTGCCCGAGGAGACCGCGGCCGTCTTCCAGGACCGCCAGGCAGTCCTGGAGCAGCGCCTGGCCGAGGCCAAGACCGCGGGAGCCGCCGAGGAACAGGTGGCCGCCCTGGAGCAGGAAAAGACCGCCGTGGCCGCCGCTGAAGCCGAAGCCGCCCTGGAGCACACCCTGGCCGGACGCCTGGGGCATGCCCTGGAGCCGATCTCCCAGCTGGCGGGCTTCAACTGGCGCGTGAACATCTCCCTGGTGGGCGGCTTCGCGGCCAAGGAAGTCATCGTTTCCACCCTGGGCACGGCCTACTCCCTGGGCGAGGTGGACGCCGAGGAGGCGACCCCGCTTTCCGAGAGCCTGGCCAACGACCCGGACTTCTCCAAGGCTTCCGCCATCGCGCTCATGGCCTTCACCCTGCTCTACGCCCCCTGCTTCGTGACCGTGGTGGCCATGGCCCGGGAATCGAGCTGGAAGTGGGCCGGATTCAGCATGGTCTTCAACACCTTGCTGGCCTTCGTGGTGGCCGTGGGGCTCTATCAGGCCTCCCGACTGGCTTTCTGATCCATTCCCGTCGTCCAGGCCGGGACCGGCGTTGCCGTTCCCGGCCTTTTTTTCACCCACGGCGCGGCTTCCCTTTCAGCGTGAAAATCCCTATGGTGCCCGCTGCCTGGAGGATTCACCGATCATGAGCCGTGCCGCCGCCATCCTAACCGCCCTGCGCGACGTTCTGCGCAGCGGCGTCCGTCTGAGTCTCGATCTCTTCAAGATCATGATCCCGATCATCGTGGGTGTGAAGATCCTCAAGGAACTCGGACTGATCGCCTACCTGGCCTGGCCTCTGAAGCCGGTCATGGCCCTGGTGGGGCTCCCCGCCGAGATGGGCCTGGTCTGGGCCACGGCCATGTTCAACAACATCTACTCCGCCTTCATCGTGCTCGCCTCCCTGGCCGAAGGCGTGCCGTTGAATCAGGCCCAGGTCACGGTGCTGGCCTGCCTCATGCTCGTGGCCCACAACCTGCCCATCGAGCTGACCATCGTGCGCAAGTCGGGCCCGCGCCTGCCCTTCCAGTTCTTCACCCGGGTTCTGGGCGCCCTGGCCTTCGGCATGATCCTGAACCTCACCTATACGGCCACCGGCGCGCTCCAGGGGCCGGCCACGATCCTCTTCCAGGCGGCCGCTGGGCCGGAGCCCCTCTGGCGCTGGGCCCTCGGCGAAATCCGCAATCTGGCCTCCATCTTCTGCATCATCACGAGCCTCATCGGACTCATGCGCCTGCTTCAGGCGCTGCGCCTGCTGGATCTCTGCAACGCGCTGCTGCGCCCCGTGCTGCGGATCATGGGCATCGGCCCCCGGGCGGCCACCATCACCATCGTCGGTTTGGTCATGGGGCTGGCGTACGGCGGCGGGCTCATCATCCACGAAGCCCGCGAAGGCCAGGTCGAAGGCCGGGACGTCTTCGCCTCCCTGACCCTCATGGGCCTGTGCCACAGCCTCATCGAGGACACCCTGCTCATGCTGCTCATCGGCGCGCACCTGTCCGGCATCCTCTGGGGCCGACTGCTCTTTTCCCTGGTCGCCACGGCCCTGCTCGTACGTATCGGCGCGCGGCTCTCCAACACCGCGCAGAACCGCTACCTCTGGGCCGAGGCCCGCTGACACGGAGGAAAACGATGGACGAGATCACGGTCATCCACACCGACAAGGCCCCGGCCGCCCTGGGACCATACTCCCAGGCCCTGGCCTGGAACGGACTGCTCGTCCTGAGCGGCCAGACCGGCCTGGACCCGGTCACGGGCGAACTCGTTTCCGATTTCGCCGGGCAGGTCCGGCAGGTGCTGGACAACCTCGGCGCGGTCCTGTCCCAGGCAGGGGCGGGCTTCGCCGACGTGCTGGCGGCGGATGTCTTCCTCACGGACATGGGCCGCTTCGCGGAGTTCAACGCCATCTACGCCGAGTATTTCCGGGAGCACAAACCGGCCCGGACCACGGTGGCGGTCAGCGCCCTGCCAAAAAACGGGCAGGTCGAGATCAAATTCCTGGCCCGGCTGCCCCGATCCTGATCCGCGCCGCCGCTTGACAAGGGAGCCTCGAGAGGCGTAAGCGCTTGCTCATGCAGACCCGGACCGACAGCCGCTTCTTTTTCTTCTTTTTCTTTAGCAGCGCCTGTGGTCTGGGGGTGCGCGAGTAAGGTCGAAAACGAACACGAAACGCTCCCGAAGGCCGCAGGCATACCGCCCGCGGCCTTCGTCGTTTCGGTCGCGGCGGATTCGGGACAATCCCCTGGGAGGCCGACATGCAACTGGGCAAATCCATCCGCATCGAGCGCATCATCAACCGCAACAACGGACGGACCATCATCGTCCCCCTGGACCACGGCGTCACCGTGGGCCCGCTGTACGGACTCGTGGACCTTCGAGCCACCGTGGACCAGATCGCCGACGGCGGGGCCAACGCCGTGCTCATGCACAAGGGGCTGCCACGCTGCTCCCATCGCGGACGCGGCCGCGACGTGGGCCTCATCATCCACCTCTCGGCCAGCACCACCCTCTCGCCCCATCCCAACGCCAAGGCCCTGGTTGGCACGGTGGAGGACGCACTGAAGCTCGGCGCGGACGGCGTCTCCGTGCATATCAACATGGGCGACGAAACCGAGGGCCGCATGCTGGCCGACCTGGGCCAGATGGCGGCCAAGGCCAACGAATGGGGAATGCCGCTCCTGGCCATGATGTACGCGCGCGGACCGGCCATCAAGAACCCCTACGACCCGGATCTGGTGGCCCACTGCGCCCGGGTGGCCCTGGAACTGGGCGCGGACATCGTCAAGGTGCCCTACACCGGCGACCCCGAAAGTTTCGAACGCGTGGTTGAGGCCTGCTGCGTACCGGTGGTCATCGCCGGAGGGCCCAAGATGGACGACACGCGCAGCCTGGTCCAGATGGTCCACGACTCGGTGCGGGCCGGAGGCGCCGGGCTTTCCGTGGGCCGCAACATCTTCCAGCACGAGCAGCCCGCCCGCCTGCTGGCGGCCCTGGGCAAGGTGGTGCATGAGGATTGGAGCGTGGATCAGGCCATGGCGCTGCTGGCCTGACGCTGTTCAGCGGGCGGCGGCTCGCTGGGAATTCCCGCAGTCGCCGCCCCTGAGCCCTTGGCCTGGGCCGGTTTGATTTTTTTCTCCCGGCGGATTGTCTTTCCAGCGGGAAATATGTATCCATCCCCGAGGATTGCCGTTCAATCAGGGCGATGGCGCTGGACCACGCCAGCAGGGAGGGAGCCGATGCCTTACGACAAAAACATGCGCATCCTGGTGGTGGACGACTTCTCCACCATGCGCAAGATCATCAAGAACATCCTGCGCCAGCTGGAACTGACCAACGTGGTCGAAGCCGACGACGGCACCACGGCCTGGGAGGTTCTCAACCGGGACAACATCGATTTCATCGTCTCGGACTGGAACATGCCCAAGATGAGCGGCATCGAACTGCTGCGCAAGGTCCGGGCCAGCGAGGAATACGCGGCCACGCCATTCCTCATGGTCACGGCCGAGGCCCAGCAGGAGAACATCATCGAGGCTGTCCAAGCCAAGGTTTCCAACTACATCGTCAAACCCTTCACCCCCGAGACCCTGGCCCAGAAGATCGACAAGATTTTCGGCAAATAGAAAAGGCGGGGCCGCACGGCCCCGCCTTCATTTCATATTCCGTCCCGCCGCCGTGTTCAGGTGTATTCCACCCGGACGGCATCCAAATATTCCCGCAGCCGCCGCGCCAGTTCCCGGGCAGCCGAGGCCTCGCCGCGTCCGGCTGCGGTTTCCAATTCCCCGCCGAGGTCGCGCAGGCCCAAGAAGCCGTATGCGGCTCCGGCGCCTTTGGCGCTGTGTCCGATGCGCCGGGCGGTATCCAGGTCGTCCGCGTCCAGGGCCCGCTCCAGCGCCTCCTGGTCCCGCCGGGAACATTCCAGAAACCGGTCCACCAACTCGGCCAGATCCGCGTCGATGCGTTCCACCACGTCCCTGCCCATGGTCGCTCCTTCGCTTTCGTCAGCATAGTCCCATCCCGACGGAAAATGAAGCGGCCGCGAATGGAGGCCCCGATCCGGGCGGCGACGAAAAAAACCGGCCGGGATACCCGGCCGGTTCGCGTCCTGTCGTCCCGGAATGATCAGCCTTGGCGGGAAATGAAGCGATTGGAGACCGGAGGAGCCACTCTCGAACCGTCCTTGTAGGCGGAAAAACGCTGGTTCTCGAGACGGACCCGCTGGAGGTCGGCTTTGAGGGCCGCATGCAGACGCCGGGCTTCCTGGGTGATCTGCCCCTGGAGAGCCTTCAGCTGGGTCAGCTTGTCGAGTACGCTGTCCAGATCCACGCGCTTTCCGTTTTCGATGGAGGCGGTGAGGCGTCCACGATCCTGAGCCAGCTGTTCGGCTTCGAACACGTCCCCGGCGATGAGAAAGCCCAGTTCCTTGTGGCCCATCTCGATGGCCTGGTCGAGCAGCGTCACCATGTCGGACATGATCTTACTCCTTGCGCGCCAAGCGAATGTCCTCGCGCAGTTCGGCGATGACCTTCTTCCAGCGGTCCACGGCCGGAAGGAACTCATACTCCAGCAGATCGGAAAGCAGAATCCAGTCCTCGTTCTCCAGCACCTCGGACATCTCGCCGAAAAGATCGTTGAATTCGTCGGCGGCGGCGCGGAAGGTGTCGTGGTCCTTGAGCGAAAATTCGTCGCGCAGGCTGCCGATCATGCCCAGGAAGTCCCGGGTCACGTCCAGAAGATCCTGATAGAGATCCAGCGCCTCGGCGTCGTCGGCCTGACGGAAGAGTCCGGCCACGCGGGATCCGCCCTCGCCCATCAGGTTGACCACCTTGTAGAGCTCACGGGTGATGTCCACGGCCATTTCCTTGACCGGCACGGACTTGATCTCCACGCTCTCTATGTTGCCGGTCTCGATGTCCTCGGCCTGGTGCGGGTATATCTCGGTGAAGGGCTCGTTGTTCACGAGCACGTCGGTGACAACGCGGTCGGTGAAGACGCCGTCTTCCATGACCTTGTTGAAAATCTGCTCCAGGTTCTCGAAATTCTTCACGGCCAGATCGCTGCGCCGTCCGTCGATGACGATCATGAAAACGAACCTCCTGCTGCGGCTGAAATTTCCGGGTTAGGGTCCTCGATCGACCGCATTCAAGAAACATGCCGACTAGCGAAAGAGGATCAGGAAGGCGTCGCAGAGCTGATGGTGGCGGGCGATGAGCGCGCGCAGGAAGGCCAAGTCACGGGCGGCCTCCTGGGACTGGAAGCGCCAGAGCCCGCCGAGCACGCTCAATCGGGGGTCTTCGGCCAGAATCGTTTGCAGTCGCTCGCAATTGGCCAGGAACTTGGTCTTCAGCGTAGGCCTGGGATCGCGGGGCAGCAGCGCGGCCTGTTGACCCAGCAGATGCAGAAGTCCCGAAGCGCTCTCCAGTGATTGGCGGGTGGCGTGGGCGCCCTCCCGGTCGTCCCAGGACAGCGGCCGCTCTCCGACGGCCGGATCCTCGCCGTCAAGAAATCGACGATACACGCGCCGCAGGGCCGCCAGCCAGCGGGCCCGGTCGGAATCCCCGTGGCCGGTAAGCGATTCCAGATCCAAAAAACCGTCCGCGCCCATGTTTGTGCGCCAGATGCGGACTCCGGACGGCGCGCCGGGGTCCATTCCGGGCTCCAACAGCGCACGGACGCAGGCCAGGACGGCCTCCGGGCTCACGACCCGGCGGCATTCCTCGTTACGGGGGCAGTTCTTGCCGAAGCCGCAGGGATGACACGGCAGGTCCGGCTCCAGGCAGAGGCAGCCCGGCCGATAGGGGCCCGTGTCCACGGGCTGGGCCGTGGCCAGAAACACGGCCGCCACGGGCACGCCCAGTCCGGCCGCCAAATGCATGGTGCCGGTGTCGTTGGTCACCAGGAAGTCGCAGAGTGAGAGCGCGGCGGCCAATGTCCGCAGGTCAGTGCGGCCGGAGAGGTCGCGGCAGGGCACATCCGGCGCGGCCTGCCGGAAACGGTCGGCCAGCGGCCGTTCCTGGGGCGAGCCCAGGAGTACGGGCAGGCGGCCGTGTTCGGCCCATAGCCGCCGCGCCAAAACCGCGAAGGAGGCCACGGGCCAACGCCGCCGGTCTTCGCTGGCCCCCAGTTGCAGGGCCGCGAAACCTCGCGCGCCGGGAACCCCGCCGCCCTCCTCCAGCAGCGCCCGGGCCGCGTCGCGCTCACCGTCCGAGGGCCGCAGGAGGTCCAGGGGCGCGCCAGGGCCGTCCAGTCCGGCCACGCGCCGGAAAAGGTCGACCACGTTGAACGGGCTCTGGCCCCGACAGGCCGAGGCCTGTTGCAGGAAGGCCGCCCAGTCCGAGGAATCGCCGTTGAAGCCGAAGGGGTCCAGGCCGAAGCCGCGCACCTCCGGCGCGCCGATGAGCCGGGTCAGGAGACGGGCCGAAAGCGAGGGGGTGAGGTTGACCAGCACGTCCGGGGGGAAATCGCGGCGCAGGTCCGCCAGGAAGCCGTCCAGTTCGCCCAGGCCCCCGCGCCAGTGCCCGCCCTCCAGGCGGGCCAGGAGACGGGCGCCGCGCAGGGGCGCGACGTGGTCCAGGTCGCGCAACAGTCCGGCGGCCTGGGAAAAATTCTCCAGACAGACCAGTCCGGCGCGGCATCCCGAGGCCTTGAGGCCGGAGAAGACCGGCTGGGTCTGGAGCAGGTCGCCGAAGCGGGTCAGGCTGAGCACGAGCACGTTCACGCGGGAAACCTTGTCCTGTTCGCGCCGGTCTTGCAAGTACGGGTCCGCTCCGTCCCTTGACAGGCCGGAACCGAGTCCCTACTTACAGGGGGCTTCATTCCAACCCAAGGAGACGAGCATGGCCTACGACATCCGGCTGGTGAAACTCATCACCGGCGACCTGGTCCTCGGCAAGTGGAGCCAGGACGGCAGCAAGATCGAGGATCCGGCGCAGCTTCAGACCATTCCCACCCAGCAGGGTGTGCAGATGGTCCTTCTGCCCTTCGGCTATCCCTTCGAGACCGACATGACCGGCGTGATCGACACCCGCCACGTGCTGTACGAATACAAGAAGTTCCCTGAGGAACTCAAGACCAAGTACATGGAGGCCTCCACCAACCTGACCCTGTCCACCCCCGGCGACCTGCGGAACCTCCAGGGCATGATGGGCGGTGCGGGCGGGGACATCTCCAGCCTGCTGAAAAAGTAGCTTCCCGTCCGGGACGCGAAACGGTACACGCAGGGGGTGGTTTCGCTGGGAACCACTCCCTTTTTTCGTTTTTCATCGGAGGATACCCCGATCATGCGGGAACTGCTTCCGCTTCTGCCCAAGCCCAGCCGCTACGCCGGGCGCGAATGGGGCGTGACCACCAAGGACCCGGCCAAAATCCGGGCGCGCGTGGCCCTCGCCTTTCCCGATCTCTACGACGTGGGCATGTCCTACCTGGGACAGCGCATTCTCCTGCACTGCGTGGACCGCCGGCCGGAATTCCTGGCCGAGCGGGTCTACGCCCCCTGCGACGACGCGGCCCGAGTCCTGCGTGAACACAACGCGCCTCTGTGCACCCTGGAGTCGGACACGCCCCTGGCGGAGATGGACGTGCTGGCCTTCAGCCTGACCCACGAACTCTGCTACACGAATGTCCTGTACATGCTCGACCTGGCGGGCATCCCCGCCCGCGCCTCCGAGCGCGGCCCGGAGCATCCCCTGGTCCTGGCCGGAGGCGGAGCCTGCTTCAACGCCGAACCCCTGGCCGACTTCCTGGACTGCATGCTCTTGGGCGACGGCGAGGAAGCCCTGCCGCGCATCCTGGAGGAAGTGGCCCGCGCCCGCGACGAGGGACTGGACCGGCGCGGCCTGCTTCTGCGGCTCAAGGACATCCCAGGCCTCTACGTGCCTTCCTTCTTCGCCCCCCAGGGACCGGGCGAACCGCTCCTGCCCCTGGTTCCGGGTTACGAGCGCGTGGAAAAGGCCCTGGTGGAGGATTTGAACGAGACACCCTTCCCCACCCTCTCGCCCGTGGCCTTCGGCCAGGCCGTGCATGACCGCCTGACCCTGGAGATCGCCCGAGGCTGCACCCGCGGCTGCCGCTTCTGCCAGGCGGGCGTCATCTACCGCCCGGTACGTGAACGCAGTCTGGACCGCATCGAGTCCCTGCTCACCGACGCCCTGGCGGTCACGGGCTACGAGGAGGTTTCCTTCCTCTCCCTGTCCACGGGTGATTTCTCGGCCCTGGACACCCTCTTCGCCCGGACCTTCGACCGTTGCGCCGCCGAGCAGGTGGCCATCTCCCTGCCCTCGCTGCGTGTGGGTTCGGTGTCCCCGGCCATCATGGAGCGCATCGCCAGCATCCGGCGCACCGGCGCGACCCTGGCCCCGGAGGCCGGAAGCCAACGCCTACGCGACGTGATCAACAAGGGCATCACCGAGGAACAGCTCCTGGACCACGTGCGCCATCTCTTCGAGCACGGCTGGCAGCACGTGAAGCTCTATTTCATGATCGGCCTGCCCACGGAGACGCCCGAGGATATGGAGGCCATCGTGGACCTCTGCCGCAAGGTGCGCGACGCCGCGGGCTGGCAGATCAAGCGTCTGCAGGTCACGGCCGCGGTCTCGCCCTTCGTGCCCAAGTCGCACACCCCGTTCCAGTGGGAGCGCCAGATCGGACCGGAGGAGATCCGCGCGCGCGTGAATCTGCTGCGCGACCTCATGCGCCGCCACAAGCGCCTCATGCTCAAGTTTCATGAGCCGAGAATGAGCTTCCTGGAAGGCATCTTCTCGCGCGGGGACCGCGCCCTGGGGCCGGTGCTCGAACAGGCCTACCGCGCCGGAGCCCTGTTCTCCAGCTGGAAGGACCACCTCGACCTGGAGCCGTATCTGGAAGCCATGCGGGACAACGGCCTGAAACCCGAGGACTACCTGGCCGAGCGCGACGTGAACGCGCCTCTGCCCTGGGATCATCTGGACTGCGGCGTGTCCCGGGCCTTTCTGCTGCGCGAACGCAAACGCGCCCTGGAAGCCCGCACCACCGAGGATTGCCGCTATGAGGGCTGCTCGGGTTGCGGTGTCTGCAACCTGGACGGCCGCGTCTCACGCCTGAGCGCCCAGTCGCCGGGCAAGGACATCCGACCCCGCGTGCTTCTGGCCCAACGGGACCAGACCGACGCGCCTCCGCCGCCTCCGGCCGGGGACAAGCCGGACCTGCACGCCCAGGCCGCGCGCTACCGGATCTGGTACGAGAAGACCGGCCCGGCCGCCGCGCTGAGCCAGCTTGAGCTGCAAAGCGTGTTCGAGCGGGCCCTGCGCCGCGCCCGTCTGCCGCTGTCCTTCAGCGCCGGATTCCACCCCCTGCCCCGGCTGTCCTTCGGCATGGCCCTGCCCGTGGGTGTGGAGAGCCACTGCGAATGGCTCGTACTGGGCCTGCGCGAGGATATTCCGGCCGAGGCCGTGGCCGGGGCCCTGGGGCCGAACATGCCCGACGGATTGGCCCTGACCTCGGTGGAACATCTGGCTCCGGGAAAAAAGAAGGCCATGCGGGCGGCCAACGAAACCTACCGTTTGGTTCTGCGCGGCGACGCGGCCGTCCGGGCGGAACGCGCCACCCGCTGGCGGGAGTTCCTGGGCAAGAAGGAATTCCTGGTGGAGCGCAAGACCAAACGGGGCCTGAAGCCCTTCGACCTTCGGCCGCTGCTGGCCGAGGTTCGGGAGGACGGAGACGCCCTTGTCCTGCGGTTCGACTGGACCGCGGGCTACATCAGCCCGCTGACGCTGGCGCGGGCGGTCATGGGCCCGTGTGAGCTGACGGAATTCGGCCTGATCAAGATCGCTCAGGAATTCGACTTGGCGGCCGAGGGCTCGGCGGCCGGAGATTCGGCCGCTCCCACCGAAACGGACACCGAGCGATAGATCTCCGGCGCGCTGTTCTTCTCCCAAGGGCGACGGATGCGGATCTCCACTGTGGTGGAGCCCTCCTTGAGCGCGGTGAAGACGAAATAGGCCCGGCCGAAGTCTCCGGGCTTCGGGTCGCTCGGCGGCTCGGTCCAGAACTTGTCCAGCCGGAGGACGGCCGGGTCGAAGCTCGCGCCGCTGAACTGGTAGCCCCCGTCTCCGGGGTGGCGCATCTCCAGAAGCAGGGTTTCGCCGGGCAGGAGCGCGGTGGCCGGGACGCCCTCACCATCCAGATCCAGGTGTCGCGTGGCCCCCCCGGAACCGCCGGAGAACAACCCGCAACCGGACAAAAACAACAGAATCAGCAGAATCGAGGCGAGACGCGCGGGGCCCACGGGAACCTCCTCGGCATCCTTCCGGCGCGACCCGTCGCGCACCGGAAGAGGACGAATGCTCAGGGGATGATCTTGTTGACCCGCAACTCGTTCAGGACCGCCTCGCGTTCGAAGGGCTTGACGATGTAGCAGGAGGCGAAGCCCTTGAAGAAGGCCTTGCTCAAGTTGCGGGTGTCGGACAGGGCCGTGATCATGACCAGCTTGAACTCTCCGCCGTTTTCGCGCCCGCGCTCCAGTTCCCGCAGACGCGCGGCCACGGCGTGCCCATCCATGCCGGGCATGAGGATGTCCAGAAAGACGGCGTCGTAAGGCTCCCCACCAGGCGCCAGGGAATGTTCGAACAGCTCGATGGCCCTGGCCCCGTCCAACGCCGAATCCGTCGCGGCGAACGGCTCCAGGATATCCTTGAGATAGAGATGAATGCTCTCGTCGTCGTCGACCAGCAGGTACTTCACGAAAAGCCCTCCCTTCGGCTTGTTCCCTCCGAAGATAGAGCCCCTTTTCCGCACGCTGTCAACCGCGGTCCGGAATCCCGGCCGCGCGGGCGCATTCGCCGGTACAGCGCGGCGCGGGAGTTTTCGTCAAGCCGCCGCGCCCGCGCGCGCCAGGATGTCGGCCACCTTCCCTTCCAGGAACGCGGCGGCGGCCTCCACGTCGACCCGGGACATGACCGGCACCCGGGTCGCCAGTCCCTCCACCTCGTCCTCGCCGAGGCCGGAAGCCTTGGACACGAGAAAGGACTCCACCTCGCCGTCCGCGGGCAGGCGGCCGCAGCCGCCCACGATGCCGATCAACGCGCCGTCCACGATCACGGGCACGGTGATGACCACGAGTCCGGCGTCGCAGGCGTCGATCACGGTTCGCCCCTCGCGGGCGGCCTGGGCCGTCAGGGCGGCGTTGGCCACCGAGCATACCGCTCCCACGCCGCCGGGCGTGGCCCGTAGCGCCGGACAAAGGGGGTTGCTCCAGAGCCGCTCGCCGGTGATTCCGGCCCCGGTTTCGTCATAGACCCGGGGATTCATGCCGAAGCGCTCATGAAACTCACGTTCCAGCGCGGCCCACTCCTCCCGGGTCGCCAGGTCGGTCATCTTCATGCGTTGGTCCCCCGACGCGCCGGACTCAGGCGCCGACCGCGGCCGCACGGCAAGGGGGAGTCAGGTACTCCTTGAGGCTCTCGCCCAGGCGGCGGATGCCCTCCTCGATGTGCTCGGCGTCGGAATTGGAATAGTTCAGGCGCAAGGTGTTCTCGCCCGTCCCGTCCACATAGAACGGCCGGCCCGGCACGAAGGCGACCTTCCGCGCAATGGCCCGCTCGAAAAGCTCCATGGAGACGCAGCCCTCGGGCAAGGCGGCCCAGAGGAACATGCCGCCCTCGGGCCGGGTGCAGCGCACCTCCTCCGGGAAGTGCCGCTCGATGGCCTCGACCATGACCTGGCGTTGTTCGCCGTAACACTTGCGGATGCGCGCGATGTGCGCGTCGATGTCGTAGTCGCGCAGGTAGCGCACGAGAATCCGCTGCACCAGGGTGCTCGTGTGCAGATCTGCGGCCTGCTTGGCGATGACGAGCTTTTCGCGGTAGCGCTTGGGAGCCACCACCCAGCCGATGCGGAATCCCGGGGCCGCGATCTTGGAGAAGGTGCCCAGGAGCAGAGCGCCGTCGCGCATCAGCGCGGACACGGGCTGCTGGTCCTGACCCAGGAAACGCAATTCTCCGTAGGGGTCGTCCTCCACCAGGGTCACCCTGTTCTCGCGCAGAAGGTCGGCCACGGCGCGACGTTTCTCGGCGCTGTAGGTCACGCCGGAGGGATTCTGGAAGTTGGGCACCGCGTAGAAGAATCGCGGCTTTTCACCTCGCAGGGCCCTGGCCAGCCCGTCCAGGTCCGGGCCGTCGTCGGTCATCTCCACGGTGCGGTAGGCCGGGCCGAAGAAGGAAAAGGCCTGAATGGCCCCGAGATAGCCCGGACGTTCCAGGATGATGGGCGACCCCCGGTCGATGAGCACCTTGCCCACCAGATCCAGGCACTGCTGCGATCCCGTGGTGATGAGAATGTCGTCGGGGGCCACGTCCAGGCCCTTCTTGGCCTTGTAGCGCTCGGCGATGCGGGCCCGCAGCTCGGGATCGCCTTCGGTGGTGGAGTATTGCAGAGCCGAGCGTCCCTGGTCGCGGAGCACCGCGGCGGCGACTTCGGCCATCTCCTCAACGGGGAACAGGGCCGGATTGGGCAGCCCTCCGGCAAAGGAGATGATCTCGGGATTCGCGGTGACCTTGAGAATCTCACGGATAAAAGACGGCTGCACCCCGTCCAGGCGGGTGGCGAACTGTGGCATGGATTTCCTCCGGGTAAGCGGAAATTGCTAGCGCGAATGGCCGCCCCTGGCAAGGGCGAAGTCCTCACCCGCGGCGCGATTTCGGCGGTGGCCCGAGCCGGGCCGGGGAGGCCAGAGGCAGGGTCACGACGAAGATCGTTCCCCGCTCGGGAGCGCTTTCCACCTCCACCCTTCCCCCGTGGGCCGTGAGCACCGCCCGCACCAGGGACAGGCCCAGGCCCAGGCCGCGCACGGAGCGGCTCTTGTCGCAACGGAACAGGCGGTCGAAGATGCGCGGCTGATCCGCCGGAGCGATGCCGGGACCGTCGTCGCGCACCCGGATTACGGCCCGGTCGGTGAATCCCTCCAGGGAAATCTCCACGTTTCCGCCCGGCGGCGTGTATTTCACGGCGTTGTCCAGCAGATTGGCCAAGGCCTGGCGGATGCGTCCGGCGTCGGCGGTGACGCTCACCGGCTCCGGCAGCCGGGCGCTCAGGGCCACCCCCTTCTCCTCGGCGATGTAGCCGTAGGTCTCGGCCACCTCGGCCACCAGGGCCGTCAGGTCCACCTCGCGCAACGTGAGCTGCATGACGCCGGTTTCCGCCTCGGAGATGTCCATGAGCGTGTCCAGCATGGTCGCGATCCGTTCGCACTCCTCGGCGCAGTCCGCCAGAGCCTCCCTGTCGCCCTTGCCGCCGTCCCGCTCACGCAGGGCGGCCTCGATGCCCATGCGCATGCGGGTGATGGGCGTGCGCAGATCGTGGGCCGCGTTGTCCAGGGTCTCGCGCATGCCCGTGACCAGTGTGCGGATGCGGTCGAGCATGGCGTTGAACAACCGCACCAGGCCGTCCAGCTCGTCGCCGCCGCCGCGCATGGGAACCCGCGCATCCAGCTTGCCCTTCTCGATGGCCGTGAGCGTCCGAATGAGATCGCTGACGGGGCGCAGGGTACGCCGGGCCAAGAGCGTGCCCCCGATGACGCCGAGGATGCCAGTGAAGAGGATGATGCTCAAAAAGACCGTTTGGAAGGTGCCCAGCAGTTCCTCGGTGTCGGAACGGTCCCGGCCCACCAGAAGCACGGCCCCGCCGGCGATGCGCCGCGCGCCGAGCACGAGTTCGCTCTCCAGCTCGTCGGAGCGCCAGGAAAACCAATGCACGCTCTCGTCCAGGTTCACCGAGGCGATGTCCGGGGGCACGTCCTCCCACCACAGCGGCGCGGCCTGGGCCAGGACGTTTCCCTGGGAATCGAGCAGGCGCAGGAAGAAGTCCGTGGAGACCTCGTATTCGGCCTCCTGGCGGATCACGTACAACAGCACGTCCAGACCCTGGTTCTGGGCGATGGCCGCATAATCCATGATCTTTCCGCTGACGATGCGGCGTTCCTGCTCCCGCACCGTGGCGGAAAGAAAGGAGAAGGTCAGGCCGAACAGCAGAACGGAGCTGAAAAAGAAGACCGCGGCGTACCAGGCGGTCAGCCGAAGGCTCGTGGAGCGCCAGCGCGCCTCACGGCTTGAGGACATACCCCACGCCCCGCAGGGTGTGCAGCATCTTGTGCTCGTAATCCTTGTCCAGCTTGGAACGCAGACGGCAGATCAGGACGTCCACCACGTTGGTTTGGGGGTCGAAGTCATAGTCCCAGACGCTTTCCAGAATCATGCTCTTGGAGAGCACCGCCCCGCTGTGACGCATGAGATATTCGAGCAAGGCGAACTCCCGGGGTTGCAGCACGATGGGCGTCCCGGCCCGCGTCACTTCGCGGCTCAGGCGATTCATGCGCAGTTCGCCCACACACATCTCCACCGGCTCCGCGCTGGAACGGGAGGAGCGACGGACCAGGGCTTGCACCCGGGCCAGCAACTCGGCGAAGGCGAACGGCTTGGGCAGGTAGTCGTCGCCCCCCGCGCGCAGTCCCCGCACACGGTCATCCACGGTACGCTTGGCCGAAAGGATGATGACCGGCGTCTCGCGGCCAACGGCCCGCATTTCCTCAATGAGCCGCAGTCCGTCCATGCCCGGCAGCATGATGTCGATCACGGCCGCGTCATGATTTTTCGCCTTGGCCAGGCGCAGCCCCTCCGGCCCGGTGGTCGCGTGCTCCACCTCATACCCGCTCTCACGCATGCCCGCGATGATGAATTCCGCGATCTTGGCGTCGTCCTCTACGAGCAACAACTCCATGACAAACCTCCATGGGCCGGACGCCCGGACGAAACCTAGCATGCCGAACAACGGCGTCAATCCGGCGCACGGGAACTTACCCAGGTGTAATCCTGGCGCAAGGCGCTTGCAATATGTGTGCAGTAGAAGCGTTGAAAACATGCGCGCACCCGCCGCGCGAAGGAGTCCGAAAACATGAAGAAGACCATCGTGTTCGCCATGATCTTGAGCCTGCTCTGCGCCGCCCCGGCCTTCGCCGCCACCAAGAAGGCCGACCCCACGGCCGCCTGTGAGAAACTGGCCGCCAAGAAACACATCCCCGAGGACAAAAAGGCGGACTATGTGAACAAGTGCGTCAAGAAACGCCAGGCGAAGAAGTAGAAGCCTCCGGGCGTTCGCCTCCTTGTTTCCCCGCCATGCGCCCGCGGGCAGCGGACATGGCCTCCTCCCCCCGCCGGGAACCGTATGCGACGGACGGTTCCCGGCCCTCTTCGCGAAATGAGAACGGGGGGCCGGTCGACCGGCCCCCCGCGCGAGGAGAGTGGATGGAGTGGAGGGATCAATTGGAAAGTTGGTTCTTCAGCCAAGTCTTCACTTCCTCGTTGGGCGGGAACACACCCTTGAGGTGCCCGACATCGTCCAGGAAACGCTCCCTCAGCCCCTCGGGAAGGTCCATGCTCAACAGCTCACGGGCCTCCTCCGAGTTGCGTCGGACCAGTATCACACGCGGCACCTCGTCCCAGGTGTAAACCACGAAATAGTTGCTGTAGTCCTCCTTGGAGCGCACTGGTTGCCGGACGCCGCTGTCGCCGTTCCAGCAGTTGTTGCCCCACTCCAGGTAGAGCGTCACGGCATCCCAAGGAGTCATGTTCCAGTCGATCTCGAGATTGCGGTATTCGTTCAGGGCGTTCATGGCTTTCTCCCTTGCCGCCCCTTGCGAAGCGGCTTTTCTCGTTCACTTGATGATATTAATAACTGTTCTTAATTAAATGTCAAGCTCAGAAGAAGCAGAAAAAACAGCCCGCCTGGCGGCTGTCGAAAATCATTGCGTTTTCAACGGGCTGCTGTGAAACTATCACCCGTTTCGCACCACCACGATCCAAGCTTTGGAGTGCAGATGCAAAATAAACGGCGGCTCATCACCCTGATCTGCCTGTTGCTGGGATTCGGATACGCCGGAATCAGCCTGATCAACTATCAGACCGCGCGAACCGCCATCCGCGAGGCCATCGTCGACGCGGAACTGCCGTTGACCTCGGACAACATCTATTCCGAGATTCAGAAGGATCTCATCCGTCCCGTCTTCGTCTCCTCCATGATGGCTCATGACACCTTCGTACGCGACTGGGTTCTGGCCGGGGAAAAGGACGTGGATCGAATGACCCGCTACCTGGCGGAGGTCCGCGCCCGCTACGGAACCATCACCAGCTTCTTCGTCTCGGATCAGAGCCACGTCTACTACCACGCGGACGGCGTTCTCAAACACGTGCGCCAGGGGGAATGGCGCGACGAATGGTACTTCCGCGTTCGCACCCTGCGTGAGCCCTATGAAATCAACGTGGATGTGGATATGGCCAACCGGGACGCCCTGACCATCTTCGTCAACCACCGCGTGGCGGACTACGAGGGGCATTTCATCGGCGCCACGGGCGTGGGCCTGACCGTCGACTCCGTCCGCCGTCTCATCGACGTCTATCAGCTGCGCTACAACCGGGGCATCCTCTTCGTGGCTCCCGACGGCAAGGTCATGCTCTCCACGCGGGGCGGCCCGTCCGCCGGCGCGGACCTGCACAAGATCGAAGGATTTTCCTCCATCGCCGATTCCGTTCTCAAGGAAAAACGCGGCAGCTTCCAGTACACGAAGAACGGCCGGGAATATCTGGTCAACGCGCGATTCATCCCCGAGCTGAACTGGTACCTGTTGGTGGAGAAATGGGAGGACGAAGCCCTGGCCGACATCCGCCGCGTCCTCGTCGTCAACCTGGGGTTGTGCGCCGTGATCACGGCCCTGGTCATCCTGGCCGTGAGCCTGACCATCAACCGCTATCAGAGCCGCCTGGAGGAAATGGCCACCGTGGACAAGCTCACGGGCCTGGCCAACCGGCAGGCTTTCGACATCCTCCTGGAGCAGGCTTTCAAGGAGGCCCGACGCGACGGCACGCCCCTCTCTCTGCTTCTGGTGGATATCGACGACTTCAAGGACATCAACGACAAACATGGGCACTTGGCCGGGGACGCCGTCATCCGCCATGTGGCCGGGATCGCCCGCCAGTGCGTGCGCGAATCCGACCTTCTCTGCCGCTGGGGCGGCGAAGAATACCTGGCGGCGCTACGCGGCTGCGGCCGAGAACAGGCACTGACTCTGGCGGAGAGCATCCGCGCCCGGATTCAACAGGCTGGGGAGGACGAACCGGGCCCCTTCCAAGGCCTGACCGTGAGCATCGGCGTGGCGACCCTGCATACGGGCGACACGCCGGACAGCCTGTTACGGCGTTCCGACTCGGCGCTCTATGCGGCCAAGGCCGACGGACGCAACAAGGTCCGCGCGGCCTGAAGCCCTGGACGGGGGGCTATTCCTTGTCCGGGGACCAGTCGGGATCGTGGTACTTGGCGGGATTGTAGAGGCGCCAGTCGGACTTGTCCTCGTACTTCTCGTCGGCTCCCGGGAAAGGGACGTAGACGCGATGTTCGGAAGACTGGGATTCCTGTTCGGCGGCGCAATCTGGACGGTCGTTCATCGGAAACCTCGAAGACTCCTGGACCAAGGCATGTCGTAAAAAAAGGGCGACCCAACCGGCGGGCCGCCCTCTTCATGTCGCGCTTACCCCGCGCTGTCAAGCTTCGGTTTGGCGTAGAGTTCGCCCCCGAAGGCGTCATTGACCACAAGCAGGGGAAAGTCCTTCACTTTCATGGCCCGCACCGCTTCCGGCCCGAGATCTTCGTAGGCGATGACCCTGGAGGCCTCGATGCGCTGAGACAACAGCGCGCCGGCGCCGCCCGTGGCCCCCAGATACACGGCTCTATGCTCACGCAGGGCCTGCTTGACCTCTTCGCTGCGCTTGCCCTTGCCTATCGTGGCTTTGAGGCCCAGGGCATGCAGCCTGGGAGCGTAGGAGTCCATGCGGTAGCTGGTGGTGGGGCCGGCCGAACCGATGGGGCGGCCCGGAGGCGCGGGAGAGGGGCCGACGTAGTAGATGGCCGCGCCCTCGATGGGGAACGGCGGCTCCTCGCCCCGGTCCAGGGCCTCCATGATCTTCTTGTGCGCCGCGTCGCGCGCGGAATAGATCACCCCGGACAGGAGCACCACGTCCCCGGCCCGAAGCTTCAGGATGTCCTCGTCGTTCAGCGGCGTCTGGAGCCTGTGCGTCGTGCTCACAGCTCCACCTCCTCGTGACGGGCCGAGTGGCACTGCACATTCACGGCCAGCGGCAGACTGGCGATGTGGCAGGGGGCCACGGCGATCTTCACGGCCAGCACCGTGGTCTCGCCACCCAGGCCCATGGGGCCGATGCCGAGCTTGTTCACCTCGGCCAGCAGCTCCTTCTCCATTTCCGCGATCTTCGAATCCGGATGCACGTCGTCGAGCTTGCGCAAGAGCGCCTTCTTGGCCAGCTTGGGCGCCAGCTCGAAGTTTCCGCCGATGCCGATGCCCAGGATGGTCGGCGGGCAGGGATTGGGTCCGGCCTCGGCCACGCGCTGGATCACGAACTTCTTGATCCCTTCCCAACCCTGGGCCGGGGCCAGGAAGGTCATCCGGCTCATGTTCTCCGCGCCGCCGCCCTTGGCCATGAAGGCGATTCTGAGATGGTCGCCGGGCGTCAGATCCAGGTTGATCACGGCCGGGGAGTTGTCGCCGGTATTCTCGCGGCTCAACGGATCGCAGGAGGACTTGCGCAGGTAGCCCTCGCGGTAGCCCTGACGCATGCCCTCCTCGATGGCCTCGTTCAGGCCGCCCCCGATGATCTTCACATCCTCGCCCAACTCCACGAAGAACACGGCAAGGCCGGTGTCCTGGCACAGGGGGAGTCTGGTCTCCAAGGCCAGATCCGCGTTCTCCAGCAACTGCCGAAATATCTCCTTGGCCGCACCCGTTTCCCGGGAATGACACTCCTCAAGCTTTCGGCGCACGTCCTCGGGCAGTCGGGTGTTGGCCGACACGCACATCCGCGCCACGGCCGCCGCGATGTCCGACGCCTTGACCTCTCGCATGGGATCTCCTTTTTCCAGTGACGTCCCGCTACTTCCTGAAGATGTTCTTCAGGGCGGTGATGCCCATCTTCCGGCGCAGGAAGCCGAGTTGGTTCTGCAAGGGCAGGTGCTTGGGGCAGACGTCCTCGCAGGCCAGCAGGCCCATGCAGCCGAATATGCCGTGATCGTTGCCTATGATGTCGTAGTACTCCTGATCGGTGCGCTCGTCGCGGGGGTCGATGACGAAGCGGGCGATGCGGTTCAGCGCCACAGCGCCGAGAAAGTCCTGGCGCATGCGAGCCGTGCCGCAGGCGGACACGCAGCAGCCGCACTCCACGCAGCGGTCCAGCTCGTAGATGCCCTCAGCCGTGGCGTTGTCCATGCGCTCTTCCAGGGCCGAGGGATCAAAGGTCTTCTTGGTGTGGATCCAGGATTCCACGGTGTTGTACATCTCGCGGAACCAGGAGCCGGTGTCCACCGAGAGATCGCCCACCAGGCGGAATACGGGCAGCGGCAGAAGCGTCACGTCCGTGGCCAGATCCTTGGTCTTGGTGTGGCAGGCCAGACCGGGACGGCCGTTGATGACCATGCCGCAAGAGCCGCAGATGCCCGCCCGGCAGCAGAAATCGAATTGCAGGGAGGAGTCCTGTTCCTCGCGGATGCGGTTGAGCGCGATGAACAGGGTCATGGAATCCGTCTCCTCCAGGACGAAGGTGTCGGTATGCGGCACGGACTCCGGGTCCTGGGGGTTGTAACGGAAGATGTTGAACTGGAGCAGTCGGCCCATGGGTTACTCCTTCTTGCTCTCGGCGCTGATGACGTCGGTTTTGCCGTAGCCCCGGTCTCCGGGCGGAATCTCGAAGACCTGGGTGGCGGGCTCGTAGGCCAGCGTCGGCAGCGTGTCCTCCGGGCTCTTCCAGGTGGCCAGGGTGCGCACGAGCCAATCGCGGTCGTTGCGCGCCGGGAAGTCCTCGCGGTTGTGGCTGCCGCGCGACTCGGTGCGCTGGAGCGCGCCATGCGCCACCATCAGGGCCATCTTGACCTGGCCCTCGATCTTCAGCGCGGCGGCCAGCTCGGGGCTGGCCCCCAGGCCGGAGGACTTGAGGCCCACCTCGCGGGCGCGGCCGAGCACGTCCTGCAAGGTGGCCACGCAGGCCTCCAGGTCCGCGGCGTTGCGGAAGATGTTCGCGCCCTTGTTCAGGGCCTCCTGCATGGCCGCGCGGACCTTGTAGACGCTCTGGGAGCCGTTCTTGCCGGAGATGAGCGCCTGGATGCGCTCCTCCTGGGCCCTGGCCTCGCCGTCGATGACCGTGGACTTGAAGATGACCTCCGCGCCCAGGGCGTACTCGGCCATCTTGCGGCCCACGATGCCCCCGGCCACCACGGTCTCGGCCAGGGAGTTGCCGCCCAGGCGGTTGAAGCCGTGCATGTCCCAGCAGGCGGCCTCGCCCGCGCTGAACAGGCCCTTGAGGCCGTAGGCCGCGCCGTCCTTGTTCGTGCGCACGCCGCCCATGCTGTAGTGATGGGTGGGCCGCACGGGAATGAGCTGGTGGATGGGATTGATGCCCAGGAACGAGGTGCAGATCTCGTAGACCTCGCGGAGCTTGCCGGTGATGTGCTTCTCGCCCAGGTGGCGGATGTCCAGCCAGAGGTGCTCGCCGTAGGGCGAGGGCACGCCCTTGCCCTGGCGGATGTGGTGGGTCATCCAGCGGGAGACCACGTCGCGCGAGGCCAACTCGGCCTTCTCCGGCTCGTAGATGTGCATGAAGCGCTCCTGGTTCACGTCCAGGAGCGTGCCGCCGTCGCCCCGGCAGCCCTCCGTGACCAGGATGTCCGTGGGCACGATGCCGGTGGGATGGAACTGCACGGCCTCCATGTTGCCCATGGGCACCGCCCCGGTGTTCACGGCCAGGATGTGGCCTCCGCCGTCGCAGATGACCGCGTTGGTGGTGTTCGGATAGATGCGGCCGAAGCCGCCGGTGGCGATCATGGTGGCCTTGGCCAGGTAGACGCGCAGTTCGCCGGTCTTCAGGCAGCGGGCCACCGCGCCGAAACAGGTCTCGCCGTCATGGATGAGCGAGACGGCCTCGGTCTTGTCGTGGACCTCCACGCCGAGTTGGGCGCAGCGGTTGTCCATGGTGAAGAGCACGGAGTGGCCGGTGCCGTCGGAGACGTAGCAGGTGCGCCACTTGGCCGTGCCGCCGAAGGCGCGGGCCGTGATCAGGCCCTTGTTCTCCTCCTTCTCCTCCTTCTCGTACTTCTGGCCGCCCTTGAAATAGCTCGACTTGCCGGGGACGACCCGGTTCCAGGGCACGCCCCAGAAGGCCAGCCGGCGCATTTCCACGGGCGCGGTGTCCACGAAAAGCCGCGCCACCTCCTGGTCGCAGCCCCAGTCAGAGCCCTTGACCGTGTCGGCGAAGTGCACGTCCGGACCATCGCCCGCGCCCATGGCGCAGTTGCCCAAGGCCGCCTGCATGCCGCCCTGGGCCGCCGAAGAGTGCGAACGGCGGGCCGGGACGACGGACAGGCAGATGGTGGACAACCCCGCGTCGGCGCACTCCAGCGCGGCGCGTTCACCGGCCAGGCCGGCGCCGATGACGAGCACATCCGTGTAGACTGTCTGCATGGTGTCCTCCTAGATCGCCAGGAACGAGAACCGCAACAACGTCAGCAGGCTGAGGCCCACACAGACGAGCACCAGGATGGTCACGAAGCGCTTGAACCGGGCGCGCCCCTCCTGGCCCACGAACCCCCACTTCACCCCGATGCGGTACAGGCCGATGCCGAGATGCACATGCACCAGGGGACCGAACAGCAGGTAGAACAGCAGCCAGCCGCTGCGCTTCTGCAGAACCTCCGCGCTCTTGGCCGCGGTGATGGGCAAATCGGTGAGCACCACCCACATGTGGATCGTGCCCATGAGCAGGAGGAGCATGGCCGTGACCACCTGCACGAGCCAGAGCCAAGTGTCCTGGTGGTGCAGCATGGTGGCGTGGGACCAGAAGGTCTTCTGGCGGTCGAAACGGAAGGGCACCTTGCGCGCGGCCAGGAGGAAATGCCCCAGGAAGAGCAGGAAGATGAGCGGGCCGCCCACCTGCGCCAGCCCCGTGGCCTCGAAGAAGCCCGCGATGGCGTTCATCACGCCGGGACCGATGATGACGCTCGCGACCAGGAGCATGTGCGCCCATATGAACAGGATGAGCGCCGCCCCAGAGAGCATCTGGAGCCAGTCCAGAAGACCATCCCACTTGGTCGGCCTGCCGGCGAACACTGTGGTGTCGATGCCCATGGTTCCCTCCTCGGAACGGATGCGGAAAGCGCCTTCCCAGGCTGGAAAGACGTACTCGCTTCTTCGCTCACCCGAATTGTTTTGTCAATCAGGTTTTCATTCTAACGCACGTTGAAATAAAGAGTTTTTTCAACTCCGGCAGCTAACTCACTCCCACCATTAGAGGAAAGGATGAGCGAAAGCGGGGTCCATTCCCGCGGCGAAGAAAAAACGCCCGGACCGAAGGACGGCCCGGGCCGGGAAGCGGCTTCCACGCGGGACGACGCGGAAGCGGGACGACGATCAGAACAGGGTCCAGACCATGCGCGCGCCCATGACGTAGAGCAGAACGGCGAAGGCCCGTTTGAGCTTGGCCACGGGCAGCTTGTGGGCGATGGAGGCTCCCAGCGGGGCGGTCAGGATGCTGGTGGCGGCGATGCCCACCAGGGCCGGAATGTAAAGGAAGCCCAGGCTCATGGACGGCAGGTCGGCGGAAACCTTGAGACCGTTGATCAGATAACCCGCAGCCCCGGCCACGGCGATGGGAAAGCCGATGGCCGCCGAGGTGCCCACGGCGTTGTGCATGGTCATGTTGCACCAGACCATGAAGGGCACCGAGAGCGTACCCCCGCCGATGCCCACGAGGCTGGAGACCACGCCGATGACGCCGCCCACGCCGGACATCCCGGCCATGCCGGGCAAGTGGCGGCTGGCCTTGGGCTTGAAGTTGAGGAGCATCTGGGTGGCCACGTAGAACAGGAACACGGCGAAGAAACCCTTGAGGAACCGGGTGGAGAGTTGTGCCGCCAGCCAGGAGCCCGCCAGGGTTCCCACCAGGATGCCCAGAGTGACGCGGCGGACCACGCTCCAGTTCACGGCGCCGTGCTTGTGGTGGGCCCGGAAGCTGGAGATGGAGGTGAACATGATGGTCCCCAGGGAGGTGCCCAGGGCCATGTGCTGGATATAGTGGGACGGCAGCCCCTGCAATTCGAAGGCGATGCTCAGCATGGGCACGATGACGATGCCGCCGCCCACGCCCAGCAGACCGGCGAGGACGCCGGCCACCAGGCCCAGGGCCGCGTAGATGATCCAGGCCAGCAACATGACGATGCTCCAGACTCGGTTAAGGTTGGTCGACGTCCGGCAGGTCCGGGAGGCCGAACAAATTCTCCTCCACCGCGTCGAGGTGCTCACGCATGGCCGTCCGCGCCTCCTCCGGATTCCGGCCCTCCAGGGCCTTGAGGATTCGACGGTGGGAGACCAGCGAGACCGCGCGACGCGACGGGCCGCGCAAGGATTCCGCGCGGCATTCGGCCAGCACATCCTGCACGGCGGTGAAGACGCTCAGGAACACGCCGTTGCGCCCGGCTCTGGCCAGAAGACGGTGGAACTCCGCGTCCAGGTCGGCGTCGTCGCGGCCGTGCTCCACGCTCTCCGCCTGCTCGGCCAGCACGGCGGCCAAGCGCCGCAACTCGGACTCCGTGGCGTTGCGCGCGGCCAGGGCCGCCACTTCAGGCTCCAGGGCGCGACGGAAAGCCAGGATGTCCGCCAGCCTCTTGCGCCGCGAACGCACGGCTCCAGCCAGCGGAGGTTCGAAGGTCACCGACCCGGGGTCCGAAACATAGGTGCCGTCGCCCCGGCGGCTGACCACCCATCCCTGATCCTCCAGCGCGCGGATGGCCTCACGCACGGAATTGCGGGACACGCCGAAAATCCGGGCCAGTTCGCGCTCGGGCGGCAGGCGATCGCCAGGGCCCAGCCGTCCGGATTCCAGCAGTTCCCGAAATTGGCCGAGAATCTGCTCGGAAAGCTTGCGCCGCACCGCCGGACGGAAGGGCGCCCCACTCCGGGCGAAGTCGTGCTCCTCATCAATGACCATATTGGTTGGACCAATAATCCAATCACTTTCACGCTGTCAATCCCCGGGACGGCCCCAAAGACTTGCCTTCTCCCCGCTCGGCATTATCCTTACGGATCGCCGCCCGGAGGGCGTCGCCAACCGAAGCGCCGAAGACGCTTCTTCAGGAGCACACAGGAGTGACCTCATGCGCCGTTTCCTTCTCTGTATCGGAGTCCTGCTCATGACCCTCGGCTGCGTCCACGCCCAAAACTCCGTCCCGCGACCGGCCGATGTTCCGCCGTCCGCCCCGCTCACCGGCGACGGCCCTCATGTGGTCCGCCTGAAAAACGGCCTGACCGTGCTCGTCAAGCGCGACGACCGTTTCCCCCTGGCCAATGTGCGGCTTTACGTGCGCACCGGCTCGGCCTACGAAAATCCGGCCCAGGCGGGCATCAGCCATCTGCTGGAACACATGGTCTTCAAGGGCACCGAGAAGCTCGGTCCGGGCGAGGCGGCCAAGCGCATCGAGTCCGCGGGCGGAGACATGAACGCCGCCACCAGCTTCGACTATACGGTCTACTACGTGGAAGTCCCGGACAAGGACTGGAGCCTGGGCCTGGACACGATCACGGACATGGCCCTGCACGCCCGCATCGACCCCAAGGAACTGGCCTCGGAAAAACAGGTGGTTCTCTCCGAGTTGGCCCGGGGCGAGGACACGCCCGGTTCCCGCCTGTTCGAGAGCTTCCAGGGCATGCTCTTCAAGGGCACGAGCTACGAGTGGCCGATCATCGGCTTCCGCGACACGGTATCCAAGATCACCGAGGCGGACATCCACCGCTACGTGGCCGAGCACTACCAGCCGCAATCCATGCTCCTCAGCGTGGTCGGCAAGGTCGACCCCCAGGCCGTTCTGGCCCGGGCCGAGGCCGTGTTCGGCGGCATGGCCAACACCACCGCCGAGATCGAGGCCCAGCCCTTCCCCCTGCGCGACATCCAGGGCCCCAAGGTGACCCTGGTGCCCGGCAAGTGGAACAAGGTTTACCTGGGCGTGGCCTTTCCCCTGCCGGACCAGAACTCGGCCCAGACTCCGGGGTTGGAGCTGCTGGCCCAGGTTCTGGGCGGAGACGAGACCTCCCGGCTCTATCGCGAATTCAAGTACGAACGCCGCATGGTGGACGAAATCGACTGCCAGGCCATGACCCTGGCCCGGGGCGGCTTCCTTTACGTCTCCGCCACGCTTGACCGGGACAAGGTGGAGCCCTTCTGGAAGGCCCTGGCCGCTTCTCTGGCGGCCTTGGACCCGGCGACCTTCACCGACGACGAACTGGCCCGAGCCAAGCTGAACCTGGAAAGCTCCCTGCTGCTGACCAAGGAAACCCTCTCCGGGCTGGCCTCGAAGCTGGGGTACTTCCAATTCCAGGGCGGCGGGCTGCGCGCCGAGGATGTCTACCTCCGCGCCCTGGCCGACACGGGCCGGGCCCAGCTCAAGGAACTGGCCCACGACTATCTGCGCCCCGATCGCATGGCCGCCGTGCTCCTCGTCCCCGAAAACTCCGGTCTCTCGACGGAATCCTTGGAACAGGCCGCGCGCAAGGCCTGGCCCGCCCCGGTCAAGGCCAAGGCCCTGGCCGACGCGGAAGCGGACAAGCAGGAAGTCCTGGACCTGCCCGGCGGCTCCAAGCTGGTGCTCCTGCCGGACCCCACCCTGCCCTACGCCTCGCTCTCCCTGGCCTGGCCGGGCGGCGACTCGCTGGTGGATGCCGAACGCCAGGGCCTGCCCGCCCTGGCCGCCCGCGTGCTCACGCGCGGCACCAAGAAACGCAACGCCACGCGCATCGAGGACTTCCTCTCGGACCGGGCCGCCGAACTTTCGGCCTCGGCTGGACGCGGAACCTTCGCGGTGAGCGCCAAGTACCCCAGCCGCTTCTCCGAGGACATCCTGGGGCTGCTGCGCGAGATGCTCACCGGGCCCACCTGGCCGGCCAAGGAACTGGCTCTGGCCAAGCAGGATCAGGCCGCGCGCATCCATCGCGGCGAGGACCAGCCCATCGGTCTGCTCTTCCGCAACGTGCATCCCTTCCTCTTCGCCTCGGGGCCCTATTCCTATTATCAACTGGGCAAGCCCGAGCAGTTCGACGCCTTCACGGTGCAGGATCTGCGGCGCTTCTGGGCCGAGCAGTCGCGGCAACCCTTCGTCCTGGCCCTCTGCGGCCAATTCGACGCGGAGCGGGTGCGGGACTTCGCCGCCACCCTGGCCAAGTCCCTGGAGGGACAGGCCACGGCCGTGGACACCGCGACTCCGACCTGGGGCGGGATTCGGGAAAAGGCCCTGCGCTTGCCCGGCCGCAACCAGGCCCATCTGCTGACCGTGTTCCCGACCCCAGGCCGCGACGACCTGGAGACCGGCGCGGGCCTCTCGGTGCTGCGGGCCGCCCTGGCCGGACAAAGCGGTCTGCTTTTCCGCGACCTGCGCGACAAACAAGGTCTGGGTTACACCGTCACGGCCTTCCTCTGGCAGGCGCCCAAGGCCGGTTTCATGGCCTTCTACATCGGCACGGAACCGGACAAGCTGGACCAGGCCCGGCAGGGCTTCCACAAGGTGGTGGAGGCGCTGCGCGCCGCCCCCCTGCCCGCCGAGGAGGTGGAACGGGCCCGGAACATCCTCTCCGGCGAGTACTACCAGGAACATCAGAGTCTGGCCTCGCGCGGCGGCGAGGCCGCCGGGCTCCTGGCCCAAGGTTACGAGCTGGATCGCGAGCGCAAGCTCATCCAGACGGCCCAGTCCGTGACGCCCGAGCAACTGCGTGACCTGGCGCGCCGCTGGCTGGACTGGGACCGGGCCTACGAAATGCGGGTTGAGCCGTAAGGAATCCCCGGGGCTTGCGGGGGAGTGGCCGCTGGGCTACAACTCCGCAAGCCCCGAACCCGAACCGAGGAATGGCGAATGGCTCTTCTTTTCGGCGCACCGACCCGCAAGCTCTCCAAGACCGACGACGGCCAGGACGTCCGGCTGGCCCAGGCCCGCGAAGCCTATCTGGCCGGCAAGATCAAGATCGTGACCACGGACATGGTGCCCAACCAGGAAGTGGCCGGAACCTTCGGCCTCATCGTCTGCCGGGGCTTCGTCTTCGATAACGCCTTCCACGGCCTCATCGCCCAGGCC
>Ga0228536_1001125_pt1 | contig 30750 bp, 28 predicted proteins | sample SJ1Smetagenome_FD_168611 | JGI IMG/M metagenome (GOLD analysis project Ga0228536, IMG submission 168611) | Enriched culture of PCE-dechlorinating microbial communities from Ithaca, New York, USA - SJ1.S | ecosystem: Engineered > Modeled > Simulated communities (microbial... > Unclassified...
TGATCGACCGGGGAATCCGGGTGGTCTATATCTCGCCTTTCAAGGACATCAAAAAAAGCTACTCGACCAACCTGGACAACACCATAAAGATAATCGGCGATTTCCACCGGGATATAGTCACCAAGGGCTTTGTCCTCAATCAGGATCTGGGGCATCTCCCCACTGCCAGCAACCCCCCCTGGCGTCTTCTCATGATCGGCTTCAGCCTGTTGGCAGCCGGCACCCTTTATCTGGGGCTGCTGTTCAAGCTGAAACCGCCCTGGATTATAGGCTTATTGGCTGCTGGGGCAATCGGCCTTATAGCTGCCATCTTCCTGGTCCATATGGATCTGACCAAATTGTTTGCTCTGGCCGCGGCCATTATCTACCCGTCGCTGTCCAGCCTGCTACTCTTGATCTATCTTCGGGACAGCCAGTCGGGTCTGCCCCTTAAACTGCTCTCCTCCCTGGGCATTATAGTGGCAGTCAATATGATAGGTGCCTATACCATCATATGCAGCCTGTCCGACATCCAGTTTATTATGAACATCAAAGAGTTTACCGGGGTCAAGCTCTCCTTCCTCTTCCCCCTGCTCCTCTTTGCACTGAACTATTTCAGTTGTTTTTCCGGACAGCAAAACCTGTTCCGCTATATATGGGATGTCCTGAACGCCAAACCCAGCTACCTGGTGCTGTTGCTCTTCTTCCTGGCCGCAGGGGCCGGATATTACTATATAGGACGTAGCGGCAATAACCTGGTGTCGGTTTCGGGACTGGAACTAAAACTGCGGGAGATACTTGAAGGGAACCTCCTGGCCAGGCCGCGCTTCAAGGAGATAATGATAGGCTACCCGGCGCTGTTCGCGGCCGTCTATCTATATCATAAGTACCGGCAGGAAGCCTGGCTGCTCATCCTGGGTTTCGGCATTATAATAGGAAGCATTTCCATGGTGAACAGCTTCTGTCACGTGTTTACGGCGGCCACTATTTCGATAATCCGCACAGCCGGGGGGCTGGCGCTGGGGTCGCTTCTGGGGATATGCGCGATAGCGGGCATTTGGATTTTAGAAAAATGTATTAAATGCTGGGGGCTTAAAATATAAAAGCTCTCTGGGGCTTTGGGTTCCAGCACCTGCAACCTCAAGGTCTCGGCCAACCGGGGTGCTCCGGAGAGGATCACCATCAGTGGGGAGAAGGAATCGGTCCGGTAGTTCAAAACAAATCTCAATTCGTTTAACATGGACCCCGGGAGATCTTGGCCTTCGTCTATGACTACCAGAGGCTTCATGCCTTTTTGGTGCATCTCCATCATAGCGTCTGCCACCAGACGCTTGTTTTCAGAGATGGCCCGGGCGGGCTGTTTTATCCTGTTCTTTTTTAATATTCGTAATGCGACCACATACTGACAATTACAATCGTTTTTTCTTCCTCGATTACTTTATAAACTAACCGGTGTTGACGGTTAATTCTTCTTGAATATAACCCTTTCATATCCCCAATTAGCGTTTCATAAGGCGGTGGATTTTGGAACGGATTCTCTTTTATCAGTTCTAATAATTTTTCAACATTTCTCTTCAAGGCTGGAAACTGCTTAATTTTCTCTTTATCCTTGATTGTTTGTTTTAGAATGATGATCTTATAACTCACCATTCAAATTCCTCGCAATCCTCTATTTTGGAATTAAGACCCTCTATTAAGCGTTCTTTCATTCCAGGGATAGAAGAAAGGTAGAGTGTTTCCATTAGTCCGTTGTATTCTTGCTCACTTATTATAATCGCATTTCCTTTTTTTGTATTCACATTGATAATATCGTTAAACTCAATAGCGGAGTTCAAATACTCAAATAGATTTTTTCTTAAATTCGTTACATTCGTATTAGTCATGCTGTCTGTCACCTCCTATGTGTACATTATGGTGTACATATATTGTGTTTGTCAAGGTATCCTCTTTCACGGCTGTTATCACGTTGTTTATCCCACTCTAAGCGTGACCGAGTCCACACGAACACTCCGCGGGAATACCCTTTTAAAACGAATTCTCCGCGAAGTAGCATGGTCTATCACCCGAATGCGAAGCACCTATCTATCCAGCTGGTATTGGAAGATCAAACAACTCAGGGGAGGCAAAAGGGCCATTGTGGCATTAGCCAGAAAACTACTTGTCATTATCTATACAATGCTGATTTTAATAGATTGCTACTGCAGCCATATTGCATTGGTCTAAGTAACCTTGTCCTTTTACAGCAGCCAAGTGTAATCCTGTCGGCAATCCAGAACGGCTGTTACATAGACAGTATTTTCCTGTATCTGATAAAGCGCCATATAATATACGCCAAACGGCAGTTTACGATATTTTTGAAAAGGGATCCCGTCATACTCCAGCCATGGGTTGCGCTTCGGCATCGCACCCAGACTATCGGTTATGTCAATAAAAGTATCTATCAGTCTGTCTGCGGCCGGCACACTGCCATTCGCCAGAAAACGCGCGTGAAAAATAGAGCATCTCCCAAGCGGTTTCCGTGATTTCTACTTTATAAGGCTTATTCTTTTCTGTCATTGGCAACCTCTGCCACAGCCTTACGCATAGCGGAGACTGTTTCCTCTACGGAATAGGCCCGCCCTTTTTGGATGTCGATTTCCGATTGCATTAGTTTCTCCTTGAGCTTCAGCATGCTTTCACGCCGGGCAAACGCCTCCACATCCATCACGACAAGGTCGCCGCTGCCGTTTTTTGTCAGATAAACCGGCTCGCCTGTGCGTTTGCAGAGTTCGGAGATTTCATTGTAGTTCTTGCGAATTGCCGCGGAAGGCCGTATATTCATTATTTACTCACGCTCTTCCTATAATCAGGTAATGACCTCTCCCTATTATGTGGAAAATATCTGGTACTTTTTGTTTTTGAAGTATAAACCGAATTGAATAAATAAGTCTTGGCTGTATTTAGAGTTATAAAAGCATGATTCCCCGGAAAAGCAAGCCGGCCATAAAATGCCCAATTTCCATAATGTTGAATATTGTAGAAAAGGACTGCCGGGAGGTGGCCGCCATTGTCAGATGGGTATATACCCGGCGGTCGCGATATTGGACGATTATGGACGGGGAGAACAGTGGGAGATAGAAAAACCAGAAAGAGTAATAGACAGATTGGTAATGCTGCTAAATCAAAATTAATAAAGGCTGCAGACCTCGGTGATTGGAAGCCGGCCCAGGTTTCAGCCGTTAGCAGTGGATTTATGGAGCTGAACGGTATATTGGAGGGGGGCTTTAGGCCCGGGGAGCTGACGGTGTGGAGCGGGGTCAATTCTTCCGGTAAAAGTACGCTTCTTACCCAGATATTGTTGGAGGCGTTGACCCAGGAGCAGGCAGTGTGCGCCTATTCCGGTGAACTGCCGGTGCAGAGCTTCCGGTATTGGCTGGAACTGCAGGCAGCCGGGCCTTCCGGAGTGGAGCTGGGAGCCTCTATTCGGGCAGGCTGTGCGGTAATAAGACCGGTTTTGCTTGAGGCGATACGGGATTGGTACCGGGAGCGGCTTTTTCTGTGTGCCGGGGCTGAGTGGGGGAGCCTGGATAGTCTGGTGGAGACATTTACGGAAGCGGCCCGGGATTATTCATGCCAGGTGTTCCTGCTGGATAATTTGACTATCATCATCAGCGGACTAAAGGTGAGAGATCAGATGCGCGCCCAGAGAGAGCTGATCCTTCATATGGTGCGCTTTGCCAGGGAGTTTGGGGTGCATGTTCACGTAGTTGTTCATCCCCGCAAAAAGGTCAATCCTTCGAATTTAACCAAGATGGACATAGGCGGCAGCGGCGACATAACCAACCTGGCTGACAATGTGCTGGTCCTGACCCGGTTGGCTCCGGAAAGCCCTGATGGCGGCGATTGGCCTCCGGCCGCCCGCTTGTCGGTGCTGAAAAACCGGTTTGGCGGCCGGCAGGATGTGGATATAGATCTCGGCTTTGATCCTGTATCGAAAAGGTTTTTCCCGGCGGGGGGAAGACCGGAGGACCGGATCTACGGTTGGCGGGCTCTGTGGAGCAAGACATCCGGAAAGGTTACCAGGTAATCCGACGCATCAAAAAGGGCATTTAATACAGCTTCTTGGATTAGGATGGGCGAGCTAATGGCCGGTGATATTGAAACGCAAATCTTTTCTAGGAGAAGGTTAAAGGATATGATAGCGGCCTTGCAAGAAAGAGGCTTTTGCTGAAACGGGAGAAAAAACAGCTGAGGAGCCCGAAGCAGATCGGTTTGCAGCCGATTGCTTTATTCCAGCCTCGAAGTATAAGGCTTTCTTTTCGAAGAACAAAATCACCCAAGATTCAATAAAACAATTAGCTCATGAAGTTGGTATTTGGTATTGACCCAGGAATCGTGGTAGGTAGACTGCATCACGACCGGAGAGTCGGTTGTAGTGATTTTCAAGACTTGCAGAGAAGATTTAATTAAAAATAGGCAGCTTCATAAACCGCGATCTGAGCTGGTATCTGCTGCGCCTGCTCCTGCCATCGGCCGGGCTCTGCGGAGTGGTGGTTCTTTTTCAGCGTTTTTATCCGACCAGTTCCGTATTCGGATTTCTGCTCCCGCTGATCATAAGCGGCGTGATCTATCTAGTTATCGCCCACTTCTGCCACTAATGACGATTATGTGCAGACCATTGACGAACGCTACTACCGCTGGATGAGAGCGGTGATCGACCGGGGAATCCGGGTAGTCTATATCTCGCCCTTCAAGGACACCAAAAAGAGCTACTCGACCAACCTTGACAACACGATAAAGATAATCGGCGATTTCCACCGGGATATAGTCACCAAGGGCTTTGTTCTCAATCAAGACTTAAAGCATCTCCCCACTGCCGGCAACCCGCCCTGGCGTCTTCTCATGATCGGCTTCAGCCTGCTGGCGGCGGGACCCTGTACCTGGGGCTGCTATTCAAGCTGAAACCACCCTGGATGATTGGCTTACTGGCTGTCGGAGCAATCGGGCTAATTGGAGCCATCTTCCTGGTGCATATGGATCTGACCAAGCTTTTCTCCCTGGCTGCGGCGATTATATCCCCCTCGCTGTCCAGTTTGCTGCTTTTGATCTATCTTCGGGATAGCCAGTCGAGACTGCCCGTTAAACTGCTATCTTCCCTGGGCATTATAGTAGCAGTCAATATGATAGGGGCCTATACCATCATATGCAGCCTGTCCGACATCCAGTTTATTATGAACATCAAAAAGTTCACCGGTGTCAAGCTTTCCTTCCTCTTCCCCCTGCTGCTCTTTGCTTTAAACTATTTCAGCTGTTTTTCCGGACAGCAAAACTTGTTCCGGTATTCCTGAACGCCCAACCCAGCTACCTGGTGCTCTTGCTCTTCTTCCTGGCTGCTGGAGCCGGCTACTATTATATCGGCCGTAGCGGCAACAACCTGGTGTCGGTATCGGGCCTGGAGTTAAAACTGAGGGAAATACTGGAGGGCAACCTCCTGGCCCGGCCGCGCTTCAAAGAAATAATAATTGGCTAATCCGGCGCTGTTCGCATCTGTCTATCTATTCCATAAATACCGGCAGGAAGCCTGGCTGCTCATCCTGGGTTTTGCCATAATAATTAGGAAGCATTTCCATGGTGAACAGCTTCTGCATGTCTTTACCGCGGCCTATATTTCGATAATCCGTACGGCGGGCGGCATTATGTTTGGAATTCTGGCGGGATTGTTGGTGATGGCCGCAATTTGGGTTGTGGAAAAATGTATTGAGCGCTGGTGGTTACGGACATAAGATTTATTCTTTTAACGTGATCAACTATAAATTATAACTTATACAAAATTGGGTTTATATACGTCTAATTACTTGACACTGTGTTTAGAATCAGCTAATAAATTTAAATGTCAAAAGCTTTATGATGCAGAATCCCCTTATATTATTAGAACATTAGAAAACAATATATGCTAAAATTATCAGGTAATGATAGATGCAATCACCTATTTGTAGATAATATTAATTCATGCTAAATCGAGTTTGCTTCATCCAACCATATCAAATGGCAAGCTGAGTAGAAGATTACCTAAATAATTAGGAGGAACTAATGATTGATACAGACTCTCAAATTCAGCTAGAAAAGAATAACGAAATTGATCTTCGAGAATTGATATATACCCTCTACAGGGGTAAATGGATTGTATTTTCGATAACTTTGGTATTTTTGCTTGTAGGCGGGATCATGAATTTCTTTATAATAAAACCTACATACGAATCTACGGCTGTAATCGGATTATCTTCAATTAGTAATCTTAACAGTCCTAAAGAGTTGGGGTACATTGTAACTGACTCAAATGCACAAAACTTTATTGATAAAAACAGAGTCGCTTACAATATGGACCAAATAGTTACAGTTGCTCAGATGGATGTAAATGGTTTTAAAGAAATAGTAACTAGTAACTATACTTTGGAAAGTACAATTAAGACATTATCTCTGAATGATAGTGTATCTGCGCTTCGACGCAAGATCAAGGTAGAAGCAAACAAAAACGATAGCAAGGTTTTACAAATAGTTGTTAGCGATCGTGATCCACAAAACGCGGCTATCCTTGCAAATACTTTAATAAGCGAATCCAGCAACAAAATCAACGAAATAAACAATGACAAAATCAGCAGTCTTTATAATAACTTGGATAACCTATTAAAATCTGCCCAGCAAGACCTCGCGGTTGCATTTAATGATCTTAAAGAATATAAGATTCGCACCGCAAATCAGCAAAACACCATTTCAAATGAAATCGAACAAAAAAAGTTAGAAGATGAAATAAGACGCAGACAGGCAATGGTTGACTCGCTCGGAACTAAGATTCTTGAAGTAAAAGTAGCAAAATCATTAAATACATCTGAAGATAAAATTATCATTCTTTCTCCAGCAATTCCTTCAACTATACCGGTAAGTCCTGATAAACCAATGGGTCTATTACTTTATGGGGTTGTCGGACTTTTGATTTCAATTTTTATCGTATTTTTAAGAAATTATCTAAGAAAAGATCATTCTTTGACATAAAAAATGTTTTGAGGCTATCAACATGAATTACTGGATCCGAATTATATTTTTAATGATATTTGACATTTTTTTAATAAACTTGGCGATATACATATCTTTATTGCTTCGTTTTGATGGAAAAATTGATCCTGAGTTTTTTCATTCCTTCCTAAGATTAATCCCATGGTACTCACTAATTAGTCTGGTCAGTCTTTATTTTTATAAAATCTATCAACGTATATGGCAATATGCCAGCTTGGGTGAAATTTTTGGAATTATAAAGGCTATAACCACCAGTAGTATAATTGCCGTATTAGGTATCTATACATTGCATCTTCCCTATTTACCCCGCAGTGTTTACATCCTTTCATGGATCTTAATGGTTGTACTGATTGGAAGCTCACGTTTAGGATGGCGTGTCTTGAGGAATTTTGTCATTCAAGATATTAGTAGCATTGCTAAAAGAACTCTAATAGTTGGTGCAGGCGATGGAGGTGCAATGGTTGCCCGTGAATTAATCAATAATAAATCTATAAATCTTATCCCTGTAGGATTTATTGACGACAGTCAAATGAAAAAGAATATGACATTGTATGGCATTCCAGTCTTAGGTAATCGTTACAATATTCCACAAGTAGTAGAGCATTATGAAATTGAAGAAATTATTATTGCCATACCATCTGCCAATGGTAGAATTATTAGAGAAATTATAGAAATTTGCAGGGAAACTTCTGCTCGTTTACGTATATTCCAGGGAGGAGGGGATTTATTAAGTGACAAGCAGAAGTTTCGCGATATAGAGTTAAAGGATTTATTACGCAGGGAACCTGTCGTAACAAATTTGGATGAAATTGCTTCATACATAAAGGATAAAGTGATTCTTGTCAGTGGCGCTGGGGGGTCAATTGGTTCGGAGCTTTGCCGGCAAATTTGCAGTTTTAATCCCAGAAAAGTTTTGTTGGTTGAGTATAGTGAAAATAACTTGTTTGATATTGATAATGAATTGCGTGTCTTATTTCCCTTATTGGAAATTGTACCGGAGCTAAGCGATATAAAAGATAGACTTAAAATCAAGCAAGTATTTAAACGTCATCAACCTCACGTTGTCTTTCATGCTGCTGCCTATAAGCATGTTCCATTGATGGAAAAGAACCCCTCAGAAGCTATTAAAAACAATGTTATTGGAACCAAAAACATGGCGGAAATGTCAGATCGCTTCGAAGCTGAAGTATTTATCTTGATCTCTACAGATAAAGCCGTAAACCCTACAAGTATTATGGGAGCTACCAAACGAATTGCAGAGATGATTATACAAGATTACAACAATAATAGTGCAACCCGTTTCGCGGCGGTAAGGTTTGGTAATGTGTTAGGTAGCAGGGGAAGCGTCGTTCCTACTTTTGAACGGCAGATTAAAGAAGGAGGTCCAATAACAGTAACTCATCCAGATATGACTCGTTACTTTATGACTATTCCAGAAGCGGTGCAATTAGTCATCCAAGCCGGAGCAATGGCCCAAGGCGGCGAAGTCTTTGTTTTAGATATGGGCAACCCGGTAAAAATTGTTGACTTAGCACGTGATTTAATTCGTCTCCATGGTTACGCTCCGGATAAGGATATAAAAATTGCTTTTACCGGTATTAGACCCGGCGAAAAGCTTTATGAGGAACTTTTTAGCGCTAATGAGCAAATTGCTGCCACCCGCCATGATCGTATTTTCATAAGTGATGGAGAAAACAATTGTTCAACTAGTCTGTCTGATACCATCGATAACCTCTTTACACGCGTAACTAATATTAGTGCGGACGATGCTATAGGACTTATATGCAAAGTTTTACCGGACTTCAAATTGAATACCAGTGTTTACGATTTTGAAATAACCTCCCAAGAATCTACTAGTAATCAATGTTAATAGTCTGTAATCATAAAACAGTCTAAATACAAGAATAGATTTTATAAGACAATAATTAGCTAAAGAAAGGGGATAATGTACATCAGTTTTGGTGAAATATATTATTTTTTAAATGCATAATGAGGTGATAATTTGTTTCCTACTTTTGAAGATTTTAGGAATGGCACTGAAAAGATTGGTATTGTGGGACTAGGCTATGTTGGCTTACCTTTAGCCGCATGTTTTGTACCGCTTTATCAAACAATAGGTTTTGATATAAACGAGACCAGAGTAAAAGAACTAAATCGTAATTTTGACCGTACGGAAGAGCTTAGTTCCGAGCAACTGGCTGCTTTTAATATGGAATATACTCATGATCCTAGTTTATTGGCAGATACCAAACTTATTATTGTCACCGTACCAACGCCAATTAATAATCATAAAGCTCCAGATCTGACCCCGGTAATTAAAGCAAGTCAAACCGTTGGTAAGCATATGCGTCCTGGTACTATCGTAGTTTACGAATCTACAGTTTATCCTGGTGTAACCGAAGACATTTGTATTTCTATTCTGGAAAAGTATTCGGGATTAAATGTAGGTAAGGGTTTTAAGGTAGGTTACTCTCCGGAGAGAGTGAATCCAGGAGATAAGGAACATACAGTACCAAAGATTAAGAAAGTAGTATCTGGTCAAGATAAACAATCAACTGAACTTATAGCAAGTATATATGGGTCAGTTATAGAAGCAGGCATACATATTGCGCCTAATATTAAAACTGCTGAGGCAGCAAAAGTCATAGAAAATATCCAACGGGACTTAAACATAGCTTTAATAAATGAATTGTCTCTTATTTTTAATAAACTTGGTATAGACACCCGAGAGGTCCTTGATGCCGCGGCGACAAAATGGAATTTTATCAAATTTGAACCGGGCATGGTCGGGGGCCATTGCATTGGGGTAGATCCGTATTATTTGACTTATAAAGCCGAGGAGATAGGCTACCACCCGGATGTCATTCTTGCCGGACGCCGAATAAATGATGGCATGGGTAAGTATATAGCAGAACAAACGGTAAAAAAATTGATTGAAGCATGCAAACCAGTTAAAGCCAGCCGAGTTTTGATTATGGGTATAACCTTTAAAGAAAATGTTCCTGATATACGAAATACACGCGTTGTCGATATATATCACGAACTCAGAGAATACGGTATAAATGTCAGCATTTATGATCCCTGGGCAGATCCCGAAGAGGTTGAGCATGAGTACGGTTTGAGCCTAAACTCAGATTTAGACGGCCAAGGTCCCTATGATGCCATCATTGCCGCAGTTAAACACCGGGAGTTTGCCTCTATGAGTCTGGAAGTTATTAAGGCCAAAATGACTAATATACCGGTACTGATTGATGTGAAAGGAATTTACGATCGGCAGGAAGCAAATTCGTTGGGCATCCTTCATTGGAGGTTATAATAGATGAAAAGTATCCTGGTCACAGGTTCCGCCGGGTTCATAGGAAGTAAGGTCACGGAAAAGCTACTGGAGCAGGGCTATAAGGTAGTTGGGGTGGATAATCTTAATGATTATTACGACGTTAGAATTAAAAATTGGCGGCTTCAAACGCTTTCCACACATTCATCTTTTACATTTTATCAGATGGACATTGAAAACCTGAACGGCATGAAGACAATCTATGAACAACATCGCTTTGATGCGGTTATAAACCTTGCTGCCAGAGCCGGGGTTCGATACAGTATGGAAAACCCTCATATTTATGTTACCACTAATACAAGTGGCACATTGAATCTTCTCGACCTTAGCCGGCAATATGGGGTGCCAAAGTTCGTCTTGGCTTCTACATCTTCACTTTATGCCGGCCAGAAGATGCCTTTCAAAGAAGATTTACCTGTAAATACACCCATATCTCCATATGCTGCGTCTAAAAAGGCAGCAGAGGCTATGGCTTATTGCTATCACTATCTCTATGGTTTGGATGTTACCATTACCCGCTTCTTTACAGTATATGGTCCCGCCGGTCGACCGGATATGAGCATATTCCGTTTCGCAAGATGGATTATGGAAGGAAGTCCCCTGGAGGTTTTTGGTGATGGAACTCAGACTCGTGATTTTACTTATGTAGACGATATCGCCTTGGGAACCATATTGGCTTTAAAGCCATTGGGCTATGAAATTATTAACCTGGGCAACAACCACCCCGATGAATTGTTAAGAGCAATCGAGCTAATATCTGATTATACAGGACAGAAATCTGAAATAGAATACAGGGACTTTCATATAGCGGATATAAAAGCAACCTGGGCTGATATTAGCAAAGCTCAGACCTTATTGAACTGGACTCCTGCAATAAGTCTCGAAGAGGGTATAAAACGAACCGTCCAATGGATGAAAGAGAATTGGTCCTGGGTTAAAGATCTGCAGCTTTAGCCCTTGATATAAACAAATGGAGATAATTATATGAAAGACTATTTTATTCATGAATCTTCTTATATAGATCAGCCTTGCGAAATAGGAGATGGAACCAAGATATGGCACTTCAGCCACATAATGAGCGGGTGTATTATCGGTCAAAGCTGTAATATTGGTCAGAATGTAGTGGTATCACCGGGTGTCGTTCTTGGCAACGGGGTTAAAATTCAGAATAATGTTTCCGTTTATTCAGGGGTCACCTGTGAAGATGACGTATTCTTGGGACCCTCAATGGTTTTTACCAATGTTATCAATCCCCGGGCCTTTATTGAACGCAAATCTGAATTCAAGCCCACCTTAATTAAAAAGGGCGCCAGTATCGGAGCCAATGCTACGATTGTTTGCGGCAATACCATAGGCTGTTTTGCAATGATAGGTGCAGGTTCCGTAATTTCAAATGATGTTCCCGATTATGCCCTTGTCTATGGCAATCCCGCCCGTATAAGAGGATGGGTTTGCCGCTGCGGCGAAAAACTGGAATTCACTGACGGTAGGGCCATATGTCATAAATGCCATTTGAGTTATATTCTCATCCATGATCAGGAGGTGACCTGTGAGGGTTTAGCAGAGCCGAACCACTCACCTCAAGGATGATTCTTCCCTTATTAGATTTACATAAACAATATCATCAAATCAAGGCAGAAATTGACCACGCCGTAATTGAGGTTCTGGATAGCGGGTCTTACATAATGGGCCCCAAAGTTCAAGAATTCGAAACCAACATGGCTTCAAAGCTGAGCATCAAACATGCAATCGGTGTGGCATCAGGTTCAGACGCACTGATTCTTTCCCTGCATGCCCTTGATATAAAGGCAGGTAGTAAAATAATTATTCCCACTTTTACCTTTTTTGCCACGGCTGGAGCTGTAATGAGGTTGGGCGCAACTCCACTTTTCGTAGATATAGAGCCTGATACATGTAATATCGACTTGAATCAGGTCGAAGATTTATTGAAGAAGGACCCTTCTATCCGTGCCATAATACCAGTTCACATATTTGGCCTGCCGGTTGATATGGTGCGCCTTATGAGTTTGGCTCAAAAATATAATCTATTTGTAATTGAAGATGCCTGTCAAGCTGTCAATTCAACTGTTTCAAGCCTTGAGGTTAAAGCTGGAACAGTCGGAGATGCAGGCTGTTTTAGTTTTTTCCCTTCTAAAAACCTCGGCTGCTACGGTGACGGCGGCATGATAGTAACAAACCATGATAAAATTGCCAACAGAATTCGCATTCTCAGGGTTCACGGCTCCAGCCCCAAATACTACCATAAAGAAATAGGTTATAACAGCCGCCTTGATGCTATCCAAGCCGCTATTCTAAACGTTAAACTCAGATACCTGGATGAATGGACAGATAAAAGGCGCAAGGTGGCCAGCCTTTATAACCGGGAATTTCTTTCCCGGGGCTTGCAGGATGAGATAAACTTTCCAATGCTGGCTGATAACCATGTCTTTCACCAGTATTGCATCCAGATTGATCGCCGCGACGACCTGGCCGGCTATTTAAAAGAAAATGGAGTGGGAACATCGGTTTATTACCCGTTGCCCCTTCATTTACAGGAATGCTTTCAAGAACTGGGCTATAAAAAAGGGGATTTGCCAACATCGGAAAAGGTTTCTGAACGCATACTGGCTTTGCCTATTGATCCTGAACTAGATCAGGATCAAATCGTCTATATCGTTAATTGTATTCACAATTTTATTACTGACAACCTTTAAGGATAATGGGGTATTTATGATTAGAATTGGCCTTTTAGGATGCGGTCGAATTTCAAAGAATCATTTTGAGGCTATAGCCAAGCTGCCTGACGCAGAGATTGTGGCTTGCTGCGACTTGTTGGAGGACAGGGCCAGGGAAGCTGCGAACTTGTATAGTATTCCTTTCTGGACGACCAATTACGAAGATATGCTGCAAAGAAAAGATATTGATCTCATTTCCATTTGCACCCCTTCGGGCCTACACCCCCAGCATGGTATTATGGCAGCCATCGCCGGGAAACAGGTTCTCAGCGAGAAGCCCATGGGAGTTCGGCTTAAAGATGCGGACGAACTGATTAAAGCCTGCGATCAAAATAAGGTTAAGCTTTTTGTGGTTATGCAAAACCGGCTCAACCCCCCCATCAAACTGTTGAAAAAAGCTATTGACAAGGGGCGTTTCGGGCAAATATACATGATTACGATTAATGTCTTTTGGACCCGACCCCAGGACTACTATGAGATGGCCAATTGGCGGGGTACCTGGGAATTCGATGGGGGAGCCTTCATGAACCAATCCTCGCACTATGTTGATTTGCTGCAATGGTTGGGAGGCCCGGTAGAATCGGTTATTGCCCATGCCGACACTCTGGCCCGGGACATTGAAACGGAAGATTCCGGGGCGGCAGTTTTTAAGTTTCGTAAAGGAGCAATAGGCTCTATCAATGTTACTATGCTAACCTATCCCAAGAATCTTGAGGGTTCAATTACCGTAATCGGAGAAACGGGGACGGTTAAAATTGGCGGGATCGCTGTTAATAAGGTCCTACACTGGGAATTTAGCAAATACGACGATGACGACAAAAATGTTGAGGGTAGCGCCACTAATCCTGATTCTGTATATGGCTTTGGTCATCTGGGTTATTACCGTAATGTCTTAGATACGCTTACAAATGGTGCCATACCGGCAACAGACGGCCGGGCCGGGCGAAAATCCCTTGAACTGATAGAAGCTATTTATTTGTCAAACCGGGAGCGGAAAAGAGTAGTATTGCCATTATAGGCAGGAGGAATAGTAAATGGATATTCGAGGTAAGAGGTTTTTGGTAATTGGCGGGGCAGGTCTTATTGGATCTCACACTGTAGACGAACTGCGCAAGGAAGATGTGGATGAAATTATAATTTATGATAACTTTTCCCGTGGTTGTATGGAAAATTTGAGTGAAGCGCTCAAAGACCCGCGCGTAAAGGTTTTTGAACTGGGGGGCGATATACTGCACCGGGATATTCTTGACACTGCCATGCAAGGCATTGATGGGGTATTTCATTTTGCCGCACTCTGGCTGTTGCATTGCTATGATTACCCCCGCTCTGCTTTTGAGGTCAACATCGGCGGAACCTTCAACGTGCTGGAGGCATGCTTGAAAAACGGTGTCAAAAGACTGGTTTATTCATCATCGGCATCTGTCTATGGAGACGCCCTGGAAGAGCCCATGACTGAAGACCATCCATATAATAACAACAATTTTTATGGTGCCACAAAAATTGCTGGTGAGCACATGGCCCGGGCTCTTTATAATCGGTATAAAAATACAGACAACATTTTTGACTATGTAGGTTTGCGTTACATGAATGTCTACGGACCACGCCAGGATTATCGAGGAACCTATGTGGCAGTCATTATGAAAATACTTGACCGACTGGATCGCGGACTGCCACCGATCGTCTACGGGGACGGATCTCAGGCTTATGATTTCATCTACGTAGGGGATTGCGCTAGAGCCAACATCTGCGCTATGAAGGCTGATGCTACTGATTCTTTTTACAATGTGGGTACTGGTATAAGAACTACGATTAAAGAACTTGCCGAGCTTATTTTAAAAATAACTAATTCCGAATTGGAACTGGAGTATGAGCCGGCCGGGATGACTTTTGTTAAAAACCGTATCGGGTCACCCGATAAGGCCAGAGCGGAAATAAACTTCCAAGCAGAAATACCTTTGCAGGAGGGACTCTTGCAATTAATAGAATGGCGCCAAAACCATAAAACTGAGGTCGAACAGAGGCGACGGGAAGCAGGGATTGGTCTTGATTAATAAACGTACTATTCAAATCGCCACTCCATATATGGGATCGGAGGAATGGCAAGCCTTACGAGAGCCTCTAGAAACAGGTTGGCTCACCCAAGGCCCCAAAGTGGCAGCCTTCGAAAAGGCTTTTGCTGAATATCATGGAGTCAGACATGCGCTCGCAACAACCAGTTGCACCACTGCCCTTCATTTGGCTTTGTTGGCTGTAGGTGTAGCGCCTGGGGATTTTGTAGTTGTACCATCATTTACCTGGGTGGCAACAGCCAATGCGGTAGAGTATTGCGGTGCAATCCCACTTTTTTGTGATATTAATCCTTATACGTTCAATATCGATGCAGACAACGCTCGTCACGTTATTATTAGCGCTATTTCCAGAGGCTGTAAGGTCAAAGCTATTGTTCCTGTTCATCTCTTTGGTCTTTACGCTGATATGGATGCTATTATGCGCCTTGCAAGAGAATTTAACTTGAAAGTTGTTGAGGACGCCGCCTGTGCAGCCGGTGCATCATATCATGGAAAGACTGCTGGAGCCATTGGAGATATAGGCTGCTTTTCTTTCCATCCTCGTAAAGTGTTAGTGACAGGTGAAGGTGGTATGTGTGCTACCAATGACGATAAACTTGCTGATCGTATAAACTGTTTACGCAACCACGGGGCATCATTGTCGGAAGAACAACGCCATCAGGGTAATGCACCTTACCTATTGCCTGATTTTAATATCAGGGGCTATAATTATCGAATGACTGACCTTCAGGGTGCTATTGGTTTAATTCAGCTTACTCGTCTAAAAGGGTTCATAGAAGAACGGGAAAAATGGGCTACGTTTTACGACAGGGAACTTAATGCCCTCGGTTGGCTGAGACCCCCTGCCAGGACCGAAAGCTGCGCCATATCCTGGCAGGCTTATGTCTGTGCAGTAGATGAAAGCAAGGCTCCCTTAAGCCGCAATCAACTGATGGTCCATCTTCAAGAAATGGGAATTTCAACCCGGCCTGGCACTCAGGCGGTGCACATGTTGGGTTATTACCGAGAAAAATATAATCTGCACGAAGACCATTTTTCAGCGGCCAAGAGTGCATATTACCATAGTATAGCCCTGCCGCTTCATAATTGCATGAGTGAATATGACTACCACTATGTTGTGGATGTATTAAGGAGCCTTTAACAAATGTGTGGAATTGCTGGGGTATTTAACCTGAATGGCGAGCCAGTTTCACCGATGGTAATTCGAAGAATGACCGATGCCATCTCTCATAGGGGGCCAGATGGCGAAGGTTTTTATATTGACAGTTTTATTGGGTTGGGACACCGCCGATTAGCTATCCTTGATCTATCGCCTGCAGGCCACCAGCCAATGATCAGTGATGATAAGAATTATATAATTATATATAATGGTGAGATTTATAACTTTCGGGAATTAAGAAAGCAACTGGGAGAAAGGGGCCACCTTTTCCATTCCCAATCCGATACCGAAGTAGTTCTCAATGCTTATACGGAATGGGGAGAAGACTGTGTCCGTTTTTTTAATGGTATGTTTGCTTTTGCCATCTGGGACAAGACCCGACAAGAGTTGTTCCTGGCCCGTGATCGATACGGCATTAAACCTTTTTACTATTGTTTTTCGGATAATAAATTCATTTTCGCCTCTGAACAGAAAGCGATCATTTCCCATCCTGAAGTAAAACGCGATGTGGATCTGGAAGCCCTTTTGGAATACTTTACTTTTCAAAATTTATTTACGGATAAAACCTTATTGAGAGGGATCCGGCTTTTCCCAGCCGCGTGTTGGGCTAAAGTAACCCTCGGACACCAAGAACGATCACTAAAGTTAGTGCAATACTGGGATTATGATTTCCGGGAACCTGAGTACCCTGCGGATGAACGGGAATACCTTGAGGAGTTGGATCGTTTATTCGTCCAGGCGGTAAAACGACAATTAGTCAGTGATGTAGAGATAGGATCATATCTCAGCGGTGGGATGGATTCTGGCTCAATTACTGCAGTAGCCGCAACACAATTGCCCTATATAAAAACCTTCACTTGCGGCTTTGACTTGCATTCGGCTTCCGGTTTGGAATTAGGCTTTGATGAACGCGAAAAGGCGGAACTAATGTCCTATCTTTTTAGGACTGAACACTACGAGATGGTATTGAAAGCCGGTGATATGGAACGAATACTTCCTAAATTGGCATGGCACCTGGAGGAGCCACGGGTCGGGCAAAGTTATCCTAACTATTATGTCGCCCAACTAGCTTCGAAATTTGTTAAAGTTGTACTATCTGGTGCTGGCGGAGATGAGCTCTTCGGTGGATATCCCTGGCGGTACTACAGAGCAGTCGTAAACAATAACTTTGAAGACTATATAGACAAGTATTATGTGTATTGGCAGAGGCTCATACCTAATGAGTTAATCCGCCAGGTATTTGGCCCAGTTTGGGATGAAGTTAAACATTTATGGACACGTGATATTTTTAGAAACGTTTTTAACCATCACGCCGGGAATTTGGCAAAACCAGGGGATTATATAAACCACTCTCTCTATTTTGAGGCCAAAACTTTCCTTCATGGACTGTTAATAGTGGAAGACAAACTAAGCATGGCCCATAGTCTTGAGACCAGGGTACCGTTTCTTGATAATGATCTGGTAGACTTCGCAATGCAAGTCCCTGTTTCATTGAAGTTAAGAAACCTAACCGATGTAATACGCTTAAATGAAAATGAACCAGGAGTTAAAACCGCCAAATATTTCAAAAAGACCAATGACGGAAAGCTTCTTTTACGTAAGATGATGGAGCAATACATTCCCTCTGAAATTACGAAAGCAGAAAAGCAAGGGTTTTCGGCACCTGACGCTTCATGGTTTAAGGGAGAAAGTATAGAATATGTTAGGAAAGTACTGTATAATGATACTTCCCCGATATATAAATATTTAGACAGCAAAATTGTTCAAGCCATTATTGATGAACACTTGGTTGGTCGGCAAAATCATAGGCTATTTATATGGTCTCTATTAAGTTTCCAAAATTGGTGTAAAGAATATGTAATGGGTAAATCTGTTTGTGTTTAATTTTGATCATTAGATCCATTAAAGATATAGATTGAGGAGGCAATATGGGCAATGGAATTCTTATAACTGGCGCATCGGGATTAATAGGGCAGCAGGCCCTAAATTTGTTGCATAGCAAGGGATTCAATGTAACTGGCCTGGACTTATTTACAAAGAAACCCGCTGGATGCCCTTGCCCGGCTTTTATACAAGCTGATTTACGTGATAAAGAAACACTGAAGCAATTAACACAGCAAACATTTGATATATTAATTCATTGCGCTTCGGTGTTGCCAGACAATTTTTTTGGCAGAGAAGCACAGAATGCGGCCCTAACTAATTCCATTATAGATAATAATGTACTCTCAGTTTCAAAATTAATGGGGTGTCGTTTTATTTATTTATCTGGTACAAGTGTTTATGGGAACTGTGGCAATTCAGTTATAACCGAAGAGATAAATATAAATCCTTCTGGACCTTATGCTGCCGCTAAAGCTGATACAGAAAAACGGCTTCTCGATGAACTAAATGCTAAAGTCGTAATTTTAAGAGTCAATGCTCCTTACGGAGTAAGACAAAAAAGCAAAACTGTATTGCGCATTTTTATTGAAAATGTGTTGAATGATCTTAATCTAAGATATCATGGTTCAGGAACAAGGCAACAAGATTTTACTGAAGTCAATGATGTAGCAAATGCTATTTTTCATGCTGTTTCTGACGAATCAGTCAACGGTATATTTAACATATCGGGCGGTAACCCAATTACAATGTTTGAACTCGCGAAATTAATAGTGAATATTGTCCCAGATACAAAAAGTAGTGTAGTTCCATCCGGTCAACCAGACCCCCAGGAGGGCTATACAGCAGTTTTTGATATTACAAAAGCTAGAAAAATTTTAGGTTGGTATCCCCTAGTATCTTTAGAAGAGGGGATACTTCGTTGGATAGACTATTTGAGGCGGAATAACGATGCGAATTGGAGTAATCTCTGATATTCACGGAAACGCTTTAGCATTAGAGAAATGTTTAAAAACTATGGAATACCTTAATGTGGATGAAATTTATTGCCTGGGTGATTACATTGGGTACCTTCCAGAAGCAAGACTAATTCTTGAAACCATGCGCTTAAATAGCAAACTGTTACTTATCGGGAATCATGAAGCAATATTACTCGGAAGAATTCCACTTGATCAGAATAAAGAAAAGATATACAGACTAAATGAACTTAATAACGAATTGTCTCCGCTTCACTTATCGTTAATATCAAATTTGCCCATATTGAGTTATAAACAGATCGAAGGATGCAGAATACTGTTTACACATGCAAGCCCTTGGGAGCCATATAGCCAATATATATACCCTAACTCTGATCTTTCAAGATTTAGAGAGCTATCGGTCGACGTTGTATTTATGGGCCATACCCATATTCCATTTATTTCTAGATTGGGTGACTTATTGGTAGTAAATGTTGGATCTTGTGGCTTGCCCCGAGACCAGGGTAATCTTGCAAGTTTTGCATTGTATGATACTGATAATCGAAGCTGTGAAATAATTCGGGTTATTATTGATGTAAATAAGATTATTAGAAAATATGATTGCCTTCATCAAACAGTAATCAATTGTCTATTGCGAAAATCACTAACACAGCCTTTTGGTACTCTACTTGATTAGGAGGACAAAATGGAAAGATTAAAAGTTCTAGTGACCGGTATAGGTGGGGGCGGACATGGTGAACAAATATTAAAAGCCTTAAAGATGGCTAAAACCCCCTATGAAATCGTAGGGGGTGACATGTTACCTTTTAGCAAGGGATTATTTGAGGTCGATCATCCATATATTTTACCATCGGCTACTGATTCTATTTATATGGATACTATTATAGAATTATGCCAAAAGCATAATGTGCAAGCTGTATTTCACGGTTCTGAACCGGAATTAAAAATTTTTAGTGAACAAAGAAGTCTATTTGATGCGCACGGCTTATTCGTTCCAATAAACCCTAAAAGTATTATTGAGCTTTGCATGGATAAGTATAAAACTATGAAGTGGTTGAAAGAGAATGATTTTAATTGCCCACAGACTACCAAAGTTACAAGTTTAGATGATTTGGAGAGAGTAGATTTTTTACCCGTTGTAATAAAACCTTCTATTGGCGGAGGTGGATCAGTAAATACATTTATAGCGCAAACAGAATATGAATTAACCACTTTTACCAAATACTTGTTAAGTATTTACCCAGAGTTTATTGTGCAAGAATATATTGGTACACCTGAATCAGAATATACAGTTGGTGTTTTAATTGATATGTATGGTAATTTTCTTAACTCAATAGCGGTCAAGCGCATGATACTTTCAGGGCTGAGCAATAAAATTAAGGTTCCTAATATAACTGGTAATAGAAAGTATGGTCCTATATTGGCCATTAGCAGTGGAATTTCACAAGGGCAAATCGGCCAGTTCCCTGAAGTTACTAATACATGCGAGCGTTTAGCTTTGGCTCTAGGATGCCGTGGAGCAGTAAATATTCAATGCCGTTACGTAGAAGAAAAAGTATATGTCTTTGAGATAAATCCAAGATTTTCGGGGACTACATCATTGAGAGCAATGGTTGGATACAACGAGCCAGATATATTAATTAGAAAGCATGTTTTAGGTGAAAATGTTTTACCCCGGTTCTCATATAAAACAGGGTTCATAATGCGTGGGTTAACTGAAACATACTCTGAAACACTTGATTTATTAAATAATCTCGCTTCAAAAGGATTAGGTGATATAAATGACTAATTTGGGTTCTGCGTTTCCCTGGAATATAGGTTCTCTACCCTTTTATTATATTAATTTGCCGCAACCCACCAATGGAAACGCCTTGCCAGATGACCTACCTTTTTATTTAGATACAAATATGGAAACAGGAACACTGGTTCAAGTTCCTAACATAGAAGTTTCTAAAGCTTTAACCAAAGTTTATCAGTTAGGATCTATGATTACTGGGATGATGGACAAGGATGGGATTGGCGCACAATACGCTGAGGATTTTATCTCGTTCCTTACTAAGAGTGGTATGGAATTTGATAATTTAAATGTTTTAGAAATAGGTTGTGGTACCGGATATTTATTATATTGTTTAAAGTTGTTAGGAGCTAATGTTTTAGGAATTGAACCTGGGCCACAGGCAATTAGCGGTTCATTAACGTATGAAGTTCCAATTATTAACGATTTTTTCCCTTCAGAATTAGTTAAATATAAATTTGACTTGATAGTGTTATATGGAGTTTTGGAACACATAGAGAATACCAAGCACTTCTTAAATGCGATTAAGCAAAATTTGGCTGATGGAGGAAGAATAGCTGTTTCAGTGCCAGATTGCACACCCTATTTAATACATGGAGATATTTCAATGCTCATGCATGAACATTGGAATTACTATACTAAAATCACCCTTGAAAATACAATTCGTAAATATACTGGTTTAGATTGTTTAACCGAAGTATCGTCTTTTGGGGGGGCCTTATATTCTATCACTCTTCCTGATCAAAACATCCTTCCCAAGCCTATGAATTATGAAGAGTCGGATATTATAAAGTATTATCCGTCCATGGCAATTAAATCCATCAAAAGAATTAGTTCTATTTTTAAGGAAATGCTTAAGGATATGGTAGTTGGAATATATGTTCCTGCTAGAGCAATAAATTTATTATTCCTAATGAGGGAAAATCTAGATTTTACAAGGATTCGTTTCTTTGATGATAATAGTCTTATTCATGGATGCTATTTCCCCGGATTTAATATTAAAATTGAATCGTTTCAGGAATTAATTAGCAACCCACCCGATTATATAATCATTATGTCCAGTTCATTTGGCCAGCAAATTTCTGCAAAAATAAACATATTTCTAAATGGTTTGCAAATTATAACATGGGAAGCTCTATTTAAAGATATTAGGTAGTTAAGTTGATTTATGGAGAAGGTAATGGATTTAGAAAATACAATATTTTTAACATTTGATATTGATTGGGCTTGTGATGAGATTTTAGAAGATACTATTGACATTATTGAGTCAGAGAATGTATTTGCTACGTTTTTCGCAACTCATTCTACGCCATTATTAGGGCGCTTACGAAATAATAATCATTTTGAATTGGGAATACACCCCAACTTCAACGAGTTGTTATCTGGGAATAATACTCTTGGATTTAACGAGATTATTGCAGATTTAAAACTACTTGTTCCTGAAGCTGTAAGTGTACGATCTCATTCTTTAGTTTACAGTTCACATCTATTGAATGAATTTCTTCGGCAGGGTTTATTGTTTGATTTAAATATATTTATTCCTGAATATAGTCATATTAATTTGCTCCCATACAAGGATTGGAATGGCATGGTAAGAATACCCTATTTTTGGGAGGATGATTTATATTGCATTAATAATAACGCCTGCGAAAAACAGGATTGGAATGTAACCCGATTTCTTAATAATCCAGGTTTAAAGGTTTTTGGTTTTCATCCAATACATATTTTTTTGAATACAGAGAATCTGCAGCGATACGAGAATACTAGAAAAGACCATCAACATCCCCAAAAGCTCTTATCGTACCGTTTTTGTAACGAAATGATAGGCACGCGAGTATTTCTAAAGAATCTTATTACATACGCAAAAAGTAAGGCTATGAATTTTGGCCTTATCAAGGAGATAGAGGTGTGAGAATAGCAGCTTTGGGAAGAACTGATATCCTTATACATACTATACAGCAGCTTCGGGAACGAGGACATGATATAGTACTTATTGGTACTTGCCTGGAAGCCCCCGAGTATAAGGTTGGAGTACATGGTTTTGAAAAACTCGCCCAGACACTTGGAGCTAAGTTCTTCAACGATTCTCATATTAATAACCCTCATATTGTACAAAAATTACATGAAGTCCGTGCAGATGTAGCAGTCAGCATAAACTGGCTTACTATAATGGGGGAGGAAGTGATTAAATCATTTTCAATGGGAGTCTTAAATGGGCATACCGGAGATCTTCCCCGATATCGGGGAAATGCTTGCCCCAATTGGGCCATAATAGAAGGGGAAAAGGAAATAGGCCTATCAATTCATTTTATAGATCCGTATCAACTTGATAGTGGTCCCATAATTCTAAAGCGATATATGCCCATAAGCAATAGTACGACAATTGGGCAAGTTTATGACTATATATACAATAACCTACCAGAAATGTTTGTTAAGGCTATTGAAGGATTGGCTTCGGGAACCATTCAACCTGTAAATCAATCTCGAGATCCGGCACAAGCATTACGCTGTTATCCTAGAATTCCCTCTGATAGTTTTATAGATTGGCAAAAAGATGCCCTTTTTTTAAGTCGTCTTGTCAGGGCTTCATCGGAGCCTTTTGCAGGGGCCTACACTTACTGGCAAGGCAAAAAATTGACCATATGGAAGGCTACAGCAGAGAATTTTTCTTGTCCAAGTTTAGCTGTACCCGGCCAAATGATTTGGAAAAACACCGAAAGTGGCGAAGTAGGCATATCTACTGGGGATGGCGTGTTGATTTTACACGAGATTCAATTAGAGGGAGAAAAACGGACAAAAGCAGCGGAAATTCTGTGCTCATTAAGAATAAGACTTGGTATGATGGTGGAAGACGAAATTGCATTAATTAATGAAAGACTCCGGCGATTGGAAGATGTGATCTTGGATGAAGATTAGCACAAACAATAATAATAGTTTTGTCCGAAAGTAGGAGAAAATTTGCTTAAGAAAACATTGACTTCAATAATTCAAAATAAGCAACTTGTTTGGGAGATGGCTAAACGTGACCTCAAAGGGACTAATGCAGGATCAATTTTAGGCATTCTCTGGTTGGTTCTGAATCCATTATTGCAAACCACAGTGTATGTTGTAATCGTATCTGTTGTTTTTCGAACTAGACTTGGGCAATCAAATGGGCTGTTTGATTACGCTTTGTATGTATTATCCGGTATGATTCCCTGGCAAATTATGATGAAATCTCTTCAGGAATCACCTTCAATAATTCGAGATAGGATAGATCTAGTTAAACAAGTAATATACCCCATAGAAACATTACCTATGACAAGTATTATAGTAGGCTCATTTGGTGCACTTATTAATTTATTGATCCTAATGTTACTTTATTCTGCTACTCTAAATATAAAGTGGAGCATTATTTTCATTCCTATACCTTTTATACTATTAGTGTTATTCTTATTGGGAATTGCCTGGATATTTTCAATAGCTGGTGTACTTTTAAAAGACTTGCGTGAAATTGTTAATGTGTTACTAAACCTTATGGTTTACATTTCGCCTGTCCTTATCGTGCAGGATATGGTTTCTCCTAAGATATGGACATATATTTTATATAATCCGTTAGCCCACATAATTATTTGTTTTAGAGATGTTTTTCAAACAACGTTCCATCCAGTGAGTTGGGCATGTTTTGTCAGCTTAACATTTATTTCATTTTTATTAGGGGCTTGGGTAATTACACGAGCTAAGATCTTGATCAACGAGTATATTTAAGAGGAGATAAACATGTCCGATATAGCTATTAAAGTTGATAATGTATCCAAGCGTTTTAAATTATTCCATAATCCAGTTACTGGGCCTTTAAAGGAGCTTTTATTTTTTTGGAAACGGCACCAGTATTATCAGCAGTTTATGGCAGTTAAAAATGTAAATATGGAGATTAAAAAGGGAGAGGTAGTCGGCATAATAGGGGTAAACGGAGCTGGAAAAACTACTCTGTTAAAAATGATAGCGGGTCTGCTGCCAGTAGATCAAGGTAAAATACAAGTATATGGAAAGGTAACAGCGTTACTTGCTCTGGGTATAGGAATAAATCCAGAGTTTACTGGCCGTGAAAATATTTTTTATAGCGGACTTCTACTTGGTATGTCTAAAGAGGAAATAAAGTATAAAATGGAGTCTATTATAGAGTTTGCTGAGATCGGTAATTTTATAGATCTACCTTTAAGAACATATTCTTCAGGAATGAGAGCACGGCTTTTATTTGCAATTTCGATGAGTATTGATCCAGATATTCTTATTGTAGATGAGGCTTTAGCAACCGGCGATTCATATTTCGTGGAAAAGTCTAGTCAACGAATAAGAGAGCTTTGTCAAAGCGGTGCTACTATTATATTTGTTTCCCACAACCTATTTCAGATCCAACAACTGTGTAATCGGGCATATTTAATGGACCACGGTGAAATAGTTGCCCAGGGGATTCCTGATGATATCGTTAGCGAGTACTACCGAAATATAATAAAAAATCAATCATTAGCATGTTTGATTCATGATGAAAATCGTCTTAATCTCATTGGTGGAAATGGAGATATGATTATTTCTAGTATTACAATCAAGGATAAAAATGGAGAAATAACTAATTCGTTTTCTACAGGTACTAGTCTACGTATTGAATTAAAATACCGCAAGTTAAATCCTCAAGTTAGGAAAGTTCATCTTTTCTGTGGATTTATTGACGTAAATTCTATGAATTTTGTCGCTGAAACATTTACCAGATATTATGTTGATATAAATTCTATGAGTTTATGCACCAATTTTTCCGGTATTAATACTCATGACTCAGGTGTTTTATATGTTGAAATAGAACCTTTATGTTTATTTAATGGTCAGTATTCCATATGGATAATAGTCTATGATGCAGAATCTCTTACTCCTCTGTGCGAATACAAGGATAAAGGCTTTTTTTATGTTGGGGTTGAAGTTTGTGCGAATCGTAAAGACATAGTATGTACTTTACCGGTAAAAGAATGGGGTTATATGATTGAAACCTGTTAGACCTTTAACTATGATTGAAGTCTATGAAGATATAAGAGGATTGACCTACGGATTTTTAAAGCAAGGTTTTGAAAACCGACCACAGATTGTATTTGATGATAATCATGTAGCTATGATGGATTATTCAAAATATAATTACCTTCAAAATGGAACAAGGCAATACAATATTGCAACTATTGGTGAATATGCACTTGAACAGTTATATCTTTATGAACGTACTAACAATATTAATTTTTTTTATAACTTTCTAATTCAGGTGAATTGGCTGGTAGATAAGGTAATTGTTGATGAAAAAGGTGCTTACTGGGTTTTAGATTACTCATACAGTAATGTTCAGCCACCATGGGTATCTTCATTAGTCCAAGGATTGTCTATTAGTTGTTTAATTAGAGCATATATTCATACTAATGAGGCCAAGTTCTTTGCTATTTGTTCTAAAGCGGTCGAATTCTATTCGGTACCTGTTGATAAAGGCGGTTTTAAAAGCACATTAAACGGTTATGTTATGTTTGAAGAATATACAAACTTCGATGTTTCTTACAATCGGAGTGCTGCTCTAAATGGTTTTATACTTTCTCTTTTAGGATTAGTTGATTATTATAGGGTTAGTAAATCGGTAGAAACCTTGGAATTATTAAACCAGGGAATTTTCAGTCTCAAAAAAAATATAAAAGAATGGCAAACGTTAGGATTATGGAGCAATATTTATCCGGTTAGAAATTTAGGAGTAAGTTCTTCAAGAGATTACCATGTATTTCATTGTGAACTTATTTATTGTTTATCTGTCCTCTTAGATGATAAAGAATTATATCGTATATATAAAAGATGGCTGTTTGTTAATCCTAAGATTTTACAGTATTTAATTTATAAATCAACAAAGTACACTAGTTTATTAGTGGCAATTATTAGGCGATTGCTTAGCATTTTGATTAGGAGAAATAATGAAAATAAAATTAAATAAAAAAGTTTCATATTTGAATTTTGGCTATATTCCAACAGGCAATTTATTTACTGATTTGAGCGGCAAGTTGTTTGGAACACCTAATCTTGTCAAAAGGTTGCAAGCCAGGGATATTATGAATACTCTTGACTTAAAATCTCATAATACGGTGTTGGATTTTGGCTGCGGGGTAGGGTATGTAACAGTCGAAATGGCCAAAATAGCAGAAAAAGCCTTTGGTATAGACACAAATGAATATATAGGAACAATTCCTATTCCTATAGAGTTAAGTGATCGCCTACAATATATTATAGCGTCAGGAGAGAACCTGCCTTTTGAAGATAGTATTTTTGATGTAATATTAGCAAGTGAAGTATTACCAATGATATCTGAACCTTTGCATTTTCTTAAAGAAATAAGCCGCGTTTTAAAACCTGGAGGCAGACTGATTATTGTAAACGGTTCAGGGCACCCTTCTATTAAGGAAGCATATAAAAGTAAGCCTTGGTATTTTAAACTATTAAATCGTCTCTATAACTATAGGATGCCGGAATCTTATGAAAAATATTGCCAAATCTTACAGAAGTCTTTTGACACTGCCCAGAAATCATTTTTTCAAGAAGAAGATATTTCGTTGCTTCTAAACCAGGTAGGATTTCTTGTTGAATCATTCGATTATAGTCCTGGGTATGTAGCAGGGAGCTATTTTTCATGGTCGCAGTTTATTTTATATTTACGAACTGGTAAAACTCTTTCCCAACATAGCTTTGTTCTTAAATATTATTTGTTGAGTTTTATTCGATTGTTTGAACGCAAAAAACATAAAGGCGGAATTATATGCAAAGCTACAAAACAATAGGGGTTAACGCAATGGTTACATTAAATAAGATAAAATCAATTTACTTTAGAAAATTTATATACAGCAGAAAGCTCAAGCCTTGTTATTTTGAACCATATCCTATTGATTATTATCAAAGGCTTATTGGAAAATTAAGTGAAACTCAAGAGTCAATAATTCATCCTTTTACAGAGAATATAATACACATCAATAATAATAAGTCTCACATCTATATTAGGCATGATATAGATACATATGAATGTATTAGAAAAATGTCTTACGTTTTAGATACTGATCTGGAATACAAAATATACCCAGGCGTTTACTTGAGGGCCGATGAAGAAGAATATAATTTGAAAAGTTTTAGAAATTTAATATGGGATTATAAACAAGCAGGAATAGAAATTGGAATACATACGATTTGTTATAAAGAAGAGGATTATTTCAGCGAATTGGAAAGGGAATGTAAGGTTTTTAGCGATGAACTTGGATTTCAACCAATAAGTTTATCAGTACACGGTCTTGGCTTATTTAGAAATGACGTAAGGCAAAGGTTTTATAACGAAATGAAGTTTAGACTAGATCAATTTGGGTTGGAATTCGCTGATATCCCCGGAATTCGAAATTATGATTACGTTATAGAAGATTGCCATAAATTTAAGGGGGAAAGTAATCGGTTTATAGGTCATGACTTCAATAATCCTTTTAGGTATTTTTTTTTATCTGGGATATTTCTAATTCTCACTCATCCGTGTTATTGGACTAAATAAAGGTGGTTTAATAAAGTATATGGTTCGGGAATACATCTTGCTCGGAGTAGTCCTTTTTCTTTGTTTTTTCGTTCGGTTTTTTCCTCGATTCATGTATCCCAATGCACTTGTATCTGATACATATTTTCATTTACATTGTTCACGTATAATAAGAAATAACCATTTTAGATTACCAAAACAACTACCAAGAATAACTTTAAAACACGAATACACTTACCCTTTTGGTTATCATTACCTTCTCGCTTTGTTTCCGGAAAGACAGCGGCTTTGGTTGGAGAAAAGTACTGGAGCAATATTTGATACTATTAGCAGCATAATAGTATACTTCTTTTCTTCATTATTGGTTAAATCAAGCAGCCTAAGTTCCATGTCAGCATTGCCTTTAATTACAACAACGTTGTTTGCATTTTCGCCCGGTTTATTACGATTGGGTTCTGGCCCAAGAGCATATAATGGCTCACCTCGCCCTATAGGACAAACTCTATATCTTTTACACTTATATTTTGCTTATTATTCATATGTACAACATAGTATTTCATTAATATTAATATCCATAATAACTGGTAGCCTATTAATAATAACTGCTAAATTTGGTAACCAAGTTCTTATTTTATTTGGGGTTATTTTTTCATTTTTTATTCATCAATATTTAATAATATTGATTCTTACATTTATAGTTTCCATATTATTAACCAAAGGTAATGCATTAGTCGTATTGAAAGGTCAAGTTAATCATTCAATATTTTATTTCAAATATATGCAAGCTATTTTTTTATGGCCTAATTTCAAAAATTTATCATCCTACATTAAAAATATAGCTAATCTTAAAGGACTAAAAAACTCAATAGTTTGGTTTTATACGGAACAATATTCGATACATTTAATATTTACTGTATTTTTCCTTTATGTGTATTGCATATTTTATCTTCTTATTTATGGCATGAGTGACTCTAATTTGTTTTTTTTGGTTATTTGGTCATTGATTGCATTTAGCTGGTTTATTTTAACCAAAACTAAATTTTTGGCCTTTTTGGGTGAAGGAGAAAGGTATTTAGAGTATGCTTTATTTCCCACTATTTTGCTTTTTGTCATATTTTCCTATAGTAACACTTTACTTATAGTATTTTCATTAGTTTATTCCTCAATAGCTTCGATTTTTTATGTTTGCTATTACTTAAAAGTATACGGTCCTACGTATGATAACGCCTATAAGGAATCAGAAATTGTCATCAAACATTTAAAGGATCTTAAATCTGGAGTTATATGGCCAATTGGTTCCTTCCATTTTGAAATTTTATACCGTTCGTCCTTTGATATTCTTACACATGCAGCCAACATCGATGAACATTTTTTAAAGCCTGATGAATTTAAACTAGTATATGGAAATTACCCTTATCCATCGCAAAATTATGATGATATTATTCAAAGGTTTAATATAAAATATATTTATTCTAATCAATTATCTTTCTACAAATATCAAAACGAAATACTTAAGACACCTAATGAATTTAATAAAGATTTAATGGAAATTATCAAAACACCAAATTATATACTTTATCAAGTAATAAAGCACTAAAATTGAATTTGGTGAGCATGTTGTTAAAGCCGAAGCAGATATTTCCATTTAGGTCTTTTTATAGAAATTAAACTTGAAAAACATGAGACTATTACTATTTGTTTGTATTTTTATCCTCCTATTCCCTATTAGGGCTTGCTAGCCAAAGTAAAAACCAGGCAAAGAGGGCCAAACTAATATCCAAGAGTTTGACGGCATCAAGATTTACGCACATTCTCATTATTAAGGATTCCTCTTTTCCCAAGAAGCTTTAGGACTGGTTTATGAGAAAATTCCATAACATAATTCGTACCCGTTCTTATTCCCTATTGGACAAATGCCGGGTGTATGAATAAATTGATGCTGACATCTATTGTACCATTGGAGTTCATAATCTATCTGCGGAAATTGCTGAGTTCTGCCGGGTTAAAGACAAAAAATTCCTGTTGTTTTCAGGAAGCGATTTGGATTTTTCTGAATTCTACCAGCCTTCTTTGGCAAACCATTGATAACTAGGGCTTGCTAACCAAAAGAAAAAGAGGCTAAAAACCAGGCAAAGCGGGCATTAAAGTCGAATATATGTGCATAAGAAATAGCGATTTTGGCTAAAAAACCATGCACATGGAGGCGAATATGTATC
>Ga0228536_1001126_pt1 | contig 30741 bp, 19 predicted proteins | sample SJ1Smetagenome_FD_168611 | JGI IMG/M metagenome (GOLD analysis project Ga0228536, IMG submission 168611) | Enriched culture of PCE-dechlorinating microbial communities from Ithaca, New York, USA - SJ1.S | ecosystem: Engineered > Modeled > Simulated communities (microbial... > Unclassified...
CTTCTCCGCTTTGCGGGTCGAGAGCGATCTTAACTGCCTGAGCTCCAAAGCCATACGCCACGTGGATCTTTCCGCCAAGTTCCAGCGCATAGGTCTGAGGGGCAGTGTAACGTTCTTCCGCCGTGGTTCCTTCCGGGCTCTTTTCCAGCATGTCATAAATTTCCTGCCATCGAAGTTTCTCATCGCCGGCAGTGACACCATCGGAATTGAACACTACCTGGCAAGGCTCGCAGTGGCAATTAGCATTGAGCAAGGTCTCGATGCGCTTCTTCAAGGCGCTTGCTGCGTTTTTCACCGCATTACCGGTCACGTAAGTTTGGCGGCTGGCAGTGGTAGCCCCGCCATCGGGGGTCAGCGCTGTATCCATGAGGTAAACGTTAATGTTCTCAGGCAATATCCCCAGCACTTCCGCAGCGATCAACTGCAGCGTGGTATTCATACCCTGCCCCACTTCGGAAGCGGCAGTCATGATCTGCAGCCTGCCAGCCGGGAGAAGGCGCAAGATCGCACCACTGCTGTCTTCCGTACCGGTTCCCAAACCGGTATTCTTGAAACCGGAAGCCATTCCCCAGCAGGTTAGCACTCTGCGCCCATTAATTTCCTCTTCTTGCGGGGTCCAAGGATCCGCAACGCTAAGCTCTTCAAGGCGATTGCCAAGCGCTTCGAGGCACTCTGGCAAACCAGCGCTTTCTTCCAGGCGGTGCCCAGTGTTGGTTTCGCTGCCTTTACGAAGCGCATTCAACTTTCGTAACGCCAAAGGATCCATGTCGAGTTTTTCAGCCAGTATATCCATGGAGGATTCAATCCCGAACATCGCCTGTACCACGCCAAAGCCCCTGAATGCCCCCGCAGGAGGATTGTTGGTGTACATGGCATAACATTCCGAGAGGGTGTTGGGGATGATGTATGGACCGCACGAATGGGTGGTTGCCCTGGTCATTACGGCGACTCCGAGCGAAGCATAAGCGCCGGTGTCACCATAGATTTCGGTCTTTGCCGCGAGCAGCTCCCCGGTTTTCTTCGCGCCTAGCTTGACCCTGGTCCAGGTTGCATGCCGCTTTGGGTGCACCATCATGCTCTCACGCCGGGTGAAGAGCAACTTCACCGGCTTGCCGGTTGCTTCTGCTAATAAAGCTGCATGGATCTGCCCGGCGATATCTTCTTTACCGCCAAAGGCACCGCCGGTTTTCTGACCGCGAATGCGCACTTGCTCAGGCGCCAAGCCCAGGGCTTCGGCGACTTGCCGACGATCTTCATACGGGATTTGAGTGCCTGCGTAAACATCCATGCCCCCATCTTCCCGGGGTACCGCGATCGAACACTCCGGTTCCATGAACATGTGCTCCATAAAAGGCGTGTGAAAGGTGTGCTCAACAATTACATCAGATGCCGCGAAACCCGCATCCAGATCGCCTTTTCCGACTTTAATCTTTTTCAGCAGATTCCCCTTCTCGTGCAACTGCTCTGCATCCGGCTGGGCTGCCTGCATCGGATCGCTCACAGCTGGGCGGGGATCGATGACCATTCTTATACGCGTGATTGCCTCATCCGCAATTGCCTGGGTATCAGCAGCAATGATGGCGATAGCATCGCCCACGTACCTCACCCGTTCGTCAATACCCACCAGGATGGGCCAATCCTTGGCATAAACTCCATGCAAGCGTTCGTGCTTCAGGTCAGCCGCGGTCAGGATCGCCCATACCCCTTCCACCCGGGCAGCTTCGCTTGTATCAAGTTCACGTAAAAACCCAGAGGGGATACCTGCACGAAGGACACGCGCAAAGAGCATGCCTTCGAATTGAAGATCATCCGTGAATTTTGCACCACCAATTGCCTTTGCCACCGCGTCGGGACGAATGGTGGCTTTGCCTACGTGGGTCAGGTCCTGCTTGCCCAAGGAGACCGTCCTTGGCTGCATTGTATTTCCCGTTTGCAGTGAGTTTGCTGCTGCCTGGATGGCTGAAACGATGGCTTCGTAACTGCCGCAACGGCAGACGACATCGTTCATGGCTTCTCGGATCTCTTGTACGTTTGGGTCGGGATTCTCCAACAATAACGCATGGGCACGCATCAACTGCCCTGGGGTGCAAAAGCCGCATTGGATGGCACCATGGGTAATAAAAGATTCCTGGAGTGGGTGCAAAGCCCGCAGATCTGCGCGTTTATCCTGGCGTTCGACTGGTCTCAGCGTGCGCAAGCCTTCGATTGTGAGGATTGATTTTCCGTTTGCCTTACTGGCACGCGTGATACAGGAGCGTACCGGTTTGCCATCCATCAGCACCGTGCAGATGCCGCAGCGTCCTTCTCCGCAGCCGACCTTGGTACCGGTCAACTTCAGCCTTAGCCGCAGCAGATCGCTAAGTTTTTCGTCTTTGATTTCATCTAATGAATAGCTAACGCCGTTAACGTTGATCTCGAGCATATCGCCTCTCAGGTGAGTTTGAAATATTATAAAGGACTTGATAAAAACAATGTCCCCTCCAGACACTTTCCCTATATTTCCGCCAAATGCGATCCACCTTGTACACACCCTCGACACCCACATTTTACAGTGGAATAATTTCGAACATGAAACGCAGAATCCCTCAACAAAGTCGAAACAAACTGTTGCCTATCTACCTGGTCGTGGCAATTGTGGTGCTGACGATTGGCTTCATGATCTATCGTGGGGTTCGCAAAGAGACTGGTAACCCAATCCTGATGTCTGCATCGGACGTTCCGAGGATCAGCGCAACTGATGCGATTGCAGCAGTAAATGCGGAAAATGCCATCCTCCTGGATACCCGTACCGCTTCCCAGTACGAAGCCAGCCATGCATGGGGAAGTGTCAGCATGCCCTACGCAGAGATTGAATCCTGGATTGACACGCTGGACAAAGATGCCTGGTACATCACCTACTGCACCTGACCGGCTGAAAACACGAGCGCCGGTGCGGCGTTTATCATGTTGAAAGATGGATATCGAAAGGTCGAGGCGGTTCTTGGCGGTTATGAAGCCCTCATTGCTGCTGGCTTCCCTACCCAACCATAAAAAAGCAATGGTACGGTGGACGCTCAATCCCACTGTCATAAACTCTTCAACGTAAAAACGGGTTGACTTACCAACCCGGTTTTTTTTGTGCACCAAAATGACGAGGTTAACAATCCAAAGTGACTTTACGGTCAATCGCCCCAATCGGTCTCACAGGGAGGTTTCATGCTGGGGGCACCTTGACAACCAGAATGTGTTTAATGGCGGTCGGTTAGTTCGGCGTGTTCCCGGTCGACACGCTTCTTCAGGAGAACCAGGCGCATGATATACGCGCCAGGCAGTCCGAAGATCACCAGGTATCCGGCAATGAAGTATGAAAAGTTAATCATTCTGCACCTCCCCAAATTCCAGGGTTTCGGTTTGCGCCCGGAGAGTTTCAATTTCGGCTTCCCGTGTTGCCAGGATGGAACGATGCCAGAGCAAAGCCGCAAAAAGGACAGTAAAGGCAACAATGCTGGCAGCCATGGTCTGGTACATGGCGGGGGTCATGGCCATATCACCAGTGTCTGCACCAAATATGGTGGGGTGAATGGTTCGCAGCAGGCGAGAGGAGAAGAACGTCAGCGGCACACTGGCAAAGCCAACGATGGCGTAAACCGCGCCGAAACGAGCACGCTTTTCGGGATTATCCACCCCACGGCGCAACAGCAGATAGCCGATGTAGGTAAACGCCATGATGGTCATGGTAGTCAGACGGGGATCCCAGGTCCACCAGGTGTTCCAGATGGGTTTCGCCCAGATCATACCGCTGAAGTTGGCAATCGCAGTAAAAAGAAGACCAATTTCCACGGCGGAAAAAGTGAGAAAGTCATATTTGAGCTGCTTCTTAGAAAGGTACAAGATGCCGCAAACAGCCGCAACCAAGAAAGCCAGCATACCAACCCAAGCTGCACTGACATGAAAGTAGAACACTTTTTGGACGATGCCCATATTGACCTCGATGGGGGCATAAAAGAGCACCATGGCAAAAGCCGCCAAAACGAGAAGCAGGGCAGTAAAGCTTAGAAGTTTAAGTTTTTTATTCACGGATGACATATTCAAACACCATAATAGAGACTGTAGTGATAATAATACCGTATGCCGCAAGCAAAACCAGCCAAGCTTGCACATCCACCAAGGGAGCTCCGGCAAGAATGCCGCCCGCGGCTTTGACTACCGCCATATTGACGGGCATCAGAATGGGGAAGAGCAAAATGGGCAGGAGGAGGTCGCGCATACGCGTTTGCACGGTCATACCGGCGATGAGCGTGCCGGCTGCGCTGTAGCACCAGGCGCCGAGCACCAGAACCAGGATGAAACCTATATTGAACAAGGATTGGTTATACAGCAACGAGTAGATGGGCAGGATCAGAACGCTGACGAAGAGCATCACCAGCCAGTTGGTGAGCATTTTGCCAAAGTAGATCGCGGAAACATCCGGCACAGCCATGACCAGCGCGTCAAAGCAGCCTTGGTCCTGCTCGGCGGTAAAGGAGCGGTTGAGACCGAGCGTGCCAGCAAAGACAATCACCACCCAGATGATCCCGGATGCAATCTCAGCGCGATTGACCGGCGAAAGCTCGATCGCATAATTGAAGATAAACAGGGTCAGGATGGCAAATGCAAACATGGCTGTGAGCATGTCTTTGCTGCGCCATTCCTGCAGCAGGTCTTTCCAGACCAAGGTGCGGACGGAGTGGAGCCAATCTTTCATACCGCCACCTTTTGTGGGTCAGAGGTGGGCTTCGTAAGCTTTTCCGTGAGCCAGGTTTCGAGAAAACCAAGCGAGAGATCCCTGTTTGGCAGGTCCTCCGCCACACGACCTCGGGCTAAGAATGCGAAGCGACTGCTAATGGGCAGGGCATGGGAGAGATCGTGGGTGGTCATGATCACGATGTGACCCTGCTGTTTCTGCTCAAGCATGAGTTGATTGAAAACCAGGCTGCCCTGCAGGTCGAGCCCCGTATAGGGTTCGTCCAACAAGAGTAAGCGAGGTGAATGCAGCAGGGCACGGGCAATGGTGAGGCGCTGCTTCATGCCACGCGAGTACGACCTGACGGGTTTGCCGGCAAAACGCAGCATTCCAACCTGCGCCAGGGCTTTTTGGAGGGCGGCGATATCATCGGAAACCTGGTAGATGCGGGCATAGAAACGCAGGTTTTCGATGCCGGTGAGGTGCTCGTAGAGGAAGGGCTGATGCATGACCAGGCCAATATCGTGCCTGGCGTGCGGTTCGGCGTAATCCACCTGGTGACCGTCGAGCCAAATGTTGCCAGATTCGGGCTTGAGCAGTCCGGCAATGATCTTCAGCAGGGTGGTTTTGCCTGCGCCATTACGACCAAGCAGGCAAAGCAGTTCACCAGGCTGCACCTCGAGGTCAAGCGCATCAAGAACGCGATGCTGACCAAATGATTTAGTTACCTGCCTAATTGCGAGGGTCATTAACGGGGCAACTCCTGATCGCCCTGGTCGACATAATCGAGTTGCAGGGACTTCCAGGGCATCGTGGCTGCCAGAATCGCGCCCATGACCATCAAGAGCGCGCCAATCCACATATAGTTAACCAGGGGGTTATCGGAAGCCTGGATGGTCACATAGCCCATCATGCTGCTGTAATCCAAAAGCAGCGTATAGAAATCCCCACGCAAGGTGGACTGCTTGTCAGGGATGCTGACATATTGACCGCGGTTTTCGTACAGATGCTGCCCCGGATAGAGCTTATCAACGACTTTTCCGTCCTTCCAGAGAACCAGTTCAGCCTCGATGGTCATGTATTCTGGATTTTCATACTCTGTTGTAAGCTGGATAAATTCCACCTGATAGGAACGAAGCGGCATTTTGTCGCCAGGGATCATCGTCCCCTGGATACTGCCCTCGAGGGCTTCCATACCCACGATACCAAGGGCGATAAGGAGCACACCAGCATGCACAAACCAGGCGCCATGACGGGCACGGTGACCCCACCAGCGTTTGGCTGCCGCCCGCGGAGATTTGCTGTCGCGCAGCGTGAGGGTAAGCATCAGCAGCAAGCCGAACGTGACCACGAAGAGCACCGACAGTGCCAGCCAGGATTTTGTCAGGAAGAAGTAATAGACCCCTTCCAGAATTACCGACAAAGCGAGGGGGATGAGAGCAGCTTTGCCTAATTGTTTGACGGAATTGACTGTCCAGGCACTGAGCGGGCAAACTGCCATTAGCGCAGCCAGGAGAATAAAAAGGGGCGTAGCAGCCTGATCGAAAAATGTGCGGTCCAGCCCGATTTGGTTACCAGTAAAAACGCCCGTGATGAGCGGGTATGCCAATCCGTAAAAACACACGATGGTGAGTGAGATCAGAATGACGTTGGTGTAGAGAAAAGCTGCATCGCGCGTCACCAGGGAGGTTAGCTCCCAACCTGAATAGAGGAGACGCCAGCGCCATGCAAGCAGGGCAACACAAACCACAAAAAGTGACAACGTCATAAGCGTGAGGGGCAGCGAAATCCTGCTCTCGCCAAAGGCATGCACAGAATTGAGCAGACCAGCACGGGTGATGAGAATGCTGAAAACAACCATGATGTACGTCAGCAGGATCAGGACGAAGTTAAAGCGCTTGAAGATCTTTCGCTGCTTCTGGAGCAGGAGACTGTGGAGCAAACCAGTGCTGGTGAGCCAGGGGATCAGCGAAGCCGTTTCCACTGGATCCCAAGCCCAGTAGCCGCCCCAACCAAGCACATCATAGGACCACCAGCTGCCCAGGACGATCCCAACAGTCAGCAGAACCCATGCGGAAAGCAGCCAGAGGCGGGTTTCACCCAGCAGACCTTCGCCCGACTCTCCCCGGATCAAGTAAGAAGCGGCAATGCTGAAGGGTACCAGGAAAAGCGCGAAGCCGAGATAGAGGATGGGTGGATGGATGACCATGCCCCAGTGACGCAGGAGTGGGTTCAGACCAAAGCCTGAAATACCACCATACACGGTTGCACCTGCGGCTGGTGAAAAGACTCCCTCGAGGATCTCTTCGGATTCCAAGAGCCAGACCCGGCTGAATGGATTTTCCGCGAAGAGTGATAGCGCTCCAAAAAAGAGCAGGTTGACTGCAGTGAAGAGAAATGACCATCCGTCCTGGATCTGGCGGCGGACATGGAGCGAAATGAAGAGCACCAGGTTGAGCATCCAGCTCCAAAAAAAGAGCGAGCCAGCCTGACCACCCCAGACTGCAGTCATCTTCAGGACGGTGGGCATGACAGAATTAATTACCGAGACAACATAGGCGTTGGAGTAATCCTGCAGCACTTGCATTGCCATCAGGGTAAGGAGGCTGAGGGTATGCAGTCCAAAAGAGATATTTGCCAGGGTGACGATCGACTTCGTCAGTTTGACCTGGCGTTTGAAAAGCTGGGAGATAGTGAGGACCAGCGCTATGAGCATAGCCAGCATGGAAGCGGCAAAGGAGATAAGACCTAATTGGAACATAACGACCTTTTCAGAGGGATTATTTGCCGGCCTGGGTTGGCAGGGCGGACTCGTATTTTGAGGGACACTTCAACAGGAGCTCTTTCGCCTGAAAAACACCGTTGGCATCAAGAGAGCCTGAGACTATTGCCTGGGCTTCGTGTTTCAGAAGGTCAGGCTTAACGCCATTGTAGTAAATGGTGATACGCGGAAGGGTAGGATCCGCAGCTGCTTTTTCGAGGACCACCGCCATCCCTCCCATCTCCTTGATAACTTGGTGATCTCCGGGGATCTGGGCAACTTCAAAGGTGAGATCAAGGGTTTGGGGGTCATAAACAATGGTATCACCGAGCACGACACCAGACATGCGGACGTTGCGCCCGGTCATATCAGCCTCGCCGGACTGTAATTCAGAGACAGTTAAAAAATATTGCGTACTGGAGCGGGTCGTAGCGATCAGGAGGGCGATCAGCGCGACTCCAATCACCAGAACAGCAATGATAGTTTTTCGATTTGTTTTTTTCAAAGAAGTCCTCATTTTTTATTTATTCTATCGTATTAATCAATGCTCTTGCGGGGGCTCAAAATCAGCTTTTTTCCACATCACAAAGGACATTTTCTTCCTAAAAAGACTACTTCCCCTTGAGATTGTTACGATTTTCACATATTGACAGCCACCAAGATACATTTATAATAATATTTGTCCTATTTTATGGAAAAATAGACGTTTTATCAACCAAAGAGGAGAAATTTGAATGAAAAAGAAGAGTTTTTTTCTGTTGATCGCTGTGTTCGCAGTAGCGTTGCTCGCTTGGGTAGCCTGCTCGACACAAAAGACCATCGAAGTCGGCGCTGCAACTGTGCAGGATATCACCGCCAAGTGGGAGGGGTCGGGGCACGCTGATTTCACAAGCGAAGCATTCAACCACTGGAACGAGGGCGATCCTGCTGAAGTTCCTGCGAACTGCGCAAAGTGCCATAGCACCTCCGGTTTCCGCGATTATGTCGGCGCCGACGGCTCAGCTGCAGGTTCGGTTGAGATGGCAGGCAAGATCCAGGATCCTATCAACTGCACCGCATGCCATAACACCGCCACACACGCACTGGATACCGTAAAGTTCCCCTCTGGTACGGAAATCACCGGAACAGGCTCATCCTCAGCCTGCATGACCTGCCACAGTGGTATGGGCTCAGGCAAATCAGTTGCAGATGCGACTGCCGGAAAAGCTGATGACGAACCAATGGGCGACCAGGGAATCTTGGGCAACCACTATTTTGCTGCAGCTGCTGTACGTTCTGGTTCTGATGGCGCAAACGGCTATCAATACGAAGGCAAAACCTACGTTGGCACCTTTACGCACGCTGCAGGTGTTGAAAGCTGCGCAACCTGCCATGATCCACACTCTACTCACAGCCGCAAAGCTGCCGATGGTGAGATGAGCGTCTGCCAAACCTGCCACTCCACCGTCACCGGTTTCGCCGAATACAAGACCGTCACCATGTCTAAAGTTGACTACGATGGTGACAAGACTGTAGAGAGCGCCTACGACGAAATTGAAGGCATGAAAGCCATTCTTCTTCAGGCTATGAGCCAATACTCTGCCAAGGTTGGTGACGGAACCATGTTCGGTTTCAACGGCGATGCTTATCCATATGCCTTTATTGACACCAACAAAGATGGTCAGATTTCCGCCGATGAATCTGCCTTCCCGAACGCGTACAAACTGTTCACTCCCCGTTTGCTGAAGGCTGCATACAACTACATGTTCACTGTCAAGGAACCAGGCGCCTACATTCACAACGCCAAATACGTCCTGCAGTTGATGTACGACTCAATTGAAGATCTCTCTGCCATCAGCGGTGTGACCACAGCTGGGCTGACCAGACCCTAATAGATAGATCAGGAACATACCAAATGAATTCTGCTTCAAAAAGAATTGTTTTCTATATCGTTTTCTTCGTCCTGCTGCTAATGCCTGTAGTTGCGATGCTAACATCTTGGATTCCGCGTGCTGCGATCCTCAACGTCTCAGTACTCCTGGGCTTTATTGGAATGGCGCTGGCAGGCTTGCAGCTGATTCCAATCGGCAAAATTCACTGGCTGGCAGACGCACTGGACATGGATAAGGTCTACAGTAACCACCACCGCTTATCTTTGCTGGCAATTGTGTTGGTTCTCGTGCACCCTCTGATGCTGCTGGTTACCAAGATGGTTTATCGCCCTGATACGGTGAATTTCGGTTGGATTGGTCTGGCTGGGCTGGTCTTGATCGGTTTGACCTCTGTACTTCGGAAGAAGATCAAACTGGGTTATGTGAGTTGGCTGGCACTTCACAATTTGCTGACTGCGGTAATCCTGGTTTTTGGCCTCTTGCATATGTTTAAAGTCGGCTATTACACTATTCTGCCTCTGGTAAAGTGGGTTTGGCTGATTGAAATCGCGGTCTGGGCAATCTTGATCATTTACATTCGTGTGATCCGACCGATAATGATAGGCAGAAAACCATACAAAGTTGAGTCTGTTGAAGCAGAACCGAACGCGGTTTACACACTGAATCTTCTGCCAGACGGTCATGCCGGTGTGCCTTTCAAAGCCGGTCAGATTGCCTGGATCAGTACGGGCAAAAACCCCTGGGTGTTGAGCCGAAACCCCTTCAGCTACGCAGGTTCTGATGTAGCTCCGGGTGGGCGTATCCGCTTCGCGATCAAAGAAGCGGGTGACTTCACCAAAACCATCAAGGACCTGAAACCGGGCGACCGGGTGTTCGTGGATGGACCATACGGACAATTTAACATCAACAAACCTGGTATGCAAAAAGGCCTCGTGCTGCTCGCGGGCGGCATTGGCGTGGCGCCTGTGATGTCTATCGTAAACACCCTGGCAGACACCAATGACAAACGCCCGGTATATGTGTTCTATGGCGATCTCAACGAAGAAACCGCCCTTTACTTGGACGAGTTTGCTGCTGCAGCTAAGAAAATCGATCTAAAGTTTATCAATGTGCTTGAGAAACCTCTCAACGCAGACCACCCCTATCCTGGTTATATTACAGCGGATCTGATGAAGAGCATTTTGCCGGAAGACTACAAGGATCTGTTCTATTTCGTCTGCGGTCCAGAACCAATGCTGCGGGCAATTGAAAAGAACCTCATCAAACTTGGGGTTGCCGAAGGAAAGACTATCTTTGGACTGAAAGCAAAACAAGCACATATTGAAAACTTCGAGATGGCATAGGCCTTTTAGAAGAACAAAAGCCTTGAATAAGACCGCGAAATTCGCGGTCTTTTTATTACCTGAAGAGAATAATTAATAAGCTTTTTTTGCATGCCGGCCTGAATCCCGGTAAAAGAAATGCATATTTGGTTCTGATTCGGGATTTTAGGCTGCTTTTTTGACACATACAGGTTGTCAATATAGTACATCCACCTACTTTTTTATCATCACCGGTTTGCTGGTAACCTCCAGGCTCATTCGCTTGCTCTGTTATTCTATGAAGGTAAAAATATTTCTTAATTGGTGAGTTTGCTAAAAGAAACGGCGGTGTCTGATTGCCGGTACTATCTATTTTTTTCCGAAGCCAATATACTTCCAAGGAATACGGCGCAGTAAATATGTCATTTTGAGACTATCATTCTATCCGATTAATACTATGCGCATTATCGCGCACAGGTTAGCAGGCTAATCCAAGTGTTCAACTGTGCCCATGGGCACAGTTGGGCTGGAAGTTCAACGATTGCAAAGGAGGGTGGTCCATCCGGTGTGAAAATTTCCTGTAAAAACTAATAGTGGGCGAGATCTATTGTTTTCGCAGAAGCGTGCGGGGAGGGTTTATGAGGTTTCTAAGCAGGCTGCGCTGGTAAGCAATTCCGTCAACGACAGCAGCGCTTGGGCTATTGGGACCCAACAAAGTATTTGAGCCGATGCCAACGTGAAAATGCCATCGGTTTCCCTTAGTAAATTGTCCAAAATTGTGTAGACGAACCGGTGGTACCGTTTAAACATCAAGAGGAGTGGGCGAGATTGAGGGCGTTTCCTTCGGGATGGCTTAAGCAATTCTTCGCCCTTAATCTACCCCGGAACAGCCCCCACCCAAAACATTCTTTTCGACCGGTTCCAGCGATATAGTGAACGAAACCATGGTCAGGCTTTCATAGGTTTCTGGTCATCTCGCCCTCAATAGGGAAGAGCATCATTGAGTGGCACCACATAGATGACAATATGTGACAGGACATGGGTTACACTTTTGATTATCAAACAAAGTTGATTCTTCTCGGTCTCCCCATAATTCTCCTCATAATTCTTTCTCCGGTAGTCAGGTCCTATTGAGCAACGTCGAAATTGCGATAATAAACATGCACTATATCCTCCCATTCATCTGGTACCAACTGAACATAAGCATCGACAAAGGTGTCGCTTAGATAGCTTTGATGGTGATTGAAACGTAAATACCCTCGATTATTACTTTATGCAGGCGGAACGTGGTGGGATATTCAAAGTGTGGCACTCGCTCCATAATTTGCATGGACTGGCTTGATAGCGTTGGGCCAGTGGACAGTTATTTAATGCCGCATGCGGTCTGACCTCATTGTAAACTTGAGCCACCTGGAGAAAAGTGTACTGGCCTCGGGTAGATCGTAAGGTTTCGTTGCCAGAAGAAGTTCTCGTTGCAGAGTGCGGTGGAACATCTCAATCTTGCCCTGGGTTTGAGAAGGAAAATCCTACCGTGGATGGGCAACACATCCTGATCTATCAGAAAACGCTCAAATTGGTAAAACCACCTCTACAACCTGCAAAATAGGGGCCATTAACACTCAATATGGCTTTAGGTGATCCATATTCTCTGAAGGAGTCAACAAAACTGCTTGTTATATTCTGTTGATTCGGTTTGGGCTCCATCCTTAGAGAAAAACGAGCGTAGTCATCCAGAATGGTCAGCGGGTAACACCAGGTCGCATTCCCCACTAAAATTTCACCCTTGAAGTCGGTCTGCCATAACTCCTTACTGGCTTCCCTCTCAAAACTCTGTAGGTTGTGACTCTTTTCACTGGCTTCTTGAGAAACCAGATCATGTTGTTTGATGAGACGGTGAATGGTCTGATGACTGGGTGGTGATTCGCCTTCGCTCTGCAAAAATGCTTCAATCTTACGAGCTTCCCAACAGGGGTAAAAGTTGCGTGTCTTCAGGATCAACTCTTCGATATCTGACCTGGTTTTGGTTGGTTGCTGGTTCGGTTCGCGGCTGTGTTCTTCCAACTCACTTTCTTGCCGAAACCGCTCCAACCATTTGTCGCCTGTCGTCCGACTAATCTCATATTCCCGGCAAACAGCGCTCAGGCTCTGTTGTCTTGCCAATACTGCTCGGATAAACTCTTCTCGGAACACTTTTACCTGCCTCTTTTGCCATGGCATTTCCGCTTCATTATTTACGTTCTTGCCATGGATTATCAGCTAAATGTGTTGCCTTTGTCCTGTCACGTTCTGTTACCTATCTCTTGTCACCATACCCATCTTGTCTCTCTCGATTCATCTTGGAGACATAACCATCATCATGCCTTGATTTTGTGGGACCACACATTCTTGAATAATCAAGGGATTCTTTACCTTGGGCTGAGCAAGCCGCATAATCCTGTATCAATTTTTCGATGGAATATTGTTGTTCACATGATACTCATCATAACGGGTTTATCTGGCCAGTTGATGGAAGGGTTTCTTTGTTGTGAACGGCTAATGCCGGCTCAAACCTCTAACAAATGCGGTACGAAAGGGAAACCTGATCCTCGCTGATATTGCTGCTAATGGATGTTGTTGAGGCAACCCTCAACACAATAAATATGTATCTACGAAGGACTATCGGATTGAAACGATTAACCCAACAAGCAAGATTGAAAAGAGTTGTTGGGCTATTTCAAGCTTTCCAGGCGATGCTTCATCGCCGCAGTCAGGGTTTCCATCCGGGCGACGAGTTGGCGGGCTTCCTCGCGATCAACGTCCCCCAGAAGGGCATCGGCAATCGATGCGGGTTTGTCTTCAGCCGGTAGTTCTTCAATCCCATTTAGCAATCTGCGTAAGCTGCGCGCGGACTTGGTGGTGGGGTCAAGGGGAAGGCGCACTTTACGGCCAACCTCATTCCCGGATTGGCGTTCCAGGAAAGCGTGGACATCCTGGTAGGTGCGCCCTTCGTGGCTGGCATAGAAAGCCACAGCTTCCGGCCAAAGCGCGCGATCATACTGCGTGATCTCCCGCAGGACGCGTTCGGGCATTTCAGATTTATCCGCAATTTCAAGCTCTTTTTCATCCAGCTCGAAAAATTTCATCAAGCGACCATAATAGGTACGCTCCATTTGCAGGGTCTTTTGTAATATATCCTTGGTGCCGTCATCCAGTCGCACATCCGCAATGCGCCGGAAGAATGTCTTTTCGGTCTCGCTTTCTCCCGGATGGATCTGGTGGGATTCGAGCACCAAGCGGGCGGCGGCGCGGGCCTTACCGACCGGCGTCAGTGCCTTGTACGCCATGTTTTCAGCGATCTGTTTCTCAACCGTAGGCTGATTGTCTATCAGAGCCAGCACGTACGGCTCAGCCTGCTGACCTTCAAGCACGGCTTTGATGGCGGTTGCCCAGAAACGTCGCTCACCGGTTATCATCCTGAAGACATCGTGCCCATTCTCGCTGACAACCTGCCCCGTGACCGGTTTGATCTGACCGGTATCGTGCAGAGAATCCCCGAGCATAGTCAGTTCGGCAATCTCCTGCGCGATCAGACGGTCGTTTCGCGCCAATTCAAACCAATTGCGAACCACCTCGTTCCAGGTTGTTTTTCCAGAATAAAAGTCCTTGCGAAGCACCAGGGGGAGGATCAGGCGAGCCTGGAAACGGTCCGGGCGAACCATTGAGAGCGGCACACGATACACACTCTGGCGGTGGTTAACCATCTTAGGGGTATCAGGGTTGTAATCTTCCTGCTTTTCGGCGCTGGCATTGAAAGCGTCGGAAGTGATATTGATCAGGTTGTCGAAACGGGGTTTCTCAGTTTTTGCCATGGTTTCTCCTCAAGTAATCGTGCAATTTTGGTCTACGCGACGAAGTGTGCCCATGGGCACATCACGCGGCTCCAAGTTTGCCCAAAACGGCATCGACCAGGTTGGAAAGACAGCGATAAGCTTGTGACTTTTCCGGGCAGTATGAGAAAACGTCATAGCCAGCTGTGGTGGCGGCAGAAATATCTGCCAGATCTTTGATGTATGGAAGCAAAAGGTGCCCATACATGCGTTCCATGTCCTCAATTACGTCGCGGGATTGCCGTCGGATCATCCTGAAGCGAGATGGGATGATGCCAAGGACTTCAAGGTCGGGATTGGTGGTCTTGCGGACGTGTTCGATCATGCGCAGGATGTCCGCCAGTCCTATCAGGCTGAGCCCATCAGGTTCGATTGGGATCAAGACATGACTGCTGGCAACCAGCGAGTTCATCGGCAGCATGCCCGCGGAGGGTGGATTGTCGATGATAATGTAGGAGTAGTCATCCCGGATTGGCTCCAGAAAATAGGTCAGTTGAAAATCAGGATCTTCATGCCCTTTGAGTGCAGCTTCCAGGCCTTCCATCCGGGCTTTGTTGGTGCGGAAGAGTTTGACTTTCTCACTGCGATTGCGTGGGAGGAGAGAGTCCACGATCAGCGTTTCGCTGGCCCCGTATCCGTTCTCAAGCGCCTGGGGATAGTTGTTCTCCGCAGTAATGGTGGGGATGAACTTGTCGTCAAAACCGCCGCCCATGGCAGTGATCGTGGCTGAAAGCTGATCGTCCATGTCGATCAGGAGAACTGGCTTGCTGCCGGGTTTGCGGGAGCCGTGGGTTGCCAGACCGGCTGCCAGGTTAATGCTGATAGTGGACTTGCCAACGCCCCCCTTGCGATTGATCAGAGATATAATTGCCATTGGATCCTCACCCGATTCCTGTCATAATGATGCACCCTTTCATTTTACATTAGTTTTCGTTTTTTTCAAGCAGGTCGCGATTTTTGAATCTAATTTTTCTTCCACTTTGTCGAACTTAGCTATAATAATTAAGTACTTGACTTAACTCCACGCGAGTGTTAAGCTACAAACATCAAATGATACGGTGGTGAAGATGTTGACCAGCTCTGATTTTTTGCATGCCCAATTCCTTGAACATCCTTTCAGGCGTTATGGTGACACGCGCTTCTTTTATCCAAACCTGGCTGAGCAGCGTAAGGTGCTGGAAGTGGCCCATGGTTTCATTGCAGACCAGAAAGATCCTTCCAAGAACCTGGGCGTGATTGCCGGACCAACCGGCGGTGGCAAGACCATGCTGGCGATGAAGCTGGCGGAAACCCACTTCACCTTCGAGCAGCGCGGGCAAGTGTTGGGGCTCTATATGAACACCAACACCCTCACGGAGCCGCGTCATTTCCTGATGGCCGTGATCGAGACCCTCTCCCTGCCCTCATCCAGGTCCAACGCGAACCGGATCGAGAGTATTTTTGAGCGATTGGAAGGCAGTGATGATCAGCTCTTGATCGTCCTGGACGGTCCGCCGATCGACCAGGATTACCTGAACCAGATGTTAGCCTGGTCCGTGGAAAACAATAAGAAGATCAAGACCATCATCTTCTTGCAGGATATCAACAACAACACCAGTAACATCGGCTCGCTTAACCAGTTCCTGGGGCTGTACGTGCCTTTCCGCGCGCCAGAAGTGGTGGAAATTGCTTCCCTGCTCTACGCTCGCATGATGTCCGCCGGGCATCCGGATCCACTAAAGTTGATCCCCCAGGAGACCATGTTTACCCTCGCGGAGCAATCACACGGCTCGCTGAGCGAAGCCCTGCGCCTGGGCAGTGAGCACCTTGAAAAGTTGCTCGAGGAGCAAAAAGGCAGTCTGCGGATGGATGTCTTCCCCTTCCGTCCGGGGGCTGTCAGCTAAGAAAAGTAATTTGACCGGAGATAACCGGTGTAGCTAAAAATGGAACAAAACGGCTGGACTGAGATCTTGAAATCCTTGGCTGGGCTGGAAAATGAGCGGCTTCAGGGATTGTTAGATTCCAGCAAGCTTGGCTACGATGGCAATTTCACCATTACAGCCGAAGAAATGGTGTATTCCGGTTTATGCCAGTACTATCCCCTGATCGAGACGCTCATCCAGGATAAAACCGGCAAACATTTGCGCCTGAACCTGGAAAAAAGTGTGCCCATGGGCACAGATTCAAGTTCCGTCCGGGTCGAAATCGCTGCCGCGAACGTGTCAGACGCGATCCTGAAACCAGATTCGATTGCCGCAGTGCCCTCCTATCTGCTCCGTTTTGTCCCATATGTGGGTTCCTCCGCCGTGCTGATCGCCACCGCACTGCGCCAGGCGTTCTATCGCGCTTCCCGCGAGCATGGCGCCGATCAACTCTATCCGCGCCAGGATGACACGGTCACGATCAACGTCCAGTCTCTCCTGAAAACGCTCGGGAATGCCATCAGCCGGGCAAAGTTTTTCCGGATCTTCCAACAGGGCGATATGGACTGGTTCGTCCAGAGGGCTGAACCGAAGCACCGCGTCGCGGAAGGGCGTATCCAGCGCGAAGCCAACACTTATCACTACCGCGGGTTGGTGCTCACTCCCGGCGATGCCCAGGATCTCCACGACTGGTTGCTCTCCCAGGGTCTCGCGCTTGACCCCCTTGCGGTGCTCTCCAAAGCAATCACCACTCCACGGGATCAGATCCTGGCGTTCCCCTATCGCCTGCCGAATGAAAACGCGGACGCCCTTTTTACTACGCCAGCCAGCGTGCACCAGGTGGTCAGTAAAGCGCTTGCTCCAAAAAGCCTGGACCCCACCCTGGCTGGGTTGTGCGACCGGCTTGCCAGCCACCTGATCCGCCCCGAGAGCTTCCTGGCAGTGCCGTGGTATTGGTTCCAGCGGGTTTTGCCGGAATTGGGCGATGATCTTGGCGTGCTCTACCTGATGTGCAAGAATTGCTGCTATGTGGATTGGGCGCGCGGCAAGGACCGCAACACCTTTTGGGTGCCTGGCGGGCTGCCTACCCTGCAGGGCTGGATCCGCTCTGAGACGCTCCCCAAGCGCATCCCGCATGCCAAACCGAGCAAACGCGGGCGCCCGAAATCAACCGAGATCAACCCCGATTCAGCCTACACCAGGCAGTGGCGCGAGCAAAACCGCGATCTCGCCAGTCAGTACCTCTGCCGGCTGGACACACGTGCCAGTGATACCGGAACAGACTGGCACCTGCAGGTTTCCGAGGTGCAGCTGACCGCTGCTGATGAATCATTGAAACAGGCCCTGTACGCATTCCTGTTTGCTCCTCCCGATCCGGTCAGCCCGGAATTACTCAGCACTTACGCCTCCAACGGGCAATGGCAGCGGGTTTTGTTGAGTGACGCAGAAGCCAATCCAGCCCAATTATGTCATTTTGAGACCTTAGTTGATGCAGGAATATGTCAGAATGAGACTTTGGATGCCGCGGAAATATGTCATTTTGATACTCTGGTGGACGGGCTAAATTATTATTTTGAGACGCTCATCGAGGCGGGAATTTGTCAGTTTGACACGATAATTAAGATATTAAACAGACTTAAATATGCCCCCTTCTTCAAGCAAGAAACCATTCCAACCAACATAGCCCCACAAACGGATGGTTTGGTTGTTGAGAAAAGCGAAGAATCATCTGTTATTTTGGCAAAAGAATGGGATTTTGACGTATTACTGAGCGGGATAAACCCCGAATTGAGGAAAAGAATTCAAAAACTCGGGTTTGAGAAGCAATTCCTGGCATGGCTGGTTGCTGGCAGCCTGAACCCGGAGATCCACAGACCACTTAGCTTCGCGATCGCGTCGACGCTCGAGAACCGCCAAAGTCTGGTCGCTCCAGCATCCCGATTGGCAACCTTGCGGGTAGATGAGCTGAGTACGTTGCTAAGAAAAACTACAAGCAGAATGAAACAAAACTACCTGGGACCAATGATGAATACGGGTCCAGGAGCTGAAGACCTCGCAACCCTGCTGGAGCCTGTGGCGGATAACCAGGAGCGATTACGATTGCTCCGCCGCCTGACCGACACCCTGGGTCTGGACCAATAACCCCCAATCGTAGATAATGTGTTGCTGACGCCTGCCTTCGAGCAGGCTATTAGCAGTTAAGAATCCCAAAAAAAATCCGTACAGTTCTCCAGCCAAATCACAGCCCCACTCACCTTTTGGGGTAGGGGGTGGGGGAAAACCAGATCTCTTTCCGGAGGACTACTTTGTCAGTGAGACGAGCTTGGTTTTTACTTTGAGGTGGTTTTAGGCAGAAATGCTAAAAATATGCGCATAGCCATCTTATATATCAACAAACTGGAAGGGAATGGCTAGGGTTGAGGATTGGATACAAGTACGAATTATCAAAGATGTGCGTAGCATTATATCAGAGTGCGTTTTAATAGAGAAGTGCGACAGAGTATAGAGAATCGATCAGAGCTTATATGGCAGGCAGTATAAAAGTTGCGCGTAGCCATAATCACAATTGAGATTACTGGACATCAATGCGGATAGGGCAAGTGGCGACATGGGAGAGCCGTACTTCTTCCTTATTGTTTTGGTTGCTCCGAAACTCCAGGAATTCTTTAACAAGAAAACAAATATGGATATAATAAGCATACCTTTCGAGTTATCAGATAGAGTCAGATTTCCGTTTTTACAGTTTAAGGAGGGAACGTCATGAAGCATCTTGTATCCAGGTTAATCAGGTTTGCTTTCGTTTTAATTTTCCTGTTATCTTCGTTTTCCCCATTACAAACATCTGCCGCACCATTGGAATCAGAACCAGAAATTAATGCAGCACAGCTGAATGATGAGGTACTCCTTCCTAATGTTGCCAGTACCTCTCCAACAGCCGAGGCAGAAGCTCCAGGGCTGGATCGCGAAAAGGACGCTTACATGGTTGTCCAGAACGCGGACCCTTACCTGATGTCGCTGGCGTTAGGGAATGAAGAGCCGGTAAGTCAATATGGACCGGATAGAAACGTGCCAGAAGAAGGCATTCCAGATCATGCCTATTCTCCATTTGACGACCTCGATAAGCGGGAGGTTTGCCCGCCAGGTGGGTGTGATTATGTTGAGGGCAGGGTCCTGATCAAATTAGAAACCGACCAGGCGTTCAGTAGATCTGGGGCAAACCAAATTGTGTTGCTGGATCAAACCCTGGCATCTGCCCTGAACGCGCTTGAAATCACCAACCTTCAACCTATCTTTCCCAATGCGAAAAAGCCCTCTTCAGGCGAGATGGTGGAAAACGTCGATGGCGGTCTGATTGCCAAGCCTGACTTGACTCTCTGGCTGCAGGCTGAAAGCCAATCTGAGAAGAGTTTAGGAGAAGTGATCCAGGCGCTGCAAACCACTGCAGGTATTGATGTGGCTGAGCCGGATTTTGTCCGCAAACCTATCGGAGAGATGACCGATTTAGCCAGTGGATCTACTGGAGCAGTTGCGACATCTCCCAATCTGTTGCCCGGTTCAACCACGGATCCCCTTTATGATCAGCAATGGCACCTCGCTGCCACGCACGTTCCGGAAGCTTGGGCATACCTGGAGAGCCAGGGCTTGCCCCCAGGCGGCAGCCGGGATATCGTGGTTGCAGTGATTGATACCGGCGTGGATTACACCCATCCGGATCTTGCTGCCAACATCTGGGTCAATCCGGCAGAGTTCAGTGGTTTGCCAGGGGTCGATGATGACGGTAATGGATATGTGGATGATATCCATGGCGCAGATACCGTTTACCCAGATGGCGACCCTATGGACGACCACGGTCACGGTACGCACGTGGCCGGCATCATCGCCGCCCAGGCCGATAATGGCATCGGCGGAGTCGGAGTTGCTTATAACGTGCAGGTCATGCCTATCAAAGCTGCCCAGTATTCAGGTGTCTTGGCATCATCTGATATTGCCGAGGCCATCTATTATGCGGTTGCTAAAGGCGCGGATGTGATCAACATGTCCTTTGGCGGCTATGCAAGGTCGATTGTTGAGGAAGATGCGCTGGCAGTTGCTTTTGGGCAGGCTGTCCTGGTAGCAGCAGCTGGAAATGATGGATTGCCCAATGAAAAATGCGATCCGAATAAACCTGCTGCCCCAATGTATCCGGCTGATTATAATTGGGTACTAGGGGTAATGGCCTCAAAAGCCTATCAGGATATTCTTGGATGGATTGCTTATTTTTCGAATTATGATTGTCTCGGTAATAACACCCATGAATACGAATTGATGGCACCTGGTGTGGACATCTGGAGCACGCTGCCAGGAAATCAATATGCCGCTTGGTCGGGCACCTCAATGGCTGCGCCAGTTGTTTCTGGCATTGCAGCCTTGGCTCGGACAAAGTGGTCAGATCCCGATGTATACTCTTCGCGTTTCATTATGGGACAGATTGCATCCAATGCTAATCCTGTGGCGAATGTCATTGATACATTGACGGTTGCGCCTCAACCACATCTCAAATATTTAGAACACTGGTTATTTGATTCTGTTGAGCTTTCACCAATAAACGATGAGGATGGCATAACAGATTCGGGGGAAACAATAGACATGGCTATAATGATTCGAAACCAATGGGGTAAAGCTGAGAATGTCAATGTAACACTTGAGGCAAGGGCTGAAGGCGCAGTAATTTCCGATCCTTATGTGAACATGATTATCAACAATGTCAATTATGGCTCAATTGGTTCCTTTAACTGGGATGATAATGGATTAATTTATGATGAAGAGAGTATGGATTACAGTGTAGAGAACCCATTTCGTTTTTCAATTTCATCAGATACTCCTAACAATCATATTATCCCTATGTGTTTAACAATTACTGCAGAAAATGGTTTTGATCCTGCAGATCCAAATGCTCCTTACACCTTTATTTCCAGATTTTATTTGCTTGTGCAACGTGGTCGCGCATTACCAAGTGTAATCTCTCAGGATATGACTTTGACAAAAGATGATTACTGGCTGATATCCGATCCAGTGCTTATCGAAACAGGGGTGACAGTCACAATAACTGAGGGAACCCAAATTCAATTTTGGTCAGATGGTATTTATGACGACCAGGGAAACAAAAAACAATCTTATTTCCAAGTAGAAGGCCACCTCGTTGTTCAGGGCAATGAAACTTCACCTATTGAGATGTTTCCAAGCTTAATTAGTTCAACAGGTCCAGTCTATATAAAAATAGCTAATGCTGGTTATAGTGAAATAGCATATGCAAGGATTTCAAATCCCCTTATTGGAGATTTAGACCTGTATACGGATTTACCGGTTAATTTTGTTAATCATTGCTATTTTTTCCAAGAATCAACAAATATTTTTGATCCAAGGGAAGGAGGAAGTGTGAGACCGACTATAAAGTCTTTACTTGTAAGTAATTCTATTTTTCATAAAGTAGGATACTGGTATTATGCATATACACCTTCTTATAACCTAATGATTTCTCAAGCAAATATAGTATCAAATCTCTTTGATTCATCCGTTATTGGCCTTGGATCACCATTGGAGAACAATGTTTTTCTTAAGAATTTTTTTCAGGATGGTTGGACTTCTAGCTTAAATCAAATTGGATATCGTTGTCTTGCCTGTGATCCCCAAGAAGGGCAAGCTGGTAACCAAGATATTAATAACGCAATTCTTAATGTTTTATGGGATACTTCTAATTGGATGAAAGTATATGCTCCTTCAGGTCGTGATTACACTACGTACATCAATAACAACTTTTGGGGGACGCAATCAAATGACATCATAGAATCAACGATTGTGGATTATTTGGACAATTGGGATCTCTCAAGATTTAGTTATCAGCCTTTCCTGACATCTGCTCCTGAAACAGCGTTTCCATTCGTTGCGGATGTTATACTTTCAACCGAATCTAATCCGGAAGCATCCGAAGTTGGTGCTGAACCGGTCACCTTCACGGTGACCTTCAACCGTGACATGGACCAAACGATCCAGCCTTTAGTTTCCTTCGGCCCGGATGTACCCATGACAGATTACACCGTGCACCCCGTCGATGGCGGCTGGACGGATGCGCGCACTTGGGTAGGCACTTTCAACATCACCCCTGTCACCGGCGACGGCTACCAGTTGATCCGCGTGGCTGGTGCCGTCGCGGCGGATGACCCCTGGCTGGTGACAGGGGATGATGCCGGACGCTTCCGTTTTGAGGTAATCACCTCCGGTACGGAAGCCATGAACCTGCAGGCGACCGGTGGTGAAGGCTACGTGGATCTGATGTGGACCCAGACAGATTTTGAACTCCTCTCAGGTTTTCATCTCTATCGCTCCACCACAATGGACGGCACTTACACACGCATCAACGAATCGATTATTCCTCCCGAAACGCGCAACTATCGTGATAACGATGTAGCACCCGGGCAGCCCTATTTCTACAAATTTACAGTGGTTAAATCAGACATGACTGAAAGCGGTTTCTCCAACACTGCTACCGCCACTCCGCTGGACACCATCCCTCCCGTGCTGACGCACATTCCGGTCACTTCCGCTGAGCCCGGCCAACCGCTGACGCTCGTCGCCACAGCTACTGATAACGTGACGGTCACCAGCGTTACGCTTTTCTACCGGCACATGGAGGATTCCACCTACGCCAGCACAGCCATGGTGCGCACCACCGGGAACGAATACTATGCTACGATCGATGGCTCCCTGCTCTCATCACCCGGCATTGAATACTACATTGAAGCGAGTGATGGCATCAGCGTGACCCGCAGCGGCCGGGCGGAGAACCCCAACCCAGTCAGCGTGGTAGATAGACCAGTGGTGACGGGTGCGACCCCCAACAGCGGTCCGGTCAGCGGTGCAACAGTAGTCACGATTACCGGCAGTAACTTTAAGAACGGCGCGACTGTGACTTTTGGAGGAGTGCCAGCCTCAAATATGACCTGGGTCAGCAGCAACCAGATCAGCTGTACCACGACTGCTCACATCCCGGAAACAGTGGATGTGCGGGTTACCAACCCCGACACACAATTTGGATTATTACTGAACGGGTTCACCTATTTCAGCACAGCCGCACAGGTGAGCATGCCTAACACTGGAGGGGGAACCGGCAATATCGTTACCGTACCGGTCAACGCTGCCAACATCAATGGCATGGTGGCAGCCAGCCTGACAATCAATTTCGATCCGAGCATTTTATCTGTCCAATCCGCCAGTACTGGAACCCTCACTGCAGGCTGGGCTTTCGCTTCGAATCTGATCGCTCCCGGGCAATATCGCCTCTCTATGACCAATGTTAGCGGTGTGAGTGGCACTGGCACGCTGGCAAACATCGAGTTCGAGGTGATCGGTGCGCCAGGTACTAGCTGTGCACTGACCATTACGAATATCTTGCTCAATGATGGAGCGATCACTGTGGAGTTAGCTGAAGGTTTATTCAGTGTTGACAACGTCTACAATGTCTCTGGTTCCATCTCCTATTGGAATGGTGCTGGACCTGTTTCTGGAGCTCTGCTGACACTTTCAGGGGATAGCCTCTACACTGCCTTGAGCGACTTGGTGGGAAATTTCACCGTGCAAGGAGCTGCAATCGATGCATACGTTCTGACGCCATCCAAAGATAACGGAGATGACGGTATCAGTGCTTACGATGCTTCTTTTGCCCTGCAGCATGATGTTGGGTTAATCACGTTAACAGGCAACCAGGCGTTGGCAGCGGATGTCAACAGCAGCGGTTCGATCACTTCGATGGATGCCTATTACATTCTGCAGAAGGCGGCTGGATTGATCACCTTGCCCTTCCCGGGATCAGGAGTGGCTTGGAAGTTTGAACCAGCCAGCCGAAATCTCCCTGAACTCACGGGAAATGTCGTTAGTCAGGACTTCACAGCCATCTTGCTAGGTGATGTTTCTGGTAATTGGGTAGATCCGGGAGAAGGATTGAGGGGGGAACGCAATGAAATCAATGCCGCTTCGGCGACGCTCACAATTCCTGCTGTGACCACATTGCCAGGAGAATCGATTGATGTGCCAATTAACTTGCAAATCAGCGATGCTCAATTGCTCGGAGCGGATATTACCTTTACTTACGACCCGGCACATGTAAGTGTTTCGAATGTGAGAATTGGGTCATTGGCATCTGGCTGGAGTCTGGTTTCGAATCTCAACGAGCCGGGAGTGGTCAGGATCGCCATGGCTGGAGTGATCCCAATCACTGAAAGTGGTCAGTTGGTCCAGTTCACATTGACAGCTTTAGGTGAGGAAGGCACCGAGTCTGCATTGACCTTCACACTGGGTGAGCTCAATGAAGGCGCAATCCCGAGCACCTTGAATCCAGGCTCGGTTTATATCGCAATCCCGGCCTCAGCAGATTTCACAGCTACACCAACAACTGGATATGCTCCTCTAACAGTCGCTTTCAATAATTCCTCAGCAGGTGACTGGACGACAGCTTCCTGGGACTTTGGTGATGGCGCGACAAGCACAGATGCGAATCCATCGCATACCTACACCACAGCCGGAACCTACACCGTAAGCCTGACGGTTAGCGGTCCGGGTGGAACCGACGCGGAAACCAAGATTGACTACATCAATGTATCCACATTGAATGTCAGTGGCAGAGTGCTGTATTGGAATGCCAACAAAACGATCTCGGGTACGGTTTGCTCCTTAGCGGGAGAAAACAATTACTCAGATACCACTGACCAGGATGGATACTTTGATATTACTGGCATCCTGACCGGAGCATACTCTCTGACCCCAACAAAACAAGATGAAGTGAATGGTATTACTGCCTATGATGCTGCTAAGGCGTTGAGGCATTCAGCAGAGGTTGAACCGTTGACTGGGCCCGCCCTGATAGCAGCAGATGTCGATCAGAGTGGTCAGGTTAGTGCCCTGGATGCATCCTATATGTTGCAAATGTCTGTCGGCTTGATCAGCTCGTTCCCTGGGGCGTCCTCGCCATGGCTGTTCAGTCCAGCCAGTTATGAGTATCCGGACCTCACGGAAAACCTTACCAACCAGGACTTTACTGGAATTCTGCTTGGTGATCCAACTGGGAACTGGAACAACCTGGGCATGTTAGGACATGCAATGCAAGGTGATGCGACGATTCTGACGATTGAAGCGAGCGAGCCAGATGTGGACGGTAGGATCACGGCAACAATCTTCCTGGATCCCAATGGATATGAACTGTATGGGCTGGATCTGAGCTTAAGTTATGATGAAACGCATGTTCAGATCGAGAGCGTCAGTAAAGGCGGGCTTGGTGACAGTTGGTTTATGGCAAGTAACACCACACAACCAGGCATTTTGAGGATTAGTATTGCGGATACGCAACCTTTGATTGATGCTGGATCGATTGTCGAGATCGTTTTTAATGTGCTTGAGCCACAGAGATCATCATATTTCTTGCCTGATTCTGGTTCGATCAATGAAGGTTTAGTTCCGTTGGAAATGACGGGTGTGGAATTGGGTACAACTCAACACCGCATATTTATCCCATTGATCAAGAGGTGATGCCGGATAAAACGAACAATACTCGAACATTGTAGTAGAAGTATTGCTCGACTAATTACATAACTCTCTAACTTATCGAAATGGCTGCTTTTATCGGCAGCCATTTTTATCAGCATACGTTGTGGATAAACCTGGATTTAGTTAGGTTTGGGCTAAACTCTCTGGCACTTTGGGCAGGTGTAAATGCTGCCGCCCAGGAAGGCTTCTTTAAGGATCTCCGTTCCGCACCTGGGGCAGGGGGTGCCTTTTGTTTCCGCGCACAGCACCACCTGATAGCCGCCTGGCTTTCCCAGCAGGTCCTTTTCGGTGCTCCTCCCGCCGGCAGCAGTCATGGCTTGGAGGGTGGTCTTGACGCTTGCGTATAGCCTTTCGATTTCATTCTCCGACAACGTGTTGAGTTTTCGTTTTGGATGTAATTGCGCCTCCCACAAGATATCCTGCAGGCAGCCATTGCCCAGACCCGGGATGCGCTGCTCGGTCGCCAGGGCAGCCTTGAGCGATAGTTTCCGGACAGCTTCAGGGGCTAACAGTTCCCTAAAATAGGCTTCATCAAACGCGTCGGTAAGGGGGGAAGGTTTGCTTTGCGCGATCTCATAGTAGGTATTGTCGTAAGTTGAAGATCTTTCCCAACAGACTACCCCTCCATACATTGCCACAGACGCGCACAGGCTTGTTCCATCTTCGAATGTGAGCAACAATTGGTGTTTGGCAGGTTGGGGGCCGGCGTTGGGGTGGAGGCGAAGATTAACCCCGTCATTGAATAGCAACATACTATTTGAGAGCGTGATCTCCACAAACATGCCCACTCCGCGGGCTGAAAGCACCACATTATCTTTCAGTTTGGCAGGGTATTCCGCGGGATCGCCATGATACCAGGTGAATTTATGCGGACTTTGGGCTGCTTGGGTGGAGCAAACGATTTTACCTGTCAAAAACTGGTTGACCTGTCTGGCAAGCGTCACAGCTTCAGGCAGTTCTATCATGATCTCCTCCTGTTTTTCCAGTTCAACGCCTTGAATTGGCGGGCACGAGAAAACCGTAGTGAGCGAAGTTGGGTGGCTTAAAGATGTATTTAGCATAACATATCCACGGCTAATTATTGACTAAAAATGCAAATTCTCATACTCCGTATGTGACTAAGTTCCCACTCTCCTTCTGATAGCACCCCTGCTGATTTCTCGTGGCTCTTGTTCTGGAATATACTTAGCAATAATAGGCTTTTTCAAAGAGGTCTACATGTCCACATCAAAATTCCTCATAAGAAATGAAGCACCAGAAGATACTGCTGTGATCGGGGAAGTGACCGTTGATGCGTTTCGCCCGCTGGGTTTTGAGACCCTTAACGAACCCTTCATCATCGAAGCGCTGCGGGAAGCTGGCGCGCTGACAATTTCGTTGGTCGCTGAGATTGACAACAAGGTGATTGGTCATATCGCTTTTTCTCCCGCAACCATCTCGGATGGAACTCCTGGCTGGTATGCGCTCGGACCTGTTTCGGTGCTGCCTGAGTATCAGGGGACGGGCATTGGCAGAGCCCTGATCTGGGCAGGTTTCGAGCGCCTGAAGAAGATGGGCGCGAAAGGCTGCTGCCTGGTGGGTCACCCGGATTATTACGGTAGAGTTGGCTTCATCCACCCGAGCGGATTTTATTATGAGGGCGTACCGGAAGAATTCTTCTTCGCCATTTCTTTTGACGGGCAATATCCTCAGGGTACCGTCACCTTCCACGAAGGCTTCAAAGCAGAGGCTTCTCCCAACAGCTGATGGGGTTTCGGGAAATTAAGAGGGAGGCGCAGGGATTGAGGGGATATAGGCGCCGACGGGCGAGAGTATAATCAGAGTATCACAAGTACACTGGAGGCTTCTGATGGATTATGCCTTGATCATGGCGGGTGGTGCCGGCACGCGTTTGTGGCCGTTGAGCCGTGAGCATCTCCCCAAACCCGCGCTGCGCCTTTATGGCGTTCAAAGTATGTTCGAGATTGCTGTTGAAAGGCTCCTGCCTTTGTTTACCCCGGAACAGATCCTGGTGGTAGCCAGCGCGGATCACAACCAGGTCTTGCATGAACAGGTGCCATCGATCCCTGAAGCGAATTTCATCGTCGAACCAGAGGGTCGGGGCACGGCTTCGGCGATCGGGTTGGCAGCCATCCACTTGGAGGCACGTGACCCCGAAGCTGTTATGGCAGTTTTGACGGCAGACCATGTGATTGGCAAGCCAGAGGTCTTTCGGTCCGTCATTCGCTCGGCGTTGGCTTTTGCAAAGGAAGATTACCTCGTCACGCTTGGCATCAAACCTACATGGCCGTCGACCTCGTATGGCTATATCGAGCAGGCGGAACTTTTAGACGAGAAACTCGGCTTCAAAGCCTACACCGCTGAGCGGTTTGTGGAAAAGCCAAGTGCCCAGAATGCCCAGCGGATGCTGAATTTGGGTAAATACTCATGGAACAGCGGCATGTTCATCTGGAAGGTTGACCGGATTATGGGGGAATTCAAGTGGCAGATGCCGGATTTGTACGCGCGCCTGATGCGCATAGCCGAAACAATCGGCACTGAACAATATCAAACGGTTTTAGGTGAGTTGTGGCCTGGCATTGCCAAGCAAACAATCGATTATGGCATCATGGAGAACGCCAAACGGGTGATCGTCTTGCCTGCTGACATGGATTGGCTGGACGTGGGAACCTGGAACAATCTGAAGACAGTGCTTGTATCGGATGAGAAGGGCAACAGCAAAAGCGGCGACGTGATCCTCTGGAATTCTGAGAATTCCATGGTCATTGGTGAAAAGCGTCTCGTGGCCGGCATCGGGTTGGAAAACATGATCATCGTGGATACCCCCGACGCGCTTTTAGTGTGCGATATGGACCGGGCGGGAGAAGTAAAAGCGCTCGTGGAGCATCTAAAGCAGATTGGACGCCAAGATCTGGCGTAGTTTTAGCCCATAGCTGGCTGGAAGGGTGAGTTGGCAGAATTCGCGTATAGCCTACCCGCCATGAGCCTGTGGCGGATTGAGCAAGAGCAACTCAATACCCTGACGGGCACATCGTTTCGCCCCACGACCTGCAGATGTCAGGTTGAAATCCTTGCAGCTTTGCCGCGAGAGCAGGCGGGGTAACTGACCTACGCCAACGACCTTCCTGAATCGTTAACGCGCTTCACGCACCTTTAGCTTATAGAGCTCCTCCACCGCCAGCGAGACTTTGGTTACCGAGGCATCGCGGGTGGTGGGAAAGACGAAATAGGTGTCATCCAGGGTGCTTACGTCGATGCAGTCCATTTTCTTATCGATATAGTTGTACTCAATATGGATTGAGTACAACGAGGGCACGGCCTTCACAATTTCGAATTTTTCACCCAGGTGCTCAACGCGCAGAACGATCCCATTCATATCATGCCGGAACCAACCCTTGCCCATCTGGACAAAGCCATCGCTGTTGGGCAGTGAGTCCACCAACACTTCGCACTCGAGATAATACGTACCGGCTTCGACCTCGCGGCGGACGTTTGCCCGCTCCCATTCATACCAGTAAGGGGGATGCGGAAATTCCGTCTCACCTTCAAGAGCCTGGAGCTGACCGTACTCGGTAAGCTGCCAGCGTTTACCGCAGGCTTCACAGAAAATTTTGCTTCCCTGGCTGTTCATGCGGTATTCCGTCTGGCAGTGGGGGCACTGGTAGAGCACCCGATGCAGACCTTCGGCGCGATCGGGAGCATCCTGAACGACCTTGTTTTCGAACTGCCAGGCGTAATCGTCGTATTCGAAACTGTCTTCAACCCGCCGCTGGATGGTTTTCGTGTCGAGAGTCTCAACCTCCTGCTTTGTGAGCAGCAGTTTCAGTTCGGTGGTGGTGGGAATGCCGCGGTTGGTTTGATTCCAAGCGGGCTCATTGATGTGATGGCCGTGTGATATAAGGGTGACAACAGGAACTTTTAAGTGGTGGATCATTTTACCTAATGATTCCGGCAAAATCGCATCCGTACCAATCAGCGAGTAGCGCGCTTCGGGATAATAGGCGACGATTTGCTTTTGCTTGAGCAGATGGGCTGTCTGGCGGATCAGTTCAAGATCGTTAACGAATTTGCGTTTGGCAATGCAGCCGACTTCGCGCATGATCCACTCGCGTCCGATGAACCCATCCAGAGCCACCACATAGTTGGCACGACGCGGGAAGATGGCAGCTGTCATCACTTTAAAGTCGAAAAAACTGTTGTGATTGCAGAGTAATAGGTAAGGAGGTTTGATGCCCCTCAAATCGCGGTAAAAGCGGGTTTTGTGCTTCCAGACGTCAGGATAGCTAAGTGCCCAGGCAACCGGAGACAGATATCTGGCTTGAGGTTTGACTTCTTTGAAGAAATCATAACGTGGGAAGTCGGCGATTTTGGTGTGTGCCAGCTTCTGGTTGTAGTTCCCCATAACATTGTCGGTAAAAGTACCCAATTTTACTCTCCGTTTAGGGTTCGCCGTCACCCGTCCGGAGACCCAGAATTTGTATAAATTAACCTGTTTACCTGAAAAAAGTTACAAGTCTTTAATTTGACAAGTATTCTAACCCAAGTCTATATTTTCTGAGAAGGCAAAAAGTTTCACTCTGTAGCGGTCAGGGAGAAATAACGGTCCTACTGCAATTTGTACACGCTAAAGAGAGGAAAGTCGTCCTCATTGAAGAACTATGTGGTTGGTATCTGTTTCAAATGTCCGTGATTAGGACGAAAGAGGAAGATCGTCATTGATTATAGCCTTGAATAATTTGGCATAAGGAGCGGACATTTTTCCTGCT
>Ga0228536_1001127_pt1 | contig 30733 bp, 27 predicted proteins | sample SJ1Smetagenome_FD_168611 | JGI IMG/M metagenome (GOLD analysis project Ga0228536, IMG submission 168611) | Enriched culture of PCE-dechlorinating microbial communities from Ithaca, New York, USA - SJ1.S | ecosystem: Engineered > Modeled > Simulated communities (microbial... > Unclassified...
CGAAGTCATCCGGCAATACATTGAAACGCAGGGGGAAAGACATTGAACAAGGCATTCAAGTTCAGAATCTACCCCAATGCGTTTCAGCAAACCCAGATCGCCAGGACTTTCGGGTGTGTCAGGTTTGTCTATAACCGAATGCTGGCCGATCGGATCCGGCACTATGAAGAAACCGGTGAAAGCCTGAGCAATACGCCTGCTCAGTATAAGAAAGAATTTGAATGGCTCAGGGAAGTGGACAGCCTGGCCCTGGCCAATGCCCAGCTTAACTTGAACAAGGCCTACCAACATTTCTTTCGCGAGCAGGCAGCCGGGTTCCCCCAATTCAAATCCAAAAAGAGTCATCGAAAAAGTTATATGACCAACTGGGTCAACAACAATATCCGATTGGAAAAGGGTTCGATCATTCTGCCCAAACTGAAAGCCGTCAAGATCAAACAGCATCGGGAGATTCCCGCTGATTACAGGCTGAAGTCTGTGACGGTCAGTCAGACGCCAAGCGGAGCCTATTATGTCAGTATTCTATACGAATACGAGAGCCATGTTGAATCGGTACAGCCGGAGACATTTATCGGCCTTGATTATTCGATGCAGGAACTGTACATCTCATCAGATGGCGAAACAGCGGCCTATCCGAGATATTATCGGCAGTCACTTGATCAACTGAGAAGGGAACAACGCAAGCTCTCCCATTGTCAGAAGGGGAGCAAGAACAGAAGCAAACAGCGAATCAAGGTCGCTCAAATCCATGAGAAAGTGACAAACCAGCGCAAAGATTTTCTGCACAAGCAGTCGCGGCAGATAACCAATGCCGTCGACGCCGTGTGCATCGAAGATCTGAACATGAAAGGGATGTCGCAGGCTCTGAATTTTGGCAAGAGTGTGTCGGACACTGCCTTCGGTACATTCGTGAGAATGCTTGATTACAAGTTGAAGGAACAGGGCAAGCAGCTGATCAAAATCGACAAATGGTATCCCAGTTCAAAACTGTGCAGCAGCTGTGGCGAAGCGAAAAAGACTTTGGACTTATCAGAACGCACCTATCACTGTGAGGCATGTGGTGCAGTGATCAACCGGGATTACAATGCCAGTATCAATATCAGGAGAGAGGGCATGCGCCTGCTACTGGCGTAGCTCATATTTCCAAACCGTGGGGCACACGGGGTTAGCTCGCGGATGCTGCAGCCGTTAGGCTGCTCGAACGAGAAGCTCCCACTTCTTAAAGTGGTGGGAGTATGTCACCGAAGACTGTATCCTGTGCACAGGACAAACGGCCTGTATCGTGTCTATATGAGGTGTGAAGAGGTGCAAGAACCCATGGAAACCCGAAAAGCTCTGGTCTTTTTTGATATTGACGGCACCCTGCTGGATCGTCAGCAGCAGGCGCCCGAGTCGGCTGTCCAGGCCATTGCCCAGCTGCGGGCAAACGGACACTTGGCCTTTATCAATACCGGCCGTTGCATGGCCATGGTCAGCGAAGAGATCCAGTCCATCGGCTTTGACGGCATCGTTGCCTCCTGCGGTACCCACATCACCGTGGGCAGCCAGACTCTGGAAAATATCCTGATCCCGGAGGACCAGCTCAGGGCGATCATCCACCTGATGATTGAAAACCGGATCGATTTCTGGCTGGAAGGCCCTGACCATGTCTATCTTGACTCTGTCACCCATCCTGCCTTCTACCGCAAATTCCTGGCTGAATATCCCGGCTGGCCAGGCCTGTTTGCTGATTTCCGGGATGCCAATCCACTCCGGGTCAACAAATTCAGCTATCTGATCAACCGCCACAGCCAGTTCGACCAGGTCGAACCCATCCTTAGAAACCAGTTTGACCTGATCGTCCACCGTGAAGACCACGGCGAAGTCATTCCCAAAGGTTTTAGCAAAGCGACAGGGATCGACCAGGTCAAAACGTTTCTCGGTCAGCCCGGAGCCAAGGTTTTTGCCTTTGGCGACAGCCTCAATGACCTCGACATGCTCAAGGCAGCCGATTTTGGTATCGCCATGGGCGGCAGCCGCAGCCGCCTGATCGAACTATCCAGCCATCTGACAGATTCCCCTGCCGATCACGGCATCGCCAACGCCTTGCGACATTATCAATTAATCGAATGACACACGAACACTTTTCCGACATTCTGTCGAAATTGTGCGAAAGGATGGTGATGTCGCACAATAACTCTTGACAAAATCTGTGAAAGATAACAAGATAGATTCAGAACCACAAACGTTTTCAAGATAGAATCATAAGTAAAAGAAAGGACAAACACATGAAAGTTTTCAATGTTGACGTCGATTCATTCTCCAAGCTGATCCAATCCTGCAAGGGTACCGTCACCATCATCACCGAAGACGGCGACCGTATCGTAACCAACAGCATGCTCTCTGCCCTGATCGGTTTCGCCAAAGTCCTCGAAGTCGCTTCACTCAAGGAAATCGAATTCGAATGCGAAGATCCGGAAGACCGCGTCCGCGTCCTCGACTTCATGATGAAATATCGCGCCGACAAATAAGGACCCGCTCCAGACAATCACGACAGCTGCCTCGTTCAGACGGGGCAGCTTTTTTCTACACGATGGTCCATTCAGCCAGAGGATTGAATCATCCGCTATAATGAATCCATGAACCAGGACAAAGCCATCGCACAGTTCGAAGCCCTCTACCACCAGACATTCCGGCGCCTGAGCCAGTATGTTCTGTTCAAGGTTGGCTCGGTCAGCGACACCGAAGACATCGTCGCAGCTGTCTACGCCGATTATTTCCAGCACATCGTCCAGCGCGGCCATGCCGAGCCCACCAATCCTTATGCCTATCTGGTCCGCATGGCCAACCATGGGCTTGGTCGCCTGTATAAAGAACGTCAGACCCAGATGTCCCTTGACGATGAACAGAATCACCTTTCAGAAACCCTGCCAGATGATCCCGAGGCCATCAGCCGCTTCTTCGACCAGATTGACAGCCAGGAACTCTGGCTTGGCATTCGTCGTCTCAGTGTTGCCGAGCAGCAAGTCATCGTCGCCCACCTGCGCTTCGACCTGACGTTCCGTGAGATTGCCGAACAGCTCGGCCAGCGTGAAAGCACCGTCAAGCTGCGTTACTACCGAGCCCTCGATCGTTTGAAAAAAATGTTCACCTGAATAAAGTCCTGTCTGTAACCATTTGTCAGTTTTTCCTCTCTATGAAAATAGATGCAACACAACAAGGAGGCGATCAGAGTGAATCGCTTGAAAACCGTTGTCCAAGAACAGGCTTTGAACGAGGATGCGATGCTTCATCGCATTCGTTCCAAGCAGCACGTCATTCATAAGGAGGAATCATTCATGTCCATGAAACGACTCTTACCCATCGGCCTGGCTGCCGCCCTGGTCATCGCTGTGATCGCCAGCTGGTCTTTCTTCGTCCCGGGTGTCACAGCACCTGTCACGACTGGAACCGCAGCTGAGAAACCGGCCTCAACCCCCTATGCCATGGTCGCGATCGACATCAATCCGAGCTTTGAGATCTACATTGATTCGGAAGAGAACGGCTATGCGGTTCTGGCTATCCATGCCACGAACAAAGACGCCAAGGAATTATATGAAGCGAACAAAAAAGTGCTGGATGACTTAATGGGTGGCACCAAGGAAGATGCCATTGAAGCGATTATCCAATTGGCGCGGGACAATGATTTTCTCGATGAAGACAGCAGTGATGCTGAAAATGGCAAATATGTCCTGGTGACAACCGCAATCCTCGATGCCGATGAAGATGGTGAGGAAGACGAGGAAGAAGAGCTGGATCTGGAAGATAAGGACGAAGCAGAGAGAAACCAAGAGGCGATTGGGTACCAGATCCAACTGGCCTTGCAGGAAGCGCTTGCCAAGGATCCCGATGGAACGGTCAAAGTTGCAGTTATCAAAGCAACCCTGCGCGAAGTAAAATTTGCCGAAAAAGATAAAATACCACTCGGCCTTTTTATCATCAAGGGAATGATGACCGATTCTGATGGTGACGGGGTAGTCGAAACAGGCGAAGAACCCATCAAAGTATCCGACTTCGTTAAAAATGATAAGAATGTTGAAGCTTTAGCCAAACGGGCCATCATCCTGGAACGCAAGTCCGATCGTGATGAAATCAAAGAGTCTCGCAAAGCCGAGAACGAAGCTGATGAATCAGAAGAACCCGAAGAGGACGAGGATTCTGGCAAGCCAGACTCTGTGCCTCCCGTAACCCCTCCTGGCCAGGCGAAAAAGGAAACAGTCGCAAGTGGTTCCTGATGCTTGTCGGCCGATCATTTCCTCCATATCAAAGGGGCTTCGCATCAAGCTGCGAAGCCCCTTTTCATGGCCAGCGTGTGATTTGATTGTAACGTGTCTTACCCCTTGGCAAAGGGCAGGGTGGAACCACCATAGGGCATGACGATGACTGAGGCATCCTGACCCAGAATTGCCAGGGCGGCGTCGAGGGCAGTCTGGGCATCGGCATATGGCTCGAGATTGACGGAGCGGACAAAGTCGGCATCGAGATCGCTGACGAAGAAGATCCGGGCCATCTGGAGGACCATGGCGATGGCCGCGGCTTTGTGGCCACCGAGCTCAAAATTGCGGCCGATTTCCTCGACCATGAACTCTGGTTTGTACTGGGTCATCCAGCGTTCAAAACAGGGTTCACCGAGGCCTTCCTTGGCGGAGGCAATCCAGAGCACGATGCCACCTTCGCGGACCGCGTGCTTGGCATTGTCGAGCGCCTTCTGGGCCTGGTACATGTTGATGTCCTTGGGATAGCCACCGGGCGAGACGATGACCAGGTCGGCGCGCTTATCGATCTCGCACTTGTACAAGGTGTCGAGGAACGCACAGCCAGCGCGATGGGCAGTGATGGGGTGACCGGCAACGGCGTTGACGATTTGCTTCTTTTCGTCGAGGACGACGTTGAGGATGAAATCGACGCTGATCAGGTTCAGGACATCGTCGATATCCTGGCGCACCGGGTTGTCATCGATCGCACCGGCCTTGGCTGCGGCCTGGACCATCATGCTGTGGTTTTCCTGGATGGCATCATGGGTGCAGACACCGGGCATGATCGCCTTGGCCCCACCGCTGTAGCCGGCAAAATAATGGAACTCGATGTTGCCCAGGCAGATGCGGCGGTCAGCCTCAACCACCGGACGGAAAACATCCACCCGCGTGCCGAACTTTGTGTGGCCGACGGGTACACAGTCGTCGGTATCCAGATCGATGCAGCGGACGGATTCAAACACATCATCGCCCACCAGGTAGCGCATTTCAGCTTCGGTGTGGCGGCGGTGGCTGCCCAGGCCAAAGGCAATGAACACATCTTCGCGGCGAATGCCTGCTGCGTACAATTCTTCAAGCAGGGAAGGCAGGAGCAGCTTGCTTGGCAAAGGACGGGTGATGTCACTCGTCACAATCGCGACTGTTTCTCCTGGCCTTACAAGCTCACCGATCCGGGGCGAATCGATGGGATTGGCCAGCGCCCGTTTGACCTCAGCAACACCGGTCAGATCGAGAGCCACTTCATTGGGTACCAGGACTTGGGTTGGATGATTCTGCGGTATATCGAGTGAAACGGTTGATTTTCCAAAACCGACTTCTATTTGCATACAATAGCACTCCTTTTTAACCATACTTAACCATAATATACCAAAGATGCACCCAATCTGCAATCATTTCGTTTTTGGTGAACAGCTGATGGGTCAATTGGACATTTGATCGATTTGTTGTCATTTTCGACAATAAAACCGCCAATAGATTGCCAAATCTGACCCTGTTAAGTTGGGTGTGTTTGTGGTATATTTAACCAGGAGCAATCTTTCAAACCTTGATCATATTGGCTTATCACCCCTGACAGAATCTGGAGAATGATGGAGGGATCGGACCATGCGCACCGATCGGCTACGAGAACTTGAAGAATACATGCAGCAGAAGCGTTCGGCCACCATACCCGAGCTGTGCGACCACTTCAACGTCTCGCTGAACACCATCCGGCGCGACATCAAGGAACTGGTTAAAAACGGCTCTGTTTCCAAGGTGTACGGCGGTATTCTCTGGAACCAGGAGGACAACATCGTTCCCTTCACCGCGCGCAGCACGGTCGCGATCGATGAAAAACGCCACATCGGCAGTCTGGCTGCCACCCTGGTCGAGGATGGCGAGACGATCTACATTGACTCCGGCACGACAGCAGTCCATCTGCTACCTTTCATCGCCCAGCGCAGGAATGTCACCGTGGTCAGCAACAGCCTGATCGTTTTCAACGAGATCCAGAAATATCCGGACCTCAACCTGCTGACAGCCGGGGGTATTTTCAACCAGAAAACGAAATCATTCGTCGGCTTGTCTGCCGTCACAGGACTCAACGATATCCGCATCCGCAAGGCATTCATGAGTTCCACCGGGGTCAGCATCGAGGCAGGCGCCACAAATAATTCGCTCCACGAGGCTGAGGTCAAGCGGGCTGTGATCAGCCGGGCCCAGAAGGTGATCCTGATGGTTGACCATACGAAATTTGACCGCTCGGCTGCGATCTGCTTTTGTGGCCTCGAGCAGCTGGCCTGCTTCATCACCGACAAAAAGCCACCGGAAAAATATCTGCGCTTTTTCGAAGAGAACCACATCATGGTCAAATACTGATCCAGATATCATATTTTACTGTCCAGATGGATCCATTGCAGTCATGAACCGTCTCCTCGCACCTGCCGGAGACGGTTTTTCTATATGCGGCTCATTCAGACGGTTATTGCTCATGACGAAAAAAGAGGCTGTCCCCGGCATTGAGCACAGGAGACAACCCCTTTCAGAAACCTTATTGAACGTTAACCAGGCAGGGGACGGATCCGGGTGATCAGTAAGCCCAATCCTTGTTCTTGTCCGGTTTGTCCTTCATCTGCAGGACAGCCTTGCGTTCGAGGACTGCTTTGACCTTTTCAACGATGACGTCTGCGGTCAAGCCATAGTATTTCTGCAGGAAGTCCTGCGGACCGACTTGGCCGAACTCGTCCTGGACGCCGACCATTTCCATCGGGACCGGGGTGTTCTTGACCAGGACATCGGCGACAGCACTGCCAAGACCACCAATGACATTGTGGTTTTCGGCGGTGACGATGGCACCGGTTTTCTGGGCAGCAGCGATGACAGCATCGGCATCGATCGGCTTGACCGTGAACATGTCGAGGACCAGGGCAGACACACCTTCTGCTTCGAGGGTAGCAGCAGCCTTGAGGGCTTCGGCAACCATGATGCCGGAAGCAATGATCGCAACATCAGTGCCATCTTTGACCAGGGCAGCTTTGCCGATGTCAAAGTCAGAACCAGCTGCGTAGACACCGAGCACTTCCTTGCGGCCGAGACGGATGTACTTGAGGCCTTTCATGTCCATCAGCTTGGGCAGGACACTTTCCAGCATGGCTGAGTCAGTGACATCAACAACCGTCGCATGCGGGATGGCACGATACAGGGCCATGTCTTCGAAAGGCATGTGCGTGCCACCATTGAAGGCAGCCGTGACACCGGCGTCAGAACCGACCATGACGACGTCATTTTTCGAGTAGGCGATGGAAAGGAAGACCTGGTCGTAGCAGCGACGGGAAGCAAACGGTCCGAAAGTATGGGCCAGCGGCTTGAGACCGGCAGCCGAGAGACCGGCAGCCATGCCAGCGAGGTTGGCTTCCGAAACGCCGACATTGTAGGCCTGGTTCGGATGAGCATCGGCCCACTTCTTGGTGCCGATCGAGCTCATCAGGTCGGCATCGAGGTAGACAAACTTCGGATCTTCGCCGAGCTTGGCGACGACTCCACCGAAGACGTCCTTCATGGCACGCTTTTCTTTTTCGTTCTTGAAATCAACTTTGAAATTCATTCTCGCCACCTCAACCTTTCTGCTCAGCCAGCAGCTTTTCCAGATCGGCAATTGCCGTATCGGCCAGCTCTGCTGATACCACGATGTGGTGGTTCGCGCTCATTTCCTCAACAGCCTTGACACCAGCACCCTTGACCGTGTTCAGGACGATCATGTGTGGTTTGCCGGGAGTTGCCTTGGCTTTCTGGATGGCTTCGTAGATGGCTTGCGCATCCTGGCCGTCGATTTCCTGGGCATCCCAGCCGAAGGATTCGAACTTGGCAGCGATATCGATCTGGTCAAGGATATCCTTGGTATAGCCGTCGAGCTGCTTCTTGTTATAGTCACAGAAAGCAATCAGGTGGTCCAGCTTCTGGTGGCCGGCAAATTGTGCACCTTCCCAGATCTGGCCTTCATTGAGTTCACCGTCTCCAACGACCAGGAAGGTGTAGCTGTCGCGACCCTGGATGCGGTCACCCAGGCACAGTCCGAGTGCTGTAGACATACCCTGGCCCAATGAGCCGGTGGTCATGTCGATACCCGGGGTCTGGTTGCGATCACAGTGGCTGGGCAGCTTGGTACCCGGAATGTTCAGGGTATTGAGCCAGTCCATGGGGAAAAATCCCTTCAGTGCCAGCGTGGCATAGAGAGCCGGGCCAGCATGTCCCTTTGAGCAGACGAGTTTGTCACGATCCTCCCACTGCGGGTTTTTGGGGTCGTACTTCATGACAGCCTCATACAAGACAGCAAATGTGTCAGTGATTGAGAGCGCTCCGCCAACATGGCCAAATCCGCGGACTTTGAACTCTTTCATCTGTTCAATGCGGATTGTTGTGGCGAATTGCTTGATCTGGTTTAACAATTTTGGATCCATTCGCATCTCCTTCCTGGTATCCCTTGAAAATTGACAAGCGTGCAAGACGCACTATTATTATAATCAAAAAATGTACATTCTCAACAAATTTTTGTTGAGAATAAACACACGCTGGCTGTCCAATTTTTACCCGGGATTGGAATCATCCCGGCCCAGATAAATCCAGACCGGGATGTATCATCTTGATTGCTTCATTCAACCTTTGCCGTCGCGTTCATAGGCAGCTTCCATGGCTTCGATCAGCGGCAGTTTCTTGCCGGACATGAAACGGACCATGGCACCGCCTGCGGTGCAGACATAGTTGATTTTCTTGAGATCGATATACTTGCTGGCAGCGCTGACGGTGTCACCACCGCCGATCACCGAGTAGCCGGGAGCATTGGCGATCGAGTTCCAGAGGGACTTGGTACCCTCTTCGAACAGTGGGTTTTCGTAGACGCCGGCCGGACCATTGACGAAAATCGTGCCGGCTGTCTGGATGATCGCATCGTAGCGGGCCATCGTGTCCGAACCAATGTCGAGGAACATCTTGTCGTCCATCGGCAGGGCGCCGAGTCCAGTGTTGATCCGCTGGCCATCGACTTCGTAAGCCAAGTCGGACGGGACCTCGATGCGGCCGGGGAAGTCCCGCAGCATTTCGCGCGCTGGCTCGACGAAGACCATCAAGTCTTTGTCCTTGAGAAACTGCTCGTACTTGGCACCGACTTTGAGTCCCTCGGCGAGAAGCATGATCACGCCCGTGACACCGCTGGCCAGGATCTTGTCGGCCGTGCCATTTTCGAGGACCGTCTTCATCATGCCAAAGGCATCGGAGATCTTGGCACCACCGAGGACAAACACGGCAGGTTTGGCAGCACCATTCAGGACTTTGTACAGCGCTTCGTATTCGTCATACAGCAGGCGGCCACCGGCTGTGGGCAGAAGTTCCTGGAAAGCGACCATGCTCGGGCAATTGCGGTGGGCCGCAGCAAATGCGTCGTTGACATAGATGTCAAACAACGGGGCAAGCGTGCGAACCAGCCAGGTGTCGAGCATTTCCCTGGCGGTCAGTTTGACTTCCTTTTCGAAGCCGGAGACCTCCTCGGTCAAGTAACGCAGGTTGCCCAGGAAGATGGCTTCACCTGGCTTCAAGGCCTTGATGGCCGCAACGGCAGCTGGACCACAGACATCCTCGACATAGGTGATGGTCTGGCCGAGATGGGCGGACAGTTTCTCGGCATGTTCGCGCATCGACATCAGGTTCTGGTAGTCGAGCGTGTCGCCCTGATGGGCGATGATGGCCAATTTGGCACCCTGGTCGAGCAGGTACTTGATGGTCGGAATGCTTTTCTTGATCCGGTTCTCGTTCACGATCTTTTTAGTCTGGGGATCGATCGGTGAATTGACATCGACCCGCAGCAGGACTGCCTTGTCGTTGTAGTCAAACCGTTCAAGTGAATTCATTCTTACTTCCATTTGCCGAGACCCAGGTATTTGTTGGTTTCCGCCGTGCCGCTCTCACGGTCGGACTGCATGCCGCAGGCAGCACGGATGGCGTCCATGGTCTCCGGGATGGTGACCGATTCCTGCGGGATGTTGATGGCATACATGATGTTGTCGCCGGATTCGACGATCGAATCTTCCCACAGGCCGATTTCATACATGTCACCGCGTGGGTTGCCCAGGTCACGGGCATAGCGGAAGAAAGAGGCATTGCCCTGGAATCCTTCGTCAATCTTGACGACACGGATGCGGTTATGCGTCTTAAAGGCTTCGAGAGCCATTTCCTTGGTGATCTTGCCGTTCTTGCCATGGGCGACAACGGTGATGATGTGGCCATGGGTGACAGGGGTGTGGACGAGGATGCCCGTGGCATCGATGTGCGGCATGATCGTCATCAGGTCGACAGCCTGGTGGCTGGGAGCCTTGTCCATCTGCAGGGCATTGGTCAGACCACGATGATAGTCACCCGGATCAGCCACGCGGCGGATGATCGTGATGGCGACGCGGTCGATGCCATAGGCGCGGTCGAGGCAGTCAACCGAGCGGATCAGGCCGGTGGTGTTGCAGGAGGTCAGCTTGAGGTAGTCGGCGCCGATGCCCTTCTCGAAGTTGGCATAGCCATGGAAGAACACGTCTGCAACGCTGTTCTTTTCGCCGCCCTGGAAGACGGCCTTCTTGCCCAGGCGGGCATAGATTTCCTTGTTCTTGATGCCGACGCCGCCCGGGGAGGAGTCGAGCATGATATCAACTTTGTTGACCAGGTCTTCAAACGATCCGGCAACCGGAATGTTGAATGCGTCAAATTTCGCTTTGTCTGCACCTTCGACCAGGTACAGGTCGTAAGGCATGCCCTTTTCTTTCAGGGCACGGATGGATAACGTCGGGGCCAGGTCAGCGACGCCGACCAGTTCCATGTCGCCCTGCAGGGCAACACCGTCGGCCAGACGCTGGCCAATGACACCATAGCCTGCTACACCAACTTTGATTTTGCTCATTTTTTTCCTCCTCGGTTTGTGTCAGAGTGCGGCCCAGACCGCACTCTGACTGTTTTTTATATTCTGGCTACGCCGGTTTTACGGGCAGCTTCAGCCACAGCGGCAGCGACGGCCGGGCCGACGCGTCTGTCAAAGGCTTTGGGGATGATGTATTCAGCCGTCAGTTCGTCAGCCGTAACCAGGCTGGCGATGGCTTCGGCAGCAGCGATCTTCATTTCATCATTGATGTCGGAAGCACGGACGTCCAAGGTACCACGGAACAGGCCCGGGAAGGCGAGGACGTTGTTGATCTGGTTCGGGAAGTCGGAACGGCCAGTGCCAACGACTGCCGCGCCTGCTTCTTTGGCCAGGTGAGGCATGATTTCCGGGGTCGGATTGCTCATGGCAAAGATCATGGGATCCTTGTTCATGGAAGCGACCATTTCCTTGGTCACGAGGTCCGGGCCAGATACGCCGATGAACACGTCAGCACCCTTCATGATTTCAGCCAGGGAGCCTTTTTTCATCAGGCGGTTGGAGATCTTGGCCATTTCAGCCTTCTCGGAGTTCAGTCCGTCACGGCCTTCATAGATCGCACCCTGGCGATCCGCGAGGATGACATTCTTGAGGCCCATCTTCATCAGGAGCTTGGTGATGGCGATACCGGCGGCACCAGCGCCACAGGTGATGACTTCGAGCTCAGACAAAGGACGACCCGTCAGCTTGCAGGCATTGATCATGGCGGCGAGGGTGACGATGGCGGTACCATGCTGGTCGTCATGGAAGATCGGGATATCGGTCTCTTCTTTCAGGCGACGTTCGATTTCAAAGCAGCGGGGAGCGGAGATGTCTTCGAGGTTGACACCACCAAAGCTGCCAGCGAGCAGTTTGACGGTGTTGACGATGTCGTCGACATTCTTGGAGCGGATGCAGAGCGGGAATGCGTCGACATCACCAAAGGTCTTGAACAGGACGCACTTGCCTTCCATGACCGGCATGCCAGCTTCGGGGCCGATGTCACCCAGGCCGAGAACAGCGGTGCCGTCGGTGACAACCGCAACGAGGTTCCAGCGGCGGGTCAGGGTGTAGGAGAGGTCGACATCCTTCTGGATGGCCAGGCAGGGTTCGGCAACACCGGGGGTATAGGCAAGCGACAGGTCGTCGACGGTGTTGACGGGGCAGGTGGCGATCACTTCGATCTTGCCTTTGAGATCCTCGTGAAGCTTCATCGCGCGTTGTTTGATGTCCATGGGTTTTTCCTCCTTATTTGCCTGTAATCGTTTACAGGCCATCCTTCTTACTATCTTACAAACCCGTGACTTCTGCAATATATTTGCGGGCCTTTTTGGCGTATTCGAACGGATTGGCCTTGGCCGGATCCTGTTCGGCTTCGACGACAACCCAGCCTTCGTAGCCGGAATCTTCGAGAACCTTGACCAGCGGACGGAAGTCGACATCACCATCGCCCGGTACGGTGAAGACACCGGCACGAACGGCATCGAGGAAGCACATGTCCTTGGCCTTGACTTCTGCGTGGACCGACAGGCGCATATCCTTCAGGTGGACGTGGCGGATGCGGCCGATATGCTTCTGGAGGACGGGCAGGTAGTCGATGCCGGCAAAGGTCAGGTGTCCGGTATCAAACAGGAGGAAGACCAGGTTCGGGTCGGTGTTGTCCATCAGGTAGTCGATTTCTTCGACGGTTTGGACGCCAGTGCCCATGTGGTGGTGGCAGGTGAAGGCCATGCCCATGTCCTTGGCAATCTGGCCCATTTCGTTGAAACCCTTGATCACGGTTGCCCACTGCTCGGCACTGTAGACGGGCTTGTTCTTCAAGATCGGCAAATCGAGACGGCCCTGGATGGAGTTACCCTGCTCAGAGACACCGATGACCCGGGCACCGAGGAAATAGAGCTTTTCAGCGTGGGCCCGGAAGGCTGCGATGGTTTCTTCATAAGGGACGTTGGGAGCGGTCAGCATCGAGGAGAACCAGGCATTGCAGATGGTCATGCCACGAAGGTCGAGGTGCCATTTGAGCTCTTCTTTGTCCTGAGGATATTTGCTGCCGATTTCACATCCTGTGAAACCTGCCAGGGCCATTTCACTGATGGTCTGCTGGAAGGTGTTTTCGCTGCCAAGTTCCGGCATGTCGTCATTGGTCCAGCCGATGGGGGCAATACCGAGTTTGACTTTTTTCGGATCGAGCATGGTGGTTCTCCTTATACTTTTTTATGCCGGCCTGAATGATTCCAGGCCGGCTGGAAACTCAGGTGATCAAATCAGTACTGGCGGACCTTCTTGAGTTCTTCGACGTGGTCGGCATAGGCTTTCTGGACCGATGGGCGGGTCGAAACCTCGGCCACACCGACACGCCACCAGCCGCCATAACCACCGGTCATCGTGCCGGGAGCGACCTTGATATCGAAGACGCAGGGACGATTTTCCTTCTTGGAATCCGCGAGCGCAGCGAGAAGCTCCGCTTCGGTGGAGATGTTGTAGCCCTTGGCGCCATAGCTCTCACCGTTCTTGGCGAAGTCGACGACGACATTCGGGCCGTCGAGCTGGCCAGTGGCAGGATTTCTCGCCTTGAAGACGGTGCCGAAGGTCGGGGTGCCATTGTTGTTCTGCAGGTTCTCGATACAGCCCCAGCCGCTGTTGTCGATGACCAGGACATTGATCTTGAGACCTTCCTGGACAGCAGTGTACAGCTCGGAGTGCATCAGGACGTAGCTGCCGTCACCGACGACAACATAGATTTCGCGGTCCTGGCCCACGGCCATCTTGGCGCCAACAGCCCCACAGACTTCGTAGCCCATGCAGGAGAAACCGTATTCGACATGGTAGGTACCCGGGTTGCCAGAGCGCCAGACGCGCTGCAGGTCGGAGGGGAGTGAACCACCAGCAGTCAGGATGACATCCTGGGGACGCAAGTGCTTGTTGAGAATGCCGAGAACGTGGGAGGTGGCCAGGCGGCCATCATCACGGGTCAGGGCATAGAGCCGGTCACACTCGGCGGTCCACTCGGCAACTGTATCAGCGACTTCGGTCGCCCCATAGCCAGACTTGTAGCCGGCTTTCTTCAGTTCGGCACCAATGGCTTCGAGGGCTACCTTGGCATCGGCGATGACCGGGATAGCATCCATCTTGTGAGCATCCATCGATCCAACATTGATGCTGATGTACTGGACCGACGGATCCTGGAACAGCCATTTCGAGCAGGTTGTGAAGTCCATGAACTTGGTGCCGACACCGATGACCAGGTCAGCTTCCTTCGCCAGCTTGTTGGCGGCCGAGGTGCCAGTCAGGCCGAGACCCCCGGCATTGTAAGGATGATCCCAGGCCACGATGCCTTTACCGGACTGGGTTTCACCGATCGGCATGCCGAAATCAGACGCGAAAGCACTCAGTTCATTCCAGGCTTCAGAGTATTTGACACCGCCGCCACAGATCAGGAGCGGGCGCTTGGCCTGCTTGATCGCTGCGACCGCACGGTCGAGCGCTGTCTGGGTGATCGGGCGGCGATCCATGTACCAGACGCGCTTCTGGAAGAAATAATCCGGGTAGTCGTAAGCTTCACCTTCGACGTCCTGCGGCATCGCAATGCAGACAGCGCCGGTGTCAGCCCAGTCGGTCAGGACCCGGAAGGCATTGATGCAGGCAGACATCAGCTGCTCTGGGCGCTGGACACGGTCCCAGTACTTGCAGACGGCCTTGAATGCGTCGTTGGCTGTGATGGCCATGGAATTCGGGAATTCGAGTTGCTGCAGAACCGGATCCGGCTGGCGGGTGGCAAAGGTGTCACCAGGCAGGAGCAGCAGGGGGATTCGGTTGGCTGTGGCTGTGCCAGCTGCAGGAACAAGGTTCAGGGCACCGGGGCCGACCGATGTGGTCACGGGAATAATCTTGCGGCGGTTGTGCTCCTTGGCATAGCCAATGGCAGAATGGGCCATGCCCTGTTCGTTCTTGCCCTGGTAGAAAGTCAGGCTGTGGTCACCCTGTTCGAGGGCCTGGCCGATACCGACGACGCAGCCATGGCCGAAGATACCGAAGACACCCTCGACAAACTTCTCTTCCTTGCCGTCAAAACTGACGTACTGGTTGTCCATGAACTTGAGCAGTGCCTGAGTCATTGTCAATCGAATTGTACCCATGTTTACCTCCAAAATGCGTGAATCCCCGCTTGGTTTGCCAGAAATCAGGACAAAACTTCAGGCCTCTGCGCGGCTTTGATGCCGGTGCAGGGCCCGGTCAGATTGCCAATGAGTAATTTATGAGTACTTATTGGGCAATTGTGTGGTTCAATTCTATCACCACTGGGTAAGTATGGCAAGCAGATTTTAGAGAGATGTCAAAAAGAGTGCCCGGACTGGCAAAATGAGCCCGGGCACTTCGGTTTGATTGGTTCAATTAAAAGGAAATGACACAAAACCCACCCGAAAAGTGGTCAGAATCCGTGTCAGTCGATCAGGTCATCGCAGGCAGCCAGGGCATCTGTTAATTCGGCAACGAAATACGGGTGTCCGAGCTCTTCCTCAAATCCGGACTGGCGCAAGACCGCTGCCGGCTGGGGCTGGAGATGGACAAAGAAAAGCCGGGTGCCGTGCTCACGACACTTGTGCAGCAATTTTTCCAGGACATTGACAGCCGTGGCATCAATCGCTGGAACCCGCTGCATCTCAAGGATGATCGCTTCTTTGTCGACCACCTCATGGTCGATGCTCTGGATCAGGCTTTCAGCGGCAGCAAAGAAGAAGGGACCATTCAAGCGGTAGACTGCCACACTGTCCAGGGCTGTCATGCCTGTGACCGACCGCTCCTTGATCGTCGTGACATCAGCCATGCGTTTCATGAAGAAAATCGCTGCCAGTACAATGCCGACTTCGATCGCCACGACCAGATCGAACACCACAGTCAGGGCAAATGTCGAAATTAAAAGCATCCGGTCTGTCTTGGGAGCCTTGAGCAGCTTCTTGATCTCTTTGACTTCGATCATGTTCCTGCTGACATTGATCAGGATCGCTGCCAAAGTGGCCATCGGGATCAATTTGGCATAAGGCAGGAACAGAACCGTCACCAGCAGGACCGTGATGGAATGGACAATCGCTGAAACAGGACTGACCGCCCCGCTGCGGATATTGGCTGCTGTCCGTGCGATTGCACCCGTTGCCGGCAAACCGCCAAACAGAGCCGAGACGATATTGGCCGCGCCCTGGCCGACCAGTTCCTGGGAGGAATCATGCCGGGTGTTCGCCATGCCATCAGCCACGACGGCAGAAAGCAATGACTCGACACCTCCGAGGATAGCGATGGTGATCGCCGGCTGGATCAGCTGGCGCAAGGTGTCCAGCGTGATGTTCGGGAATTTGAGTGGCGGAAATCCTCCGGACAGCGAGGCATAGCGGCTGCCGATGGTGACGACCTCGAGATCACTGAATTGGACGACCAGCGTCGTAACCAGGATGGCCACCAGGGACCCGGGAATCTGGCGGTTGATCTTCGGCCAGACCAGGATGATCAGCAAGGCGCTTGCCCCCATCAGGAAATTAGGCCAGCTGAACTGGTCGAGATGCTCCACATAGGTCAGGACTTTCTCCACAAACTCCGCCGGCATTTTTTCGATGCCAAATCCAAAGAAATCATTGAGCTGGCCCGTGAAAATTGTCACGGCAATACCAGCGGTGAAGCCGACCGTGATCGGAAAGGGGACATAGCGGATGACACTGCCCAATTTCAATAGCCCCATCGCCAGCAAAATGATGCCAGCCAGGAGTGTGGCCGTGATCAGGCCATCGAGTCCATAATCCGCGATGATCCCATAGACAATGACGACAAAAGCACCGGTTGGACCAGTAACCTGAGCGGCGCTGCCGCCCAGCAAGGCAGCTGTGAAGCCAGCCAGGATCGCCGTGTACAAGCCAGCTTCGGGTGAGGCCCCCGAGGCAATGGCCAAGGCGACAGATAAAGGAATTGCGATGATACCGACGAGGATGCCGGCCACCACATCACGGCTCAGGGACCGTTTGTTGTATCCTTTGAGATAGTAAAGCAGCTCGGGTTTCATGCCTGATCCTCCGGATGGCGGAAATAGGCCAGCCAGTCGCCATAGCCTTCCTTCTCGAGATCAGCCAGTGGAATGAAACGCAGGGACGCGCTGTTGATGCAGTAGCGCAGGCCGCCTTTACTGGCTGGACCATCCGTGAAGACATGGCCCAGATGCGAATCACCGGACCGGCTGCGGACTTCGATCCGGTCCATGCCATGACTGCGGTCTCGTTTCTCCACGATCACCTGGCGATCGACGGGTTTCGTGAAACTGGGCCAGCCACAGCCTGCATCAAATTTGTCCCGGGAACTGAACAGAGGCTCGCCGGTCACCACATCCACATACAGGCCGGTGCGCTCCTCGCGCCAGTAGGCACCACTGAACGGATGCTCCGTGGCATTCTCCCTCACAACGGCATAGGATAAAGGTGTCAGGCTTTTTTTCAAAGCAGCATCTTCAGGCCGGGTGTAGCGGGATGGATCGACGATCGGGACCTCACCGGGATGGGCCAAACCACCAGATTGTGAAAGTGCATTCAAGATTGGCAACGTATCCCCAGGCAATGTCGCAAAACTGACATGGCAATAACCGCCAGGATTTTTCTCCAGATAGTCCTGATGGTAGTCCTCGGCCAGGAAATACTGTTCGAGCGGACGAATCTCCGTCACAATCGGCAATTTGTAATCCATCTGTTTCCGGGCAACCACCGCCTGGATCACTTGCAGGTCTGCAGGATCGACATAATAAATACCTGTGCGGTACTGGGTCCCGCGATCATTGCCCTGCCGGTTCAAAAGGGTCGGATCGATGATTTTAAAGAAGTACTCAAGGATTGTGGCCAGGTCAATCTTTTTGGGATCGAACTGGACTTCCACCGTCTCGGCATGGCCCGTATTGTTGTAGCAAACATCCTGGTAGCTGGGATTCTCGGTCCGGCCATTTGCATACCCGACACTCGTGGCTGCGACTCCGGGCAACCGCTGCAGATACGCTTCTGCACCCCAGAAACAGCCACCGGCAAGGTAAATCCGGTGCAGGCCTGCCTGGCTGTAATCGATCTTCACATTGGGATTGGGAGGAAGTGTTTCATGTCTCATGGCTATTCTTTCCGACCGTCATGCCATACCCCGGTCATAGGTTGTTGCAAGCCTATTCTAGACCTTTTGTGCTAAAATGTAAGTGGTTGGACCCTTGATTGATTCATCATTTGCGTGTTTTCCGGATCTTGGACGAGTCAGGAGGCGATGGCCTTGATTCTGGTGACCGGAGCTACCGGGCATATCGGCAATGTCCTGGTTCACGCTCTTTCCCGCCGCTATCCCGGTGAAACCATCCGGGTTTTTCTCCAGCCCAGAGAGAGTCTGGAGCCTTTCAACCGTCTTACCCTGCAGCTTTATTACGGTGACATCAGGAAACCAGACGACGTCCGGACAGCCGTACAGGGAAGCCGTCTGGTTTTCCATCTGGCCGGGGTCATCGATACTTCCCTGCACCCAGGCCCCCGGATCTATGAAATCAATGTGGGTGGTACGCGCAACGTCGTTGAAGCATGCCTGGCTGAGCCATCGGTCCGCCTGGTTTATGTCAGCTCTGTCCATGCCCTGCCAGAATGGCCGGACGGTCGCGAAATCACCGAGATCGAACAGTTCCCAGTTCCCGGACTGCCGGAAGGTTATGCCCGCTCCAAATCCGAAGCCACGGCCCTGGTCATGACCGCAGCCCGCGGGGGACTCGATGCCGTGGTCGCTTTTCCCAGTGGTGTCATCGGGCCCGATGATTACAGGCTGTCAGAAATGGGCCGCATGTTCCGCTATTTCTATGCCATCCGCTCCCTGCGCCTGGTTTTCTCATTCCAGGGCGCCTATAACTTTGTCGACGTCCGGGACGTAGTCGAGGGATTGATCGCCCTTGCCGAGCGAGGCAAGAGTGGCCAAGGGTATATCTTGTCCGGACATCAAATTACTATCAGTGACATCATCCGGATCGAACGCCAGGTTATTGGCGCCCGTCAGCCGCGGATCTTGACGGTGCCAGTCCGGATCGTCCAGTTCGGTGCAGCCCTTCTGGCCAGACTGGCCCACTGGTTCCATTTCCATTCCATTATCACGCCCTACAGCATTGCTGTTCTATTATCCAACAGCCGGATCAGTCATGCCAAGGCCAGCCGTGAACTGGGTTATCAGCCGCGGCCAATTGCCGAATCGATCCGGGACAATCTCATCTGGCTGATGGACCATGGTTTGTTCAGGAAAAGAACTGCTGCATCCGGGCCAAATCGAATGCCTTGAGGGGCAGGTTGACCATTCTTTTTTCCAATGCAGATTGATAGATGGCCAAGACCAAAGCGACCGCATCGCGTCCAGATTGTCCGCTGGCCAGGGGTTCCCTGCTCTCCTCAATAGCGGCTATAAGATCACCCAGCAGACCACTGTGCGGGTTGGCCAGTTGTTTCAGGCCCTGGAAACCCTGGTCACGCAGCGTCTGCCAGAAGATCCGGCGCGTATACGTACTGGCCAGATTCTTGCCGTTTTTGTCGTAGACGGTGATGTGGGGTTTGCCGGACAAAATGCCTGCCCTTATTTCTCCTTCGCTCAGACGGATGAAAAAGGACGCTTCCGGCCGTTCTGGATCTGTGATCGTGGTCCCTTCAACCAGGCACTGGACATCGTTGGTCAGCGTGAGGATGGCAAAACCCAGATCCTCCGCCTCCATATGATGTGTTTTGCGGAAAATCTGGCCCGATACCGATTCGACCGTCTGGCCCAGCAGCCAGGTCATCAGGTCCATGGCATGGACACTCTGGTTCATCAGGGCGCCACCATCCTGGGACCAGGTTCCGCGCCAGGCGGCCTGGTCATAATACTCCTGGCCATGGCCCCAGCGGACTTTGACATCGCCATAGAGCACCCGGCCAAAATGGCCCGACATGATATCGGCCCGGATCGCCTGAACCAGAGGGAAGAAGCGGTAGATATGGCCCACGGCAACTTTGCGGTTGTTCTTGCGCGCTAGCTCGAGGATTTCATCGGCTTGCTCGAGCGACAACGTCAGTGGTTTTTCGATCAGGACATGCGCCCCGGCTGCCAGGGCATCCAGACTGATCGCTGCATGGGAGCCGCTTGGTGTGGTAATCACAACCAGGTCCGGCCGCACCTCTGAAAGCATCTTCTGGTAGTCTTCATAGATCGCAATCCCGGCAATTTCTTTCGCCGTGAATCCGGCTGCCTGGAGGATTTTCTCCGCTGCCCCTGGCCGAGTATCAACGGCCGCCACAACCTCCAGCGACCGTCGCTTGTTTTGATGATAGCGGGCGCCTTTCAAATGTTTTCTGGCCACGACCCCGCAGCCGATGATCGCATATCTGATGGTTCCCATGCCGCAAAAAGCTCCTTGATTTTCCCGGATCTCTGAAGCACCTGTTCCAGAGTCCTAGACTTTATAATTACGCAAATCTATGATTATTGTATGAATCTCAACTGTTTCAATTGACCCAGCAAACGTTCTCCACCCCAGGAAAGATGAGCATTGACGCCAAATTTCGCGGCTGATTCGACATTCTCAGGTCTATCATCGAAATAATAGATGGTTTGCGGATCTTGTCCGATACCTTGCAAAGTCCTGCGAAAGGCTTCCGGATCCGGTTTCATGCAGCCCAGTTCATAGGACACAAAGACCTGGTCAAAAAACCGGCCCAGGCCCAGGGTCTGGCCGCAATGCTCCCAGTGGTAGACGCTGGTGTTTGACAGTAGCTGCAAGCTGAAACGGCTGTAGAGAGTCTCTAGAATCGGCCGGGTCAGGGTAAAGGGCTCACCGATGATTTTAATGTACTCGGCGTGAAAGGATGCAAGGTCAATCGTGATCCCCATTTCTTCCCTGGCCTGGTGATAAAACTCAGCCAGATCGGAGATCTGACCGGTTTCCAGCCGCTGGACAGCCTGGCTTTGCCCCCACCGTTCCGCAAAAGGCAGGGTGCCCGGTTCAGGATTCAGGCCCGGCCAGAAGCGGTCGACATTGTGCAGATGGACCAGGATATTGCCCAAGTCAAACAGGACAATGGGATGGTCGACTGCTGGGCCGGGTCCCGGTTGAAAGAGTGGACCGTCCTTCATGTCCGTGTCGTCGACTGTGGTTTAAGCACAGTGAAAAGGGATCCTGCCAGCAAGACGATCGGCAGACTGTTAGCCAGGAGATAACCCCAGAGAACCTGTGAAAACACAAACTGGTCGAGACTGAAATAAGCCACCATGATGATGAAAACGCCAAGATAATGGACCAGTTTCAGGGGCACGTGATGGTTTGGGCGAAACTGCTGGAACAGGAGCAAGGCCGCAAGTCCAGCCGCCAGGGAATTGATGCCGAAAAACAAGTAGTCCATAGGTTTGAAGTCTCCTTTTGCACCAAGTATAGCATAACCATCCGACCGGTCCATGCCATCCTGGTTTACGTTTAAAGGGGCCGCATTTTGTGCTAAGATGGGAATACTTTTTGATAGGATGGACGGTAGACAAGTCATGAAACAGCCCAATGTGCACCTGTTATGGGATAAAGCCATCTCATTGCTCGATGGTGAAGTCTCGGAAATCAGCTTGAACACGTGGATCAAGCCACTGGAGCCGGTCGGTGTGGAGCAGGGTGTTTTCATCTTGTCCGTTCCCAATGATTTCCACAAGACATTTGTGGACCAGTACGCCAGCCTGATCAAGAACGCGATCAAGGCTGCCGGATCAGCAGATTATGAAGTCCGGTTCCAAGTCGGTCCGACTGAGCCCCTGTCCCACACGGTCCGGACAGAAAAAAGGCCGCCATCCCCGACTACATCGGATGAATCATTCGGCCAGGCATCCCTGAGCCGGCTCAATCCGCAATATACATTTGAGACCTTTGTCGTTGGCAGTGGCAACCGGTTCGCCCATGCTGCCTGTGTTGCCGTGGCTGAAAAGCAGGGGGGTCGCAATTTCAATCCGCTGTTCCTTTATGGTGGATCCGGTCTGGGCAAAACACATCTCATGCACGCCATCAGCAATTTCATCTGTGAAAATTACCCGGCCAAGAAAATCCTCTATGTCCAGTGTGAGCAATTCGTCAACGAGTTCATCTATACCATCAAGGAGAACAAGTACGACGACTTCCGCAGCAAATACCGCAACACCGATATGCTCCTGATCGATGATATCCAGTTCATCGAAGGCAAGGAGCAGATGCAGATCGAGTTTTTCCACACGTTCAATGCCCTGTACGAGACGGGTAAAAACATCGTCCTGACCTGCGACAAACCGCCGCAAAGCCTGGCTTCGCTCGAGGAGCGCCTGCGTACCCGCTTTTCCAGCGGCCTGATCGTCGATATCCAGCCCCCCGACTACGAGACCCGCCTGGCGATCCTGCGCCGCCACGCCCAGCAGAACAACGTCTCGGTCCCGGACGACGTCTACGAATACATCGCATCGAATGTGGCTTCCAATATCCGTGAACTGGAAGGGGCTTTCAAGACCGTCCTGTACTACTCCATGCTGGCCGGTCCGATCACCCAGGATGTTGCACGCGAAGCACTGAAAGACATCATCCAGCCTTCGGCCGCGCGGAAACTGAGCGCTTCCCTGATCATGGAGGTGGTTGGCAATGCCTACAACGTCACTGTCGATGATCTCAAGTCCAACCGCCGCAGCAAAGAAGTGGCTTTGCCCCGCCAGATCGCCATGTTTCTCTGCCGCAGCCTTTTGAATATGACCCTGCCCCAGATCGGCACCGAGTTTGGCAATCGCGACCATACCACCGTCATGTATGCCTGCAGCAAGATCAGCGAAGACCTCGCAATCAAGCCTGACCTGGTGCGCCAGATCGACGATCTCAAGAAGCGGATAACTGGGTAGATGGACCATGCCTGTTGAGTGAAAAACCAGAGTTTTCCACAAATTGTTTATTAACATGTGGAAAAACCTCTGTTGAAAGTCCTGTGGACAAACTTTTCCGAAAACTTATCCACATCGGCAGCCGTCTCCGGGGTTTTTCCCTCCACACGGTTCCTAACAGGGCAAAATCTACAGGCTCTAAGCTTCTGACCGTTTTACACATATTCACAGCCCCATAAGAAGAAAAGTGATAAAATATATCTCATTAGAGTTCAACAGCCGGAGGTACCCCATGAAGTTCATCTGCTCCCGTGACCGCCTGATGGAAGCAATCAGTATTGTTCAAAAATCAGTCGGCGTTCGTTCACCTTTGCCGATCCTGGACGGCATCCTGGTCGAAGCTGGCCAGGGCGTCAAATTGACCGGCTACGATATGGAAACCAGTATTGAATGCCTGGTTGAAGCAGATGTACCTGTCAAGGGCGGCATCGTCATCAATGCCCGTATTTTTGGTGACATCATCCGAAAGCTGCCGGATGATGTTGTATCGATCGAAACCAATGAAAACCTGCAGATCCAGATTGAGAGTGCCAGCACCCATTTCACGATCAAGGGCTTGCGCGCAGAAGATTTCCCGAAAATTCCAGAAGTTTCCGACGACCAGCAGCTTCATGTCCGCCAGAGCGTCTTGAAGGAGATGATCCGCCAGACCATTTTTGCTGTCAGCACCGACGAAAGCCGTCCGGTCTTGAATGGCTGCTATCTGGTCTGTGATGGCGCGGCTCTGGAGATGGTGGCGATCGACGGTTTCCGGCTGGCTCTGCGTCGCAACGAACTCGGCAGCGATCTGCCGGCAATGAAATTTATTGTGCCTGGCAAGGCTTTGGGGGAAGTAGGCCGGATCTTGAGCTCGACTGGGGAAGCGATGGTCGATATTTATCCATCCCAGAACCATATCAAGTTCGATATTGGTTCAGTCAAGCTTGTCTCACGCTTGATCCAGGGTGAATACATGAATTACCGCGGAATCATTCCACAGACAGCGGAGACAACCTTGACGGTTGATCCCAAGGTGATTCTCTCTGCTATTGAACGAGCAGTCCTGGTTATCACCAGTGATGATCGCCGTTTTCCCGTCCGCCTGTCGATGACTGATGATGAAACCTTGGTGGTCAGTGCCAATACAGATGTCGGTTCGTTGCGTGAAGAGATCTCCGTGGCCATGACCGGCAGCAAGATTGACATTGATTTCAATCCCAAGTATTTCCTCGATGCCCTGAAAGCAATTGACGAGGATGAAATCAGCATCATTTTCAATGGCAGCATGGGTCCTTGTGTCTTGCGTCCGGTCGACAGCCAGGAATTTGCCTATCTTGTCCTGCCCCTGCGCCGCTGAGGACATCGATCTTGGCGAAAGAACGATTTGAATGTACGTCACTGCGATTGAACTGACTGATTTTCGCAACTATCGTTCACAACAGATAGCCGTCCATCCAGATATCAATGTTTTTTTCGGGGCCAATGCCCAGGGAAAAACCAATATCCTGGAGGCGGTTTATCTTTGTGCCTGCGCCAGATCCCACCGGACCAGCCGGGATTCTGATTTGATTCACCAGGATGGTGACCACTATGCAGTCAAAGTCGATTTCAAGACCCAGTCCGGACATCAGGACTCTCTGGAAATCCGCTACTTTGATCCTGTCCCAGGCCATCCGCAGAGGCAAAAATCGATTCGCCAGATCTACCAGAATGGTGTCCTGCTTGAACGCATCAGCGATATGATGGGAGTGTTTCATGCCGTTATTTTTGCGCCTGAGGATTTGATGTTGATCAAGGAAGGTCCGGCTACCCGACGCCGTTTTCTCGACCTTTTGATTTCACAGGTCCGGCCCACCTATTTCCAAGATCTGCAGCGATACAGCCGCCTGCTCCAGCAACGTAATAAGATCCTCAAAGACCTGCGCGAATCCAGACCGGCAGCAGGATCATGGGGCGAAACGGAACAACTGGAGGCCTGGGACCTGACCATGGTTCCCTATGCAGCCCGGATTATTCACCAGCGCATGATCTACATCCAGCGTTTGGATCAGATAGCTGAAAAACATCATTCAAATATTTCTTCCGGAAAAGAGAAGTTAAACGTAAAATACAGGACAATATCTGGATATACTAATGAAATGAGTATTCCAGAGTTATCTGATCTTCTTTTGAAAAAGTATAAAACTAATGTTTACGATGATGTGGCTCGAGGGTCAACCCAGACTGGCCCGCATCGGGATGATCTTGAACTAGTCCTGCAGGGGGAGCCCATGAAACCCTATGCATCCCAAGGACAGCAGAGATCTGCGGTCCTTTCGCTAAAGTTATCGGAGCTCGAAATCATCACGGAGGATATCGGCGAACGTCCTGTCTTGCTGCTGGATGACGTCATGTCCGAGCTCGACAGCGACCGTCGCCGGTGTCTGCTGGAAAGCATCTCTGAAGCCCAAGTGTTTGTCACCTGCACAGACGCCAGCCATGTGGTTGCAGATATCAGATTGGCTGATGAATCCAAGCTGGCCATAACTCATCAAGAAACACAAGCGGAGCCAGGTCAAACCACACAAGCCCGCCAATTTTCATTTTTTGAAGTTCGTTCCGGCCAGGTTAACCGGGTCGAGCATGACAGCAGGATTTCTGATATACTGTGACTATGTATATCCATATCGGCGGTGAATATTCTGTCTCGAGCCGGCTGATTGTCGGCATTTTTGATTTTGAAGAGACGACGCAGGATGGCTCGCTTACCCGTGCCTTCCTGAAACACGCCCAGGATCATGACCAAATCGAGTTTGTATCGGCCGATCTACCGCGATCATTCATTGTCACGGTTGAACGTGTCTATGTATCACCGATTTCCGCTGCAACCTTGCGAAAGAGGATCGAAATCCAGAACGATCCGAATACCTTGTTTCATGAAAACAGATCAGTCAGGATGGTGAACCCGTGAGTAATCAGACAGAAGACCTAAAGAAGAATAATCATCTCAGTGAGCTGGAAGGGGATGGGATTGACGACGTTGTCAATCTGGCCGTCAATCCCCAGGCCCTGATCGATGATGACTACCAGGAAATGGCTTTTGAAATGACCGATGGTGAGTTTGACTCGTTCGATACCACCAATGCTTCCGCATACAGTGAATCGGATATTCAGGTTCTGGAAGGTCTGGAAGCTGTCCGCAAGCGTCCGGGAATGTACATTGGTGACACGGCTTTACGTGGTCTCCATCACCTGGTCTATGAAATTGTTGCTAATTCAGTAGATGAAGCATTAGCCGGTCGCTGCGATACAATTAATGTTCACATTAATACAGACGGTTCTGTTACAGTCAGCGATAATGGCAGTGGCATCCCTGTAGGCAATCATCCTAAAATGGGCATCCCAACTGTTGAGGTTGTCCATACGGTCCTCCATGCGGGTGGCAAATTCGGTGGTGGTGCGTACAGCGTGTCTGGTGGTCTGCATGGGGTTGGTGCTTCGGTTGTCAACGCTCTGTCTGCGTGGATGGAAGTCATCGTCAAGCGCGAAGGAAAAATCTACAAGATACGATTCGAACGGGGTGCTACCGTTGGCAAACTCGAAATCGTAGGAGAGACAGAAGAAACAGGCACGACTACGACGTTTATGCCGGATCATCTGATTTTTCCGGACATCCAGTTTGAATATCATACGATGTTGACCCGCTATCGCGAAATGGCCTTCCTGAACCGGGAAATCACCATCAATCTCAATGATTATCGCGAAACTCCGCCTGTCGAGAAGAAGCTGCATTACGAAGGCGGCATCATTTCGTTTGTAGAGTATTTGAACAAGAACAGGGAAGTCCTGCACAAACAGCCCATTTACATAGCTACCCGCAGCGGAGATGTTTTTGTTGAAGTAGCCATCCAATATAATGATTCCTATTCGGAAAACATTTATTCCTACGCGAACAATATTGCCACCATCGAAGGTGGCACCCATATGACTGGCTTTAAATCAGCATTGACGAAGGTCATTAATGATTACGCCAGAAAGTATGGCATGATCAAACCCAATGACAAGAATCTTCAGGGTGAAGACGTGCGCGAAGGTCTCTATGCCATCATCAGTGTCAAGTTGCCAGAACCGCAGTTTGAAGGCCAGACGAAGTCCAAGTTGGGCAATTCTGAGATCCGGACGCTGGTCGAGAGTGTCATCAATGACAAATTGGCTGCCTACCTGGAAGAAAATCCTTCAATCGGAAAGATCATCATTGACAAATGCCTTTCGGCTTCTCGCGCTCGTGATGCCGCTCGCAAGGCTCGTGATCTGACGCGCCGTAAGAGTGTCTTTGAATCCAATTCACTCCCGGGTAAACTGGCTGATTGCCAGGAAAAGGATCCGACATTCTGTGAATTGTTTATTGTCGAAGGTGACTCCGCTGGTGGTTCCGCAAAAAACGGCCGGGAACGCAAATACCAGGCCATCTTGCCTCTATGGGGTAAGATGCTCAATGTCGAGAAGGCCAGGATTGATAAGGTCTATGACAATGAAAAATTGCTGCCGATTGTTCTGGCTTTGGGTGCTGGGATAGGTTCTGATTTTGATGTCACCAAATTGCGTTATCACAAGATCATCTTGATGGCTGATGCTGATGTGGATGGTTCGCATATCCGCACCTTGTTACTGACCTTCTTTTTCCGCCACATGCGACCTCTGGTAGAAGCGGGTTATGTCTACATTGCCTGTCCTCCGCTTTATCGGGTTTATGAAGGAAATACCAGCCTTTACGCATACAATGACAAGGATGTCGAAGAAATCAAACTCAAGACAGGTTGGAAAGATCCGAAGATCCAGCGCTACAAAGGTCTGGGCGAAATGAGTGCCGAACAGCTCTGGGATACGACCATGAACCCTGAGACACGAAAACTCATGCGCGTTACGGTTGAAGATGCCCTCTCATCGGATGAAACATTCAGTTTGTTAATGGGAGATCGCGTCGAGCCGAGAAAAGAATTTATCCAGATGAATGCAAAGTATGCCAATACAGATGTTTAAGTGATTCAAACGAGATTGGATCCAACCGACGGATAGGATGTAACACGCAGAGGGCCGGATGTTTCACGTGAAACATCCGGCTTTCTTCCTTTAACCGGTCTGATCTGTCGGATCAAAGCTATTTGTGCTAAGATACTCAACAGTGGAACAAGGAGATCGACCCAATGTCTCAAGTCATTGCGATTGTGAATCAAAAAGGTGGGGTTGGTAAAACAACTACCACGGTTAACCTGGCATCGTTTATCGCCAATAAAGGCAAAAAGGTCCTTCTCATCGATGTTGATCCTCAAGGGAATGCGACATCAGGTTTAGGTTTGGAAAAAAATAGAGTTGAGCTATCGACTTATGATGTGCTCATCAATCAAGTCCCATTGCGCGATGCCGTTCAGGAAACAGGCCGAAAACGCTTGTCCATTTGCCCTGCTAATATTGATTTAGCTGGTGCAGAAGTTGAATTGGTTGGTACTGTTTCACGTGAAACATTTTTGAAACGCGCCATTGATCCGATTCGTGATGAATTTGATTTTGTTCTTATGGATTGTCCTCCGTCATTGGGTCTGCTGACTCTGAATGCTCTGACCGCTGCCGACAGCTTGATTGTACCCATCCAGGGTGAATACTACGCCCTGGAAGGTCTGACCCAGTTGATGGAAACGGTTTCGATTGTCAAACGCAACATGAATCAGAAATTGTCTGTGTTTGGTGTCGTCGTGACGATGTTTGATGCCCGTACTCAGCTTTCCCATCAAGTTGCAGCGGAGGTCAGGAAGTATTTTGGCGACAAAGTCTTCCGGACAATCATTCCGCGCAATGTCCGCTTGAGTGAAGCACCTAGTTTTGGTAAATCCATCGTCGAGTATGATCCGAAATCCAAAGGTGCGGAATCTTATGATGCACTGGCCAGGGAAGTTATCAAACGGGCAGGAGGATATGGATTATGAGTGCAGCGAATAACAAAGGGTTAGGCCGCGGTCTGGGTGCTTTGTTGACTAATCCGGAAATGATCAATGAAGAGATCAAGGGCTCGATCGTCGAATTGAAAATCAATGACATCGCACCCAATGCAGATCAGCCCCGAAAACAATTTGATCAGGACAAGCTCCAGGAACTGGCGGCTTCCATTCGTGAAAACGGTGTAATCCAGCCGATCATCGTTTGTAAAGCCGAAAAAGGGTACAAGATTGTCGCTGGTGAACGACGCTGGCGGGCTTCGCGCATGGCTGGTTTGACAGTGATTCCAGCAATTATCCGTGACCTGACCAATTTGCAGGTTCTGCAGCATGCTTTGATCGAAAATATTCAGCGCCAGGACTTGAATCCCCTGGAAGAAGCCCTGGCCTTGGAAAAATTAATCACGGATCACGAAATGACGCAGGAATCATTGGCTAAAGTTGTTGGCCGCAGTCGCCCGGCCATCGCCAATACGCTGCGCTTATTGAATTTGCCGGAATCTATCCGACATCATCTCATGAATGAAGAGTTGACCGCTGGACATGCCAGGGCGCTTCTGGCTTTGCCGGAAGAGGATATCCAGGTTAAAGCTGCTCATTTGATCATTGGTAAATCGCTGAATGTCCGCGAAACTGAAAAGCTCGTCAAAAAGCTCCAGCAGCCAGCCAGACAAGTCAAAACCATCGACGAAGCGTACCAGCTCAGTGTCAGGGAAGTTGAGCGCGAGCTGACCAGTAATCTGGGTACCAAAGTCCGTCTCAAAGATCGCAATGGCAAAGGCAGCATCGTGATCGACTATTTCTCAAATGACGATCTGAACCGGATCCTGTCATTGCTGAAATCTTGAATTTGACAAGATAGATGAGGATCCGGTAGAATGATCCAGCATTCAACCGCAGACCAGACAGAACAAGGAGAGATGGTCGAGTTGGTTTAAGGCACCGGTCTTGAAAACCGGCGCAGGTGAGAGCCTGCCGTGGGTTCGAATCCCACTCTCTCCGCCAAATGAAAAACACCCGCAAGGGTGTTTTTCATTTGGCGGAGAGAGTTCTCTCACGCCGAACCAAAATAGGTAACCCGCAAGGGTGTTTTTCATTTGGCGGAGAGAGTTCTCTCACGCCATATCATTTTTGACGAATCCATTGACATTTGCCTGATCAGCTCGTAGAATAGTGTAGCAGCTTCACGTAAGCTGTTTTTCATATCGGTTGAACAGTCGCATACAGGCTGGTCAATCGGCCATACGGAGAAGTACCCAAGTAGGCCGAAGGGGGCAGTTTGCTAAACTGTTAGTGGGGGCAACTCCAGCGCGGGTTCGAATCCCGCCTTCTCCGCCAAAAATTGTCTGAAAAGTCAGACATGAAGCGAAAAAGCACTGAAAATCAGTGCTTTTTTCGCGTTTTCCGAGCGGAAGTATTAGTAAATGCAAAAAGTTTGAAAAATGAGACCTCTGCCTACCCCATCATTCCCGCTACCAGGGCCGGAACGCCGACCATATTGATCGCTCGTTTGAGATTGTAGACCAGAAAGCTCAAGCCAAGCTCACCGGTGGCCTTTTCCATGCCCCGGCAGAGCAGATAGCGTGCATCGTGATGCCATTTGACGGTCCCAAACGGGTGCTCCGCCAGGCACATTCGCTTCTTGAGGATCGCATCGTCACTGCAGATGCAGA
>Ga0228536_1001128_pt1 | contig 30681 bp, 30 predicted proteins | sample SJ1Smetagenome_FD_168611 | JGI IMG/M metagenome (GOLD analysis project Ga0228536, IMG submission 168611) | Enriched culture of PCE-dechlorinating microbial communities from Ithaca, New York, USA - SJ1.S | ecosystem: Engineered > Modeled > Simulated communities (microbial... > Unclassified...
TCATGGTTGCTTCACATAAATGATCTGTTAGATCAACATTTGGTGTATTTGTAAAATACCTTTCTAAAATATGAGATAATATGTCTGATATACCTGCAAATGTCAAGTCTTTTGGAAGAGTCAAAGTATATGTTGGATCCATTATAGCAAAGGTTGGCCTAATCATATCATCATTTACTGATAACTTTAATCCCTCTTCTTCGTTTGTGATTACACTTCCCATGCTTGCTTCACTTCCAGTAGCTGGATAAGTGAGCACAACTCCTACTGGCAATGCTCTTTTAGGTCGTTCTTTCCCTAAATAAAAGTCCCAGACATCAACATCTGCTACAGCACCTAAGGCAATCGCTTTTGATGAGTCAATTGCACTTCCTCCACCAACAGCAAGGATTAGATCAATTCCCTCTTTCTTAACCAATTCAATACCTTCTCTAACTAGGGATAGTCTAGGGTTTGGCTTTACTCCCCCTAGTTCATAAATCTGTGCACCTGCTTTTTTTAGCTCATCAACTACTTCGTCATAAAGCCCACTTTTCTTGATACTGCCTCCACCATAGTGAATGAGTACTTTTTTGTAGTTTCCTTCAACTAATTTGGATAATTTATTTATTGTTCCTTTCCCAAATTTTATTTTTGTGGGAAGATAAATACTAAAATTGTTCATAAAACACTCCTCCTTATACTATTTGCATTATTCTATTTGCCCACTCAATAGACTCGATGTATAACTTGCTTAGCAAATTTTCATCTAGGCCCATCATTTCAGCAAACACACTGGCTTTTTTGAAATCTCCTCTTTCATAAGATAGATACAATTCTTTTATGGGTGCTAATATTCCTTCGTTTTCTAAAAGTGCATCTTTTACTATATCGTCTAGTTTTAAATCTTTGAGTGCCTCATCTAAAGGCATATTTAATATTGCATCTAGGGTGCTAAAAAGTCCTACTATAGATGCTTGATATCTCAGATTATCGTATTTAGGTACATTTAAGGCAATCTTTTCTGCAAAACTAGCTCGAATTAGAGAGATTTTAACCAGCTCTCTAGGACAGTTTTTCCCGAGTGTTTGAACTAGCACAATATTTATCCATCTCTCAATTCCTTTTAATCCCATGTAAGTAAGAGATTTCTTTATGTTTTCCCTGTTTATTTCTAAATTCCTAAGGCTCATCATCCTCATAAGTCTGTACGATAGATTTAAATCTTTTTCAATGATATCTGCTAATCTGTCGAATGATGGCTCTTCTTTATTTAACTCAGAGATCACAGATGTGTATTGTATTGGGCGAACTTTGTCATTAGATGAACTCGCAATCTTAGGCTTTTCAAAAAAATAACCTTGAAAAAGTGTAAATCCAATTTTCTTTGCGAGTTCAAATTCTTCCTTTGTTTCAACTTTTTCAGCTAAAATAGTCTTTCCCTTTTTAATAGCGATGTTTGAATCAATTATTATTTTTTTTATATCGGTGTTTAAAAAATCGTACTTGATTATATCGCATACATCGATTAGTTCGTAATCCTCACTCGAATGGAAAAAATCATCTAAAGCTATTGTGTAGCCCTTATTTTTTAAATCAAATAATCTTTGAACTAGTGCTTCATCGACTTTTACGTTCTCAAGCACCTCTATTACCATTTTGTCAGGTTTGACTATTTCAAATACATCAGACATTAAAAGTTCTTCATCAAAGTTCACAAAAGCTCTCTTGTTTTCGGTTATTCTCTCTGATCCAGACTCAAATAACTCCAATATGACTCCTGTTGATGCTCTTAAATTTGACACTTCTTGATTAAAAGAAGTCGTTTTATTATCATTTCTATAAAGCAATTCATATGCAAATATATTTTGCCTTTTATCAAGTATAGGTTGCCTTGCTACAAGCAAAACCGTCACCTTCTCTTAATCATTTTCTTTGTCTTGTTTATAATGCACTATGCTGACCCATTTGTCCCCATCCAAAATCTTTCTGACTCTCTTTTCAAACTCTATTCTTGTAAGCCATACCTGCCTGTTGCAACCAGTGCATAAAAGCTTAATGTCCGCTCCGGTGCGAAGTATTTCCCAGTTGTTTTCACCGCAAGGGTGTCCCTTTTTAAGAGTTACATGATCTCCAACCTCATATTTTAAAATCACGATTTTTCTCCTCCAAGCACTACTATTTTTTGATATGGTATCTCAATGTCCTCTTTCTCAAATTCTTCTTTTATCCTTTTTCTCAAATTTCTTTCAATAGACCATTGCTCCATCGGAACAGTCTTTGCAACAATAGAAATTTCTATGCTATAACTGCCCAATTGAGTTACGCCTAAAACTGTAGGCCCTTCGATTACTTTTTCATCATTCTTTAACTCATCAGCAATTCTATTTAAAACACTCAACACATGATCTAAATCATCTTCATAGGAAACACCCACTTTTACTAAAGCCCTCATACCGCCTCGTGTTTTATTAGTGACTTCAGTTATTGATCCATTTGGGATTATATGGAGTTCTCCTGTAAAATCTCTTATCTTCGTTATCCTAATCCCTAGTTCTTCTACAATTCCCTCTTTCGAGCCGATCTGAACATAGTCACCAACTGAATATTGATTTTCAACTAATATGAAAAAACCTGTTATCATATCTTTGACTAAAGACTGAGCTCCAAAAGTCAGCGCAAATCCTCCAATACCAAGAGTTGCAATCAGCGAGGCAGTATTTACCCCAAACATATCAAGACTTATAATTAGAGCAAAGAAAAAAAGGACATATTTTATTATTCGCTTTATAGTCTGTGTCATCGTGATGATCCTGTTCGCAGACTCAATTGTAGATGAGGATTTTCTATTTAGTATTGTCTTGTCAATAACTTTATTGACAATCTTTGTAATGATGTAAGCTGATAAAAAAATAATGATCGAAATGGCTAATTTACCTAGGAAGTTTATATTTCCTAAATCATCTTTAAAAATACTATTTATGATAGATATTAAAAACACCTCCTAGATGATTTTCTTTAACTCTCTTTTATTATCTATTATCGAGATTTCATATAGGTTTTTAAAGTCCAAAGTTTTGTCTTCGTGCATTTTAATAATTATCTCTTTATCTGAAACACTTGCTTTTATTGCAAGACCACAGCTTAGAGTTATATCTCTAGGTGTTGGTATTGTTTTTATAGCAATGTTTTCTTCTTTTAAAATGCTTTCAGCCCGCATTGCATGATGAGTAGAATCAAATGTCAAAATTAAAAATATATTTTCTCTTTCCATTATCCTATCGTCACCACATTTGTTGAGTTTCTTAGCTTTTCATATATAGTGTACATATTTGAAATGCTTCCCACTTCTAATTTATCTTTTAAATTGAAATAGTCTAGACATGTCCCACAAGAAATTATCTCAACTCCCTCATTTTCCAAAGCTTTTAGGTCGTCTAACACTTCACTTTCGGCAACTGTGAGTTTCACTCCACTGTTGAAAAATAACATAGTTTTGGGATAAGGTTTAGTTTCCTTCACTGTGTAGATGAAACTTTTCATCAATATTTTACCTAACTTTTCATCTCCTCTGCCCATGTGCTCAGACTGTATTGCTATTACGAAACTTTCATCAACTTCTACCATCTTCTTATGATTTTCTGTTTCGATACTAGCTTTCTTTTCAATCGTAACTGCGAAAAGCCCTCCTTCTAATTCTTCAACCTCAAAATCAGCATTTTGACTTTTTGCAAGTTTAATAAGGTTCTCTCTAGCTACCTCATTGTCAACAGTAGTCCTTACTTTCCCTTCTTTAATACTGTCTAATTCTTTCTTCGTCAATATGACTGGTTTAGGACATTCTAAACCTCTAGCATCTATCTCTTTCATGATCATCTCTCCTTCGTTGTTTTTTTATACCCTTAAATTGAAAGTTTTATACATCTATAAAGATTATAATTATAAAACTCATACTACATATAATTATTATATGTCAGTAAAAATTATACAGCAAGAGATATAGAGTAAATAAAAATTACCTCAACTAAGTTTGACACATCATCTCATAGTGATATAATTAGTGTATCCATACAATGAGGTGAAAAATGTGAATATAGATTTTAAATTAGATAAAAACTCTTCTACTCCTTTATATATTCAACTTTATGAAAACTTAAAAATGACGATTGATGATCTTTCTGATGGTGAAAAACTTCCTTCTATCAGATCACTTGCCAACGCATTAGAAGTTAACAATGTGACAGTAATCAATGCGTATAAAATGCTTGAACAAGAGGGTTTAGTTTACACAGTTGAAGGAAGCGGGACATATGTGAGAAAACCTCTAAAAAATTATGGATTGATGAATTTAGAAGAGGGAGACATTGAGCTGATGCTTTCAGGCATATTCCCACATTCTAAGGTAAATGTAGACTTCGCTAGCGTCACTCCATCGCCTGATCTTTTCCCAATTAAAGATTTTAAAGAATCTTTGATTGAAGTTCTTGATAGAGATGGAGGCAATGCTTTTTCCTATCCAGAAATCAGAGGTTATGAACCACTTAGAGAGTCTATCTCAAAATTTTTATTGGATAATTACTCAATTGATGTGTCAGTTGATGAAATATTGATCACATCTGGAGGGCAGCAAGGTTTAGATATTATATCAAAGACTTTAATAGAACCATTGGATGTAGTGTTTGTCGAAAACCCGACATATCCTGGGGCTTATCAAGCTTTTAAATCAAGGGGGGCAAAGATAATTGGCATCCCCATGGAAAAAGACGGGATAAATATTGAGATTTTAAAATCATATTTAAAGAGATACTCTCCAAAATTTATATATACTATGCCTAATTTTCAAAATCCCACGACTATTTGTTACAGCGAAGAAAAGAAAAGAGAGCTGTTGAGACTTGCAATCGAGCACGACTTCTACATAGTTGAAGATGATTTCTTGACTGATCTAACTTTTAACAGCTCGACTCTTTATCCTATCAAAAGCTATGACAGAAGCGACAAAGTAATCTTTATAAAAAGCTTTTCAAAGATATTTATGCCCGGTATTAGAGTTGGGTTTTTAACTGTGCCAGAAGAGATATTCAAAGATGTATACAAATCAAAGCACTCTACAGATATTTCTTCTTCGGGATATCTCCAAAGAGCATTCGATTTGTATTTAAGAAAAGGTTATTGGATAAATTACATCGAAAACATTAGGGAAAATTACAAGAAAAAATACGACCTTTTTACAAGTGAATTGGATAAATTGTCTAATCTAGGTATAGAATATGCTAAGCCAGATGGAGGTTTGAGCGTTTGGGTGAACTTAGATGAAAACATCTCTCAAACTAAAGTATACGAGGATTGTTTAAAATTTGGATTAGCAACCGTACCAGGGAATGTGTTCTCGATAGATCAAAACTTTTATATAAATGCGCTAAGGCTGAGTTTTAGCACTCCTGAGCTGGATGAAATTCCTTTAGGGTTTTCCATACTTAAAAATGTATTATACAACATAAAAAATGGAGATAGAAAAACTTATATGCCTTTCGTTTAAAAATAATGGCTGAGGTCAATTCATATTGTTACAATTAAATTAGAATTGTCAAATAGTAGTTTTATAAATACAGAAGGCTAATTTAATTAGCCTATATTTTTTCTTATTAATTTCTCTAATTCTCTTGGCTTTTCTAGCATTATCAAATGGTTTGCATCTTTAATTTCAATGAAAGATGATTTTGTGAATGAATTGCTAAAATTCATTTGAGCCTCTCTGCTGTAAAATGTAGATTTCTCTCCTCTTACCACAAAAACATCTTTTTTCATGTTTTTTAAATCGTTTAAATAATCGCTAAGCACTAAGGACTTCCACAATGAAGACATGCTTTTGTTTGGCATATGCTTTAAGTTTTCAAATGCGATCATCTTTTCTCTTGTCTTATTGAGAAATAATTTATCTAAAAATGATTTTAAAAAACTCTCCCAATCATTTTCTATCAAATATATATCCTTATTTAGATCTCTAATTGTATAACTGCCTCTAAATAATCCGTCTTTATAGTTCTCATCATTTAACATCTTGGGAGAAGACTCAATGAAAATGCAATTTTCAACAAGTTCATCATTGTAATTTTTAAGATATTCTAATACGACACTTCCTCCCATTGAATGACCTATTAGAGTTGTTTTCTCATTTATCTGTGTTAAGACTTGGTGTAAATCGCTAGCAAGGATTTTTACATCGACTCTTTCACCAAAATAAAGATTGGAAAATCCCCTTTGATCATAAGAAATAGTTTTAAAATCGTCTTTTAGTAATCTCCTTATTATGTGAAAATCATCACCTTTGCCTAAAAATCCATGCAGGTACAACAGAGCTTTCCCTTTTCCTTCGATATTTATATTTATTTTAAATCCATCTTTAGTTTCAATTGTATTCATTTTAAACTCCTTATATGTTTCGCAAATCTAAGCTTTTATTTTTTTAAAAAAAGTACTATTATATAATATATCTTATTAAGAAGGTGACTTACATGCATTATATATTTAAATATGCTAAAAAATATAAAAAAGATTTTTCAATTGCTATTATTTTTCTAGTATTAGAAGCTTTAGTTGATTTAATATTACCCACTATGATGAGTTTTATCATAGATAATGGAGTAAAAAATAATGATTTAAATTATGTTTTAAAGCTTTCATTTTATATGCTTATCATAACCCTGTTAGGAGCTAGTTTTGCAGTAATCAGAAATGTAAAATCATCAATTGTATCTCAAAGCATCGGCAAGGACTTAAGAGAGGACTTATATGTAAAGATAAATAGACTAAGCGCTAGTAAAATTAGTTCTCTTACAGAAGCCTCCCTAATTACAAGACTTACAAACGATGTTAATCAAATACAAAACTTCGCTCATGGGCTAATGAGAGTTTTTGTTAAAGCGCCACTCTTGGGAATTGGCTCTGTGGTAATGGCTTTAGCTTTGGATAGAACTATTGGCCTAATAAGCCTATTGATTGTGCCTATAGTGATGATTGCTATCATCTTAAATTTAAAGCTATCCTATCCAATATTTTTAAAAATTCAAAAATCCCTAGATAAAGTAAACTCAAGGCTCAAAGAGTACCTCTCTGGAATAAGAGTTGTGAAAGCATTTAATAGATATGATTACGAAAGGCAAAGATTTGAAAGTGTAAATAATGATCTTAAAAGCGTATCTATAAGCGGCATGAGAAGGCTTGCCATATTTAGTCCGCTCGTCACTTTGCTTGTAAACTTAGGTATAGTAATAATCCTTTGGGTCGGTTCAGATTTAGTCGTAAATAACGATTTTGAGGTTGGGAAAATAGTTGCTGTGCTAAATTACATGACTCAACTCTTATTTAGCTTAGTTATGTCCACTAGAATAATCAACATGTACATTCGATCCAAAGCTTCATCTGATAGACTAGACGAAGTATTTAATGCTGAAGAAACTTTAAAAAGCCCAGAAAAACCTCTAAAAATAGAAAAAGATGAAATTTTACTTGAGTTTAAAAATGTTTATTTTAAATATTTTGAGAGTACAAACTATGTACTAGAAGACATCAATTTTAAATTAAAACCCAACACTACTCTAGCTATAATAGGTACAACAGGTTCTGGAAAATCAACAATAGTTAATTTGATATTGAGATTTTTTGACCCCAATAACGGTGAAATCAAATTTTATGGTAAAAATATCAAAGATTTGGATTTAAAAAAATATCGAGAAAAAATAGCAGTAGTGCCGCAAAAAAATCTACTTTTTACTGGAACTATCTTAGATAATCTCCGCTGGGGAAATGAAAGCGCTAGCTTTGAAGAAATAGTGAATTGTGCAAAAATTGCCATGGCAGATGACTTTATAAAAACTTTTAAAGATGGTTATGACACATACTTAGGGCAAGGTGGTGTAAACCTCTCAGGAGGTCAAAAGCAAAGGTTGTCCATAGCAAGAGCCTTAGTGAAAAATCCTGAACTGTTGATATTAGATGATGCTACATCGAGTGTGGATCTAATAACAGAAAGAAAGATAAAAGAGAAATTAAAAAACAACTTATCTACTACTACCATATTGATTGCCCAGAGGATAACATCAGTAATGGATGCAGAGAACATAATAGTATTAGACAATGGCAAAATCGAAGCTATAGGGACACATGATTATTTGTTAGATCATTCAGAAATATATAAATCTATCTACATCTCTCAATTAGGAGAGGAGGTGGCTAACTTTGGAGCATAATACAAAAAAAATGACGGGTATTCACGGCCCCCATTCAATAATACCTGTTGAAAAGCCAAAAGACAGCAGTTCAACCTTAAAAAGGCTGTTTTTTTACTTTCGAGAAGAAAAAAATAAAATATTCATAGCGTTTATTTTAGTTATACTGTCTACATTTTTAACGCTTTTAGTGCCATATTTTACAGGAAAAATAGTCGATGCATTGACCGTTTCAAAAGAGAATATAAATCTGGTAGAAGTTAGAAAACTCATATTATTTGTATTAACTTTTTATGTATTAAGTTCGCTGTTTATGTATATGCAGGAGTTTCTCATCGCTGGGATATCACAAAGAGTGGTGTATAAAATAAGAAAAGATGTATTTGATAAGTTTCAAAAAATGCCTGTCATATTTTTTGACAGAACAACTCATGGCGAACTCATGAGCAGAGTAACAAATGACATCGATAATATAAACAACACCATATCTCAAACTATGATACAGTTCATGCAGACTCTCATAAGCACGATAGGGACAGTAATCATCATGTTTTATATAAATAAAATAATGACTCTAATTACACTTGCAACCGTACCTATTGTACTGTTAGTTACAAAGACAATAGCCAACAACACTAAAAAGTACTTTAAAACCCAGCAGCAATTCCTCGGCAGCCTCAACGGTCATATAGAAGAGTCTATAAGCGGAATAGATGTTGTCCGAATGTTTAACAAAGAAGATGACATGATTTTAAAGTTTAAAAAGTACAATGACGACTTAAAAGAAGTGGGTGTGAAAGCTCAAATCTGGTCTGGCTTTATAATGCCAATAATGAATGCAATAGGCAACTTGACATTTGTGATAATAGTATTATCTGGTTCATTGTTGGTTTTAAACAATGCAATAACCATAGGAGTAGTTACAAGCTTTATATTCTATTCTAAGCAATTTCAAAAGCCAATAAATGAATTAGCTTCAACATTTAATCAACTTCAATCTGGTATTGCAGGGGCAGAAAGAGTGTTTGAAATATTAGATGAAGAAGATGAAAGAGAAGATGAGCCTGATGCAATAGAAGCAAGAGATATCAAAGGAAAAGTCGAATTTAAGCATGTTTATTTTAATTACAGTGAAAACAAAGAAGTTTTAAAAGATGTGAGTTTTATGGTAGAGGCAGGGACAAATGTTGCTTTGGTTGGCCCTACGGGTGCAGGCAAAACTACAATTGTAAATCTCCTTACTAATTTTTATGAAGTGACTAGAGGTGAAATCTTAATAGATGATGTAAATATAAAAAAATACAAGAAAAATTCACTGCGAAATATGTTTGGCGTAGTCCTACAAGACACTTACCTGTTCTCTGGAACTATAAAAGAAAATATAAGGTACGGAAAACTCGATGCTACAGACGAAGAAATAATTTTAGCATGTCAAATATCTAATGCAGATGAATTCATCAAGAGATTGCCAGATGGCTATAATACTTATATAGCTGAAGGCGGAAGCAATCTAAGTCAAGGTCAAAGACAACTTTTAGCGATTGCAAGAGCTGTGTTAAAAGATCCTTCGATACTCATACTAGATGAAGCTACATCAAATGTAGATACTAGAACTGAGCTGAAAATACAAGAAGCTATGATTAATTTGATGAAAAATAGAACGACCTTTATAATTGCTCACAGGCTATCAACTATAAGAGATGCAGATGTGATCATGATGATTGAAGATGGGAAGATAATCGAAAAAGGAACTCACGAAGAGTTGATAAAACTCAAAGGAGCTTACTTTAATCTCTATATGAGTCAATATTTAAATACTGCAGAGTGAAATAAAAGGAAGAATGCTCTTCCTTTTATTTATTAGATATGTGTTTGATCATTTCAAATAATAGCTTATCTCTTCTTTTTATTGCCTCTTCGTCTCTTCCATTTGAGTAGTCATAAAATCCTTTTTTTGTCTTAACCCCGAGATAGTTATTTTCTATTAACTCTTCTAACATTTTAGGAACTTCTTTTTCATCCCCCAAGTCTTTAAAAAGATAACTTGAGATGTTGTAGAAAGTATCTAATCCACCTAGATCCGCCGTCTCTAATGGTCCTATTATCGGATATCTAAAGCCTGGCCCATATTTCATAGCTTTATCAACATCTTCGACACTCGCAATCCCCTGTTCCACAATGTGCAAAGCTTCTCTAAAAGCTGCAAACTGAAGTCTATTGCCTATGAACCCAGGAACATCTCTATTTACTACTACAGCTTGTTTCCCTATAGTTTCAAGAAGGCTTTTTAAATCATTGACCATCTCATCACTGGTCTCTTCTCCTCTAATTAACTCTACTAATGGGATTATGTGAGCGGGATTCCAAAAATGCATTCCGATAAATCTAGATTTATCATTAAGTTTAGATGATATTTGATTGATGCTAAGACCTGATGTATTTGTAGCAAAATAGGCATCTTTTTTAGCAATTTCTTCTAATTCTTTCCAAAAATCTTGTTTTATTTCGAGTTTTTCAACAATACATTCGATTATCAAGTCGCAATTTTTAAATTCATTCTTATCTGTAGAAAATTTGATCTTTGAAAAAATGTTTTCTACTTCATTTTCATTCATTAAGCCTTCTTCGATTAAGCTTTTATTAAATATATCGATTAAATTTCTAGACTTTGTCAAATACTCTTCTTTAATGTCATTTATGACCACAAATTTACCAAATCTTGCGAATATTTGAGCGATTCCTGAGCCCATAGTGCCAGCACCCGCTATACCTATTAAGTTGATATCTTTTAGCATCATAACTATCTCTCCATTCTTTAAATAAAAGGCTGCTTAAAGCAGCCTTTTATTATATTTCCATTTCTTTTAAGTCTTCAGCTATAATTAGTTCAGCTTCAGTACTGTTTTTAACATCTTCAATGGTGAATTCTGGGTTTATTTCCTTTAGTACAATCCCTTTTTCAGTAACTTCCATTACTCCCATTTCAGTGATTATCATATCAACTTGATGTGCGGCAGTCAAAGGAAGTGTGCATTCTTTCAAAATCTTTGGTGCACCTTTTGCAGTGTGTTCCATTGCTATGATTACTTTTTTAGCTCCAGTAACCAAGTCCATAGCTCCGCCCATTCCAGGAACCATCTTGCCTGGTATCATCCAGTTGGCAAGATTTCCCTTTTCGTCAACTTGCAGCGCTCCAAGCACTGTTATATCTACATGTCCACCTCTTATGATAGTGAAAGATGTAGCTGAATCGAAAAATGCTCCTCCTGGAAGTATAGTTACAGGTTGTCCACCAGCATTTACAATCCTCATATCTTCTTTTCCTGGTTCAGGTGCAGGTCCTAATCCAATAAAACCATTTTCAGATTGAAGAAATATGTTCATACCTTCAGGTATATAATTTGCAACCATTGTTGGAAGCCCGATCCCGAGGTTTACAACATCTCCGTCTTTTAATTCTTTAGCAACTCTTTTAGCAATAAATGCCTTTAATTCATTTTTATCCATTAATTTGCACCTCCATCAACGATGTAGTCGACAAATATACCAGGTGTTACAACATCGTTTGGATCTAAATCTCCAACTTCTACAATTTCACTAGCTTCTACAATTACTGTTTCTGCAGCAGTTGCCATTATAGTATTGAAGTTTCTTGTAGCTCCAAAATAAACGATATTCCCAAATTTATCTACCTTTTGCCCTGCAATCAAAGCTACATCAGCTTTAAGAGGTTTTTCAAGTAAATACTCAACACCATCTACAGTTATTTTTTCTTTACCTTCTTCAATCACAGTGCCAACACCTGTTGGTGTCAATATCCCACCAAGTCCCGCTCCACCAGCTCTTACTTGTTCAGCCAATGTGCCTTGAGGAACTAAAACAACTTCCATCTCACCAGCATTCATCTGTCTACCAGTCTCAGGGTTTGTGCCGACATGTGATGCTATAAGTTTTTTTATTTGATGATTTACAACTAATTTTCCTACTCCATAATCAGGAAAACTTGAATCGTTGCAAATCAAAGTCAAATCCTTTACATTTTTTTCAACTAGTTTATCGATTATTTTATGTGGGTTTCCACATCCTAGAAAACCGCCTACCATTATAGTCATGCCATCTTTAATCATGTCAACGGCTTCATCAATGCTTACTAACTTATTCATCTAATTCCCACCTTTCAGTTATCTTTTAACGATCATTGAAATACCTTGACCGCCGCCTATGCAAAGAGTTGCAAGTCCAAGTTTGTTGTCTCTTTTTTGCATTTCATGTAACAATGATACGAGGATTCTAGCTCCTGATGCTCCTATTGGATGGCCCAGAGCAATAGCTCCTCCATTTACATTTGTTATATCCATATTCAAGTTCAAATCTTTTGCAACAGCGATGGCTTGAGCTGCAAACGCTTCGTTTGCTTCAACTAGTTCAATGTCATCTATCTTAAGATTTGCTTTTTCTAATGCTTTTTTACTTGCAGGAATTGGGCCAGTACCCATTATCGATGGGTCAACACCAGCTGATGCATAGCTTACTATCTCTGCAATAGGAGTTAATCCTAATTCATCAGCTTTTTCTTTGCTCATTATAATCAACGCAGCAGCACCGTCATTTATTCCTGAAGCATTTCCAGCTGTAACTGTTCCATCTTTTTTAAATGCTGGTTTTAATTTTGCCAATGCTTCAATTGTGGTGCCAAATCTAGGAAACTCATCAGTATCTACTACTTTGGGATCTCCTTTTCTTTGTGGTATTACGATTGGAACAATTTCATCTTTAAATCTTCCGCTCTTTATAGCTTGTTCTGCTCTTAATTGGCTAGTAAGTGCAAATTGGTCTTGATCTTCTCTAGTTATGTTATATTGTGCAGCAACATTTTCTGCTGTGATACCCATATGATAGTGATTGAATATATCTGTCAATCCATCTTCTACCATGTAATCGACAACTTCTCCATTTCCCATTCTTTGTCCCCATCTATGGTTTTTCAACAGATATGGAGCTTGTGACATGTTTTCAGTACCACCAGCAACAATTATATCAGCATCTCCTGCTTTTATAGCTTGAGCTGCTAGTGCAACAGTCTTTAAGCCAGATCCGCATACTTTATTTACAGAGAAACTAGTTACATACTCAGGTATGCCTGCTCCTATAGATACTTGTCTAGCGACATTTTGTCCAAGACCAGCTTGTAGTACATTTCCAAAAATTACTTCATCTACCATCTCTGGGTTTACGTTTGCCCTTTTAAGAGCTTCTTTTACTACTGCTACCCCCAAATCTACGGCACTTACATCTTTAAAAGCTCCGCCGTATGCTCCGATTGGAGTTCTAACAGCACTCACGATTACTGCTTGTTTCATAAAATTTCTCCTCCCTTAATACCATAATTCTAAAATATTTATCCATCCCCATTTTATAGTATATCATAGCATGTGAATTAATTGTATATCTTTTAATAAATTCCAAAGCTAGCTAATATTATCGCAGGAATAGATGATAATATAGGTAATATCAAAGATGTCACGCATATATCTATATATGATTCTTTATGTGTCATACCAGTAACTGCTAAAAGCGTCAATACTGCTCCATTATGTGGTAAAGTATCAAGTCCGCCTGATGCGAGTGAGGCGATTCTATGAAAAGCTTCAGGACTAATTCCTCTTTCTAAAGCAATTTGATAATATTTTTCTCCTAGTGCTGCTAAAGCTATTCCCATACCCCCTGATGCAGATCCCGTTGCTCCAGCTAATAAGTTAACTGCTACTGCTTCAGAAATAAGAGGGGAACCCTTAATATTCAATACTGCATCTGTGAGAGTCTGAAATCCTGGAACCGCTTTAACTACAGATCCAAAGCCAACTGCTGCAGAAGTATTTATAATAGCAATTATTGATCCACTTGCACCGTTGTTGATGCTCTTTGTAAATCCTTTATACTTTTTATAATTTAATACCATAGTTAAAACTATTCCTGAAAGTAGTGCAACGATTATATCCCAATCAAATACATTTAATGTTACTATTACGCTTATAAGTGGCAGAATAGATAAAAATGGATTTGGAAGTTCATCATCTGAGATAATCATCTCTTCATTTTTTACTTTTGGTTCAGTGAAAACCTCTCCATTAGCTCTGAGCTTTTTTTCTCTCCATGTCAAATATAAATAACCGAGGCCAAACATAAATAGTGTAGCCACTAGACCCATTATAGGAGCAGCAGTTGGAGTTGTGTGAAAATACTCCATGGGAATTAGGTTTTGAATTTGTGGTGTTCCTGGGATAGCTGTCATTGTAAATGTAAATGAACCCAAAGCGATGCAGCCAGGAATCAATTTTCTTGAAATATTTGCTTCTCTAAAAAGTGCCAATGCTAAAGGATACATTGCGAATACAACAACGAATAAACTTATTCCTCCATAAGTAAGCACTGCACATCCTAAAACAACACCTAAAATAGCTCTTTTAGCACCTATTATTTTTGTAAGCCAATGTGCTATTGACCTTGCAGCACCTGTATAGTCCATCAAATGGCCAAATACTGCTCCCAACATAAATGCTGGAAACCAAGACTTAGTAAATCCTACAAAACCTGTCATGTAGACATTTGTATAAGAATCCAACAAAGGAATTCCCCCAAAGATCGCCACTACCAAAGCTGTAAGAGGTGCTACCCAAATAATCGAATAGCCTTTATAAGCTAAAAACATAAGAAGAACAAGACCTATAAATATACCTAGCATACATTTACCTCCTCAATTTGTATTTTTAATTTGCAGTCCAACCACCATCGATAGTGAGCATTGAACCGGTAATATGATCTCCTGCACTCGAACACAAGAACATTGCAACATCTGCAATTGTTTCTGGCTCAATTAATTTTTTAACAGCACATTTTGAAAGCATAATATTTCCTATAACTTCATCAGTACTTATGCCATGTGTTATTGCTTGGTCGGCTATTTGATTGTCAACTAAAGGTGTTCTCACATATGATGGGCAAATAGAATTTACTGTTATTCCAAAAGGTCCACCTTCCAATGCTGCAGTTTTAGTAAGTCCTCCTAATCCATGTTTTGCGGAAACATAAGCAGCTTTAAATTCAGAGGCAACTAATCCATGTATAGAATTTAGATTTATGATCCTGCCCCAACCTTTCTTTTTCATGTATGGCCATGAGTATTTAGTCAATAAAAATGGAGCTGTGAGCATCAAATTCATCATAAAATCCCATCTGTCTTCAGGAAAGGATTCAATAGGTGAAACCGTTTGAATACCAGCTACGTTTACCAACACATCTATGCCATCAAAGTTTTCAACGGTAAAATCTACTAATTTTTTACAATCTTCTCTTTTGCTTAAATCTGTCATTATGAATTTTGCATTTAATTTTGAAGCCTCTTCCATTAGTTTGTTCTCATTTATATCTGCCATAACTACTTTTGCCCCATCTTCAGCAAATTTTTTAGCTATAGCAAGCCCTATACCACTCGCTGCTCCTGTCACTATGCATACTTTATTTTCTAACATATTACAACCTCCTTTTTTGTAATTATTTAATTGCAAGATTTGTGCCAACGTTTTCATAAAATTAAAGATAAAATCGCTTAATTTATGGTAAAAATAAAAGACTACTAAACCTTGTTAACAAAGTATTTTAGTAGCCTAAAGTAAAACTCTGATTTTTATTTAATTTCTTTAATTCAGAATATAAGAATATAGAAAAAGTGTCATGTTTGGTTTACAATATATCGGTTTATTATGCTAAAATGTTAACTATAGTTAACAATTATAGGGTCATTTTAACGGCATTGTAAATAATTCTTTAATTCATAGACTGTGATAAATATATAACATCATTCTAACTCATATTTTTCTATTTTTTCATATAGAGCAGTTCTACTTATTTTTAAAATCTCAGCAGCTTTTGTCTTGTTCCCATTAGATGCAATCAATGCGTTTGATACTATCTCTTTTTCGTATTCTTCCATCTCTTCTTTTAAACTTTTTAGTTCTCTTTCTTCTCTTAATCCAGATATTTTGCTAGGTAAATGCTTAATTATTATGATCGTCTCACCATCTAGGTAGTTGATAGCTCTTTCTAAAACATTTTCAAGCTCTCTTACATTCCCGGGCCAATCATATTTTTTTAATAGATCCATCGCGTTTTTACTTATTCCATCAACTCTAATTTTTTCTTCTCTAGATATCTTATCTATTAAATTGTTTGAAAGAATAGCTATGTCGTCCTTTCTTTTTCGAAGTGGTGGAATCACCATGCTTACCACATTTAATCTATAATATAGGTCTAATCTAAACTCTCCATTTTTAATCATTTCCTCAAGGTCTTTATTAGTTGCAGAGATGATCCTGACATCGATTTTTTCAGGAGTATTCGACCCTATTTTTTCTATTTCCTTTTCTTGCAGCACCCTTAATAGCTTTACTTGCATGTTCATAGGCAAATCGGCAATCTCATCTAAAAATATGCTGCCTCCGTCTGCAGCTTTAAATTTCCCTATCTTTCCACCTTTTTTAGCACCAGTAAATGCACCCTCTTCATATCCAAATAATTCTGATTCTAGAAGTTCACTGGGTATTGAACCACAGTTAACTTTGATAAAAGGCCCATCTTTACGCTTGCTCAAAGAATGAATTGCATTAGCAAATAGTTCTTTACCTGTGCCAGTTTCTCCTAATATTAAGACATTTGAATTAGTATTTGCTATTCTTTTAGTAAGTTCTTTTAATTCTTTAATTTCTCTTGATTCTCCGATTATGCTATCTAACTCGTATTTCGCTGAATTTATCTTTTTAAATTCATTTTTATACATGTTCAATTCTTTTTCTATCTTGTAAACTTTTGTGTAAAGCTGCTCTAATTCATCTAAATCTCTAAATAGCACTTTGCCTACTGCACCAACAATCCTTCCATTGACATAAACTGGAATACGAGTGGCGATCATCTTCCTTCCGTTTATTTCTTGAACTTGTGCAACTTCCTCTACTCCCAGTTTAGCAACTTCATGCATTCTAGTGTTTTCGATGACTTCCGTCACATGCTTTCCTATGGATTCATCTCTATCTACATTTAAAAACTCAGCATAGGCATTGCTAAGCATCTCAATGAATCCCTCCTTATTAACATATACTATGCAATCATTTGTTGCTTCCATTATAGTTTTTAATAGGGAAGATGCTTCCATTTCAGTATTTATTGTTCCTATGACACTTTTGCACAAATCCAATGTGTTGAAATTTATTAATAGATATACATCTTCTTTTATTTCAACTCTCGATATATGAAACATGTATTCGGAGTTAATATATTTTATTTTTTTTCTGATAGCGGTTTCGTTTGTATAATCAATTGTTTTTATCTCAGAAATTATCTCATTTAGCAATAAATCAAATTCAAACTTATTGGTATCTTTTCTAAGAAGTCTTTCAGCCCTTTTATTTGTATATACAACATTAAACATCTCATCTAGAATTATGATTCCAGATTCAAAAGCATTTGCTACCTCATATGAAGATATATCTTTCTCCGGCATAAAAAAACCTCACTTTTTATTTTATAAATTAAGTATATCAAAAAAATAAAATATCACCAAATGGTGATATTTATTCTTGATCCCTTATTTTCTCCTACTAAACTACTTTAATAATGAATATAATTTTCATCATTGAACTGATTTACTGCCTTTGTAGTCTTTATAACCCATTGTGACTATCCATACATACATCAAAGTTTTTGGTATCATCAACATGCCAATTAGAGGATAGACATCTCCCCAAAGTACGACTGGCATATAAAAAAGAAAAGATAAAGTTATCGCTAGATACATGTTCTTAAAGCTCTTGTCTTTATACTCATGTGCATACTTATAGGCTAAGACTATCATGATAATCCCCATTATCACAAATGGGATGTTTCTATAAATACCCCAATCTAGGGGCTGCACTTCACTTGTCCATTGGTTTTGAGGCAATGCTGTCAAAACTACCCTAACTATTGCTAATAGCCAAATCACAAAATCAAGTACCCTATTCTTTATGTTATACCTGTTTTTAAATATATAATAAAGTAAAAGGTAAAAAATTGTCATGGTGACTGATGTTACAGCTTTCCCAACTCCTAATGAGTTTTTATAAACTTCAAACCCATTTGCCGTATTTAAAGCTAAAATTCTAGGCACAAGGTGAAAAGCATCTCCAAACCCCAATACAACTGCCATTATTCCAAACAATCGAGAATTTGTATTTTTATTGTTTTTATTGTTTTTAACAATTAAATAAAATCCCATAGAAATCACAAAAACTAAATAAATTATATCAAAAATGGACTCCATCAAAGCTCTCACTAAATCACTCCTTTCCGTATTTCAAAGAAATTATCTTTGAGTAATGATTATACAGCGGAGTGGTTAAATTTGTCAATTATTTCATATTTGTAATTATTCCAATGTTATGGATGCAATATAAGTAGTATATTAACCTATGGTTAATTTCCATTACAATAGATATATTAACTGAAGTATCAGAAAAAATATAGGTATACTCTAAATATCTAATTTGATTTTTACATCAATATCTTTTCTCATAATAACGGCTGATAAAAATCATGATAATAGGATCTATTATTATCATGCTGCCTGTTATGACGGCAGGCAAGAACCATTCATATGCTATAAATATAACTGTGACAATGCCAATAAATGAAATTAAAACAACTGAGTTCACAGCATTTACTTTATCTCTAATCATCTTGTTCCTCTCATCTTTTGAGAGTACATTATATTCTTTATCATTTGCAATCATCTTGTCATGAACGACTTTTACATGTGTTATTGCCGATACCATTGAAAATAAAATGGTCAGAGCAATTTGTGTTGTCCTATTTAAATCTAGAGTAAAAATACCCACTAACAAAACTAATGAAATTAAGTATCCTAAATACCATATTTTATTGTTCTTCATTTTCGTCCTCCTGATAAATAAAAATTTCTTCAATTGGCAGCCCAAAGTATCTAGAAATCTTAAATGCTAAAATAATCGATGGATTGTACCTCCCATTTTCTAGCGCTCCAATTGTTTGCCTAGATACTTCAAGAGCTGATGCCAATTCTTCTTGTGTAATTCCTTTTTTCTTTCTAAGCTCTTCTAATTTATTTTTCATATTACCTCCTAAAAAGTAAAGCATGCTTTACATATATTATAACAGTTTCTCCAAAAATGTAAAGTGTACTTTACTTTTATATTAATTCTCAAATTATTAGAAAAGAGGACGACTTTTAGTCACCCTCTTTTCTTCCATGTTTTCGTTTGATTTGTAAAAACAACTATTTTATCGTTTTTACGAACACATCACATTTATTTATGGCATTATATGAGCTGTCTTTCCAATATCCTTGTTTAATGTAAAAGTTTGGAGCAGTGTCTGTCGTAAGCAATGATTTATGGATATTTTCCTCTATTAAATAATTTTCTACTAAGTTTAATAAATTAGCTCCATGCCCTTTATTTCTATATTCTACATCTATCCAAAACTCTCTAATAAAGCCGTATTTTTCTTCTAAGAACCAGTTCTTGAGTATGTCTATTTTAAATTGAATAAACCCCACTATTTCTTCATCTGCAGATAATCTTAAAAATGCCAAATTACCAGAGTCATCATTCATTTCTTTAAAAAGTTCTTCCCAATCATCAACAGTTATATTTAATTCTTCAAAATATTTTTTAAAAGCCAATTGAAATGTTGGATTAGTAAAATCATTGATCAAGTAATCTCTCATTCATTCACTCCCCTTAATTGATTAGGAGGACTTAGATTGGTGATATCCTCCTTGTATTATTTAACAGTTTACTGTTTTTTTTCATCATACATTCCTCCTTTGCTAAATACTAATAAGTGATTTATAACTTTTGAATCACATATTTACAAGATTTACTCTTTTACTGATGATTTAAAGCCACAAATGTGTTAATAATTCCCTTATTCATCTTCGTTTAGTTTCCTTTAAAAATCATCAGCTTATTTAATTATACCTTCTTTATGTTACTTAGATATTGGTTTTCTAAAATAAATTTTAGGTGTAAATTTATCATTTGGTTTGTATGTTTTTCTTATAATCAGGGAATCTATCTAAAAATACCTCATTTGCTTTCAATAAATTTTCATAATATTTATCATATGAGGGGGACAATTTTCTCATAGCAGGTATGAATATGTCATTATATCGGCTATTTTCACAAAAAGATTTCATAATATCCATCAGAGTTTTATAAGGGGAGGATAAATATTCATCTGAATCCTTAAAATCTTGGTATTTTTTGATTTCCTCCGAGTAATCTATTAGAAATTTTTCGGGATCTTCAATGCTTTGCAATTTATTATTTTCTAAATCTTCAATTCGGTCATCTGTCCAGAAATCTAATGCCTCATCAATCTCATTTAATCCAATAAATTATATTGCTCTTTGACTAAGTCATATAATCCTGCAGCTTTTAATTTCTCTACGGGAGCTAAAAATGTGACTGTAACAGTCCCTGGAGCTCTACCGATTTCAATTGAACCATTTATGGTTGCTCTATTCATAACTTCTGGTACAGATATTTTTAATACTTGAGCTGCTCTTTCTAGACCATTGTTGATAGCCTCATTTAAATTAGCCCCTGTCCCTACAAAACATATTGGCGCTGTATTTTCCAGCTTATCTACTCCCCACTTTTTGCTCAACTCCATTGCGAGTTTCTTTTCATCTTCATCAATTGGCTTTGCTAAATAAGGTAGATCATCTGTAAGAGGAATAATGATAGGCCCATCAATTTGAAGGTTTTTAATGACTTTCACTTTTAAAGTCACTACCGCAGCAACATCAGCTGTATGCCCTGCTATCTCCCCATTTCCTTGCATTGCATGTGCATCTCCAACATAAACTCCTCCGCCTTTTACTTTAACAGGTGCTATAACTACAGCTCCAGCTCTGGTTTTATTTATGTCCATATGGCCGTCTGTTTTATGTTTTATTAATTCTTCTTTTTCTATAGCGTATTCATGTGAACTGACCTGTATCAAACTTTTTTTTATTTGTTCTATAATTAAATTATTATTTATACCAATAAATAATTAGTTAATACAAGTATGAGTATAAATCTTATTACATAAATTCATCACCAAAATCTATATCATAGTTCTAATTTTCAATAATATCATAGAAAGTAAATTCATCAATAATATCTATATCTTGACCTTCTAATTTAAGTTTCTCAGCTTTTTTGTGTTTTGATGACTTATTACCTTTAAGAATTGCATTATAATCATTAATTCCTAAAATCAAACAATTAGTTTGTTTTGTAACACTATTATTTAATATGCCACCTAAATTCACTACTATTTGCATTGCATCTTGTCTAAGCATTCTTTCTAATTTCCCAGTAAAAACTACGTGTCTATTATGGAAATAATTTACTTCGTCTATTTCTATTTCTTTAGAAAGAATTGATTTTATATCAATTACTTTACCTCCATGCCTTTTTTTCACCCATAAATCATCTATACTTAAGTTTCTTTCAAACATAGTTTTTTTTATGGAATCATAAAGTTCCTTTGTAGCAATACAATCTGCAATTGAACGGTGCTCATTATGAGTTAAACCTAGGTGTCTCGTTAAATCTGAAAGTCCATGATGAGTAAGATCAGGAAATAACTTTCTTGAAAATTGCATAGTATCCATATATTGGTTTTCTATAACTTCTTTGAATCCTTCATTCAGAAACCTAATATCAAATGAGGTATTATGTCCTAAAATTATATCATTATCAATAAATAGAAGTACATTTTTTTACTTCTTTAATTGAAGGCATTCCTTCAAGCATTTCATTTGTAATACCTGTAAGCTCTGTAATAAATGAATCAATTTCATAATCGGGTTTAATTAACTGAGAGTACTTATCTACTATTTTGTTATCTCCAATCTTCAAAATTCCAATTTCAATTACTTCATCATAATATGCGGAGAGTCCAGTTGTTTCTGTATCAAGAACACAATAATCGTTTACTATTTGCTTTGTGTAATTCTTATTTGCCAAATAAGTCATCTCACAATTTTATTTTTTATAGAAGCATTAAAAGTATGTCATAATAGTTGCTTTTTGATCTTGCAATAATTGTCGCACTAAATTCAGCTGCTACACTTTATACATTTTCAATTTTTCTATATCTCAAAATACTTTAAAAACTGATGAAATGCTTGTCCTTATAAAACTTTGAGTTTATTAAATAACCTATTTTAAAAGAATAAGGTAAATATCAATTACAAAATTATCTTTATTAATAATGGTCAGCTATTACTTTATGATAGATAACTATCCTCAACAATAGGAAAATTTTTATAACTATTAAATGTTTTTTCGTCATACAAAATTTTGTACTTTAAAATTAGGCAACTTTCAATTGTAATTTTTTGAAATACTTAATCAGACAAACTTTCATTGCCTACTTATTGATAATTGGGCATCACTTTTTCTTTAAGTGTATCAATAACTAATTCTTTGACTTCTTTATCTAATTTATTTAGTTTTAGTTCGTAGTTTATATAATCCCAAAAAGCCTCAACTATGTTTTCTTCATCAAAATATATTATTGCTCCATTGTTTTTAGGATCCCAAACAAATAAGCCTACACCTTCTTTTAAATAAAAATTGTAATTTCTATTGTCTTCGACATTTAACAAAAGGATATTGTAATTTGCATGATTTTCCAATAAATCAATGCAATTTTTTAAGTGCAATATCAGTTCTTCTCTAGAATTATATAAATCTTTTACAGATAAAAAATCAAAAGATTTGGATTGAGAGAAATTATTTTTTAATTCTAATAAACTATTTGTATCTAATATCTCAACAAATGAATATTTATCTATGGTTTCGGAAAATTTAAAGATATTTTCGTCATATATATTTATGAGATCTTTAGGGAATTCTGTGGCTAGATTTTGTGAAATTGAATTAAATACTTCTTTAGGAATAGTAGATATTGATGGGTATAAAGACTTAATTATTGAATTTCCTTCAGACTTTTGGAATTTGAATAATCTCATATAATATTGAATATTTGTTTTTTCGGTGAATATTTCAGCCAATGGTTTGCAAAGGGCTTTGTAATCTAAGTATTCTCTCTTTAAAGCTTCTATTGTCTTTTTATCAAATGTTAATATATTTGCATTGTTTTCGATTGAATAAGATACAGATGTTGCTTCTATAGCCATTGTATTTGGTGCAATGAACAATGTTCTTTGAAAAACACCATCTCTTTTTTTAGGATAATAATAAGGTTTTACAAGTCCAGTTAAATAAAATGGCATCCAACCTCTAATAGCAGATAGCATCTCATCATAGTTTCTAGTTACTGTGTGTATGATATCAATTTCATTGCCTCTTTCTATAATTTTATGCATGAGAACACTCCATTCTCTGAAAAAGCTAATGTCATCTATTAGCCAGCTTAAGTTTTCATCGCTAAATAATAGCAGAGTTTGGGGCTTCTTTTCTAATAAAACAAAGTTTAAAAATTTTAATACTGCCTTTCTTTTGCCTTCGATTCCAAAATAAACTTCGAAATCGTTATTTTTGTTAACTTTATCTGATGTTTCAGTTTTTTTATAATTTTGATTGTTTGTATTTTCTAAATCGACATATTTAATTAGAAGTGATTCGACACTTTCATCGTTGTCATTTCTTAGCCATTGGGTTATATATTCTCTATATGCTTTTCTTTCTTCTTCAGATTCTACTTTAAGTGTCTTTGAAAAATATGAGCTTATCATGTCAATATATTCAATGTTTTTGGGAAATTTCCTCTCTCCTCTTCTCAATCTACTGATATAAGAGGGATCTAAATTTAGGTAATGTGCAAGGGAACTATTTTTAGTATTGGTAATATTCATCAATAAGTCTAACTTTTCATAAAATTCCATATTTTCACCCCTTTTCATTTTATCACCTAAAGACGCTTTAAACAACTTTTTTGTCAATTTAAATGACTATAAGTGTCAATGTCAAATGCTTGAGAAATGAGTTTTTTACTGCTGTTTATGATATACTTTTCTTGATAGAACATTGAAATATCAATATTTTAGGAGTGATAAAAATGAAAAAGATGTCTATATTTTTAGCAATCGTTTTGATGGTAGGAGTAGTTTCATCTTTCTCCAATGAAGTATTTGCTGCAGAAGAAGATTATGCTTGGGTGCTTGTCGAAAGATATGTGTTTCCATTACCAGTCATAAGTGAAAGTCATTATACTCACAAACTCACTTTGAACGGAAACACTATAGAAGCTCAAATAACAACACCTTATGGATTAGGTGCTTATGGGTCTGCAGATTATAATAATCCAGCAGATATGCACGCAAAATATACTTGGAGTGAACCCCCTCAAGTAATAAAACCAAAACAGGCAGTGACAATTGATTTCACTCAAGAAGTCATCAGCAATAAAAATGGCAACTACTATCTTTCTATAAGTCCATTTTTCCATTTGGATTCAGCAGATTTAGATTTGGGTTATGCAACAGCTGGTAAGGTCATGCCTAAAATTTTATATCCCAATGGTGTAGAAGGAAAAGATTTTGGATTAGGCTCAGGTAAAGATGCAGAATCACAAAAAACAGTTACAGCTAAGATGACATTAAATTTTAGTGATAAAGGGAGTGTTGGCCAAAAGAAAGCTTTATATTTTGGTGTATTTACAGGATATTCAATAGGCGTAAAATATATTTATGAGTGGAAAGATGCTTCGAAATTGCCTGTAAATAGCGCTGAACCTTTTATGTATGGTATAAGAATTGTGTGGCAACCAGCTAGTGGTATTGGATACAGACTATATAGATCTGAGGCGATTGGTGAATTAGGTGTTTCAGTAACAGATTTTTATATAGACAATACATCTTTTGCAGATGTAAATGTAAACCCAAACACTACTTATTATTACACTGTCAAACCTGTCATATCTGAAGCTAAACCAATGGAAAATTTAGATGAAAAGTTAGGAAATACTATAGCTACTTTTACTGTGAAAACCGGAAATAATCTAGGAAATACTAACAAGTTTAAACATTTTATTCTATTGAAAATGGATGATCCTAATATGAGTGTTGATGGTGTTGTAAAAGAAATTGACCCAGGTAGAGGAACAGTACCAACTATGATTTCTAATAGAACTATGGTACCTATTAGAGCTATAGTTGAAGCTATGGGCGGTACTGTTGTATGGGAAGGTAATTCTCAAAAAATAACTCTAAATGCTAGGGGAAACAAAGTTGAAATGTGGATTGGAAAGTTAGATATAAAAGTAAATGGTGTTTCTAAAAAAATGGATGTTGCACCTGTAATAAAGAATGGCAGGACATATGTTCCAGTACGTTTTGCAGCTGAAAATTTGAATTGCAAAGTTGATTGGATAAATAGCACAAAAGAAGCTGTTATAGTTTTTGAAGAATAAAGATAAGCTAAAATTAGCCGTAAGAAATATTTCTTACGGCTAATTTATTCCATTTGCCTGTATAGTCAAATTTCGCCTCCTTTACGAGAACGGCATTCCAAATGGCTGTGCCAGCAGCAGTTAAAAGTAAGAACGAGCCCATCTGCATTTTAACGGCGCCGGCTGGGATGGAGATTAAGCTTCGCACGATGGGGATAAATCGACAGAAGAAAATTGTTTTACTCCCATGTTTGGAAAACCATCCTTCCGCTCTGCGTACATCTTCCATTTTTAGATGCAAGCCTTATCCCAATCCTGCTTTCAAAGAGATGCTCCAGCCTTTCTGCATTTAAATTCCTGCCAATGTAATACAAAACAATGGCTCCAGCTACCGCTCCAAAGGTTGCGACCAGGATCACACACCACACATTCATATTGCTAACCGTCGTCAGAAAACCACTAAATGTAAGGATTACCTCGGAAGGAATGGGTGGGAATATATTTTCAACCGCGATTAAAAATGCGATTCCGATATAGCCAAAGCCGTTAATGATGTCAATCATCATTTGTTACATAAATATTCCTCCAATAAGGTTGCATACCTCACAATCAATATGAGTACCTTCACAAATTTCATCATTTGCGGTCATTTTAACAGTTTAAAATAAACTCCAGTCAAATTGAAGTTAAACTATATATAAAATAACCCAAAGCATTATTATAGATTGAATATTAAATGCAAATTCTGTTTTTATAATTTTATACACAGCTTCAGCAACTGCATTATCATAAGGGCATCCTTTTTTGCTTAAGGAACGCTGTATCTTAAACGCTTCATAAACTAATTCAGCATCTTTTTTAGGACCTGCTGAATAACCTACGATTTCTCTATTAAAGAGGTTGATTAATAGGCATATGTAATGCCATTTACCAGCCACATTAACATATGTAAGATCACTTACTACTATTTCTAGATCACTTCTATTATCAAATTCTCTATTTACTATATTATCTACCTTTTCCTCATTACAACTGGCTTTGTGCACCTTGTACTGTTTTACAGTGTAATTAGAAACCAATCTGTACTTGTCCATAATTTGTCTTATCTTTCTTCTTGATGCTATTATGTTTTGCTTTTTTAATTCTATTTTTATCTTTCTTGATCCATAATTGTTCTTACTCTCTCTAAATATAGATATAACTGCATTTTCAAGCTTAGTATTATACACTCTAGTTTTTTTCTTATAATATACTAAGCTTCTTGGAATATCTAATACTTTACACATTGCGCTGATACTGTACTTTTCTTTGTTTGCTAGAACTATTTCTATTTTCGTGCCATTATCAGCGCTGTTTGCTTTAAAATATCATTTTCCATCATCAATTGTTTATTTTCCTTACGGAGACGTATTAGCTCGTTCTCTTCCACGGTACGATTATCTTTAGCCTTGAAAGACCCAGAATTGCTATAATCATTTACCTACTTTATTATTGTTGATTTTGCTATTTGATATTCTCTTGATATCTCTGATGTTGATTTACCATTTTGTTTTAGTGCTACTATTTGCTTTTTAAAATCATCTGTATAATTTTTTATTTTTCCCGCCATGATAATTTCTCCTTCTCCTATTTTTATATATCATATCATTACCGAATATTTATTGTCTAATTAATTGTAACCTATCCAAAGTGGTCATTTGCGTGGGGAATTATATCGAGCGCAAAGGCCTGTTGGATTTTGTGAAGTTAGCCCGTGATCTTCCACAGGTTCGCTTCTTCTAGTTTGGATATACCAATCTAAACCTTGTTCCAAAACGCATCCGAACTGCTATCCAAAATGCCCCTAAAGATCTGATCTTCCCCGGGTATGTAGAACGGAAAGAACTAAGAGATGCCTATTGTGGTTGTGACCTGTTTGCCTTCCTCTCTAACGAGGAAACGGAAGGCATTGTAGTACTCGAGGCACTTGCCTGCGGCACCCCCACTTTAGTCCGAGACATTCCCTTCTATGAAGACTGGTTAGTCGATGGGGAGAATATCTACAAGCCAAATTCTCTAGCTGAATTTATTGAGAAAACATCTGGCATCCTGATAGGCGTCTTGCCGGACCTCACCACCTCGGGTCTAATGGTTGCACAGGAGTGCAGCTTTGATTCAGTTGGTGAAAAACTTAACCAGATCTATCAGAAAGAAAACATTTTAACAAGAGTTTATCTTTAGGGAAACAGTAGTTTAGCAACTGCTGATACAATGAATGAATCAATCTGTAAGAAGGGATAAACATGACGAATTTACAAGAGAAAATTATGAATATGGATTTTAAGAATACTGCAAAACGCTACATACTGCTGTCACTTGTCATCGTTATTTTGGGCGGTATCCTGACGGGATTTTTGTTCCGTACACAAATCAGTGAAGCGGTCACTTGGCATCAAACTTATGAAATTAGCCGTCCGTTATGATGGGGAGCATTATTACAGAAACCGTGAACGCAGTTACGAGCACGAATAAGAAAAACCAAATTTCTTCGTAACCGGACAATTCACACAGACTACAAATTTTGCTGTAGCGACTTTCATTACCTAAGTTAGTCTCTGTGGTTTCTTGGCTCTTTCATACTGGCTGCTAGTTATGGCTTGGCTCTATCAAGCGGCATCGAAGGCGAATATGAATAGGACGCTTTGGACAATTCTGAGGCTATTCTTTAACCTTGCGGCTGTTATTGCATTCCTAATCGTGCGCAGCAGACAAACAGTCTGTCCAAGCTGCGGAACCTATCAAAAATCCAGCAACTTTTGCAGGATCTGCGGTGCATCTCTTCAAATAAAGTGTGAAGAATGCGGCACGGTGGTAGATGGAAAAGATTCCTACTGCTCTCACTGTGCTAAACAAATCAGCGACAAAACCAAATAAAGAACACATTAGTTGCCCGAATTAGACCTTATGACATCAACACATCAGTGGTACTGCTCATCCCGCGCCCTGGCGATTTTTCTTTCCCCTCTGGGCATGCTTCAGCCTCCTTCGCTGCTGCATACGCACTCTGGTTCAGCCGAAAAAAGATAAAACTTTGGATACCTGCATTGATTCTCGCAGCACTTATCGCTTTCTCTCGACTCTATCTCTATGTGCATTTCCCATCCGATGTGGTGGCTGGTATCATGCTTGGCTGGATGTTTGGACTTGCCGGATACAAGTTGGCGGATATGATCGATGGCATATGCATCATCCCTAAAATAGTCAACTGCTACGCTAATTCTAGTTTACGCCCATGCTAGGAGACATAAAAATACCAGCTTAAGGATATCCTTAAGCTGGTTATTATTAATTGTCATTAATTGTTGTAAAATGCTCTATAAGCTCTATATGTCATATATAGGTCAACTTTGCTTAATAGTTCAATTGGTGCATGCATGCTTAGCATTGGAGTTCCACAGTCTACTACTTCTGCTCCTCTATTTGCTAAAATGTATGCTATTGTTCCTCCGCCTCCTTGGTCAACTTTTCCAAGTTCACCAACTTGCCAAATTACATTTTCTTTTTCAAATGATTTTCTGACTTCAGCTAAAAATTCAGCATTTGCGTCATTTGAGCCGCCTTTTCCTCTTGAACCAGTATATTTTGATAGCACTACTCCTCCACCTATCATAGCTGCGTTTTTCTTGTCTAGTACTTCTGGGAAGTTTGGATCAAATCCTGCTGTTACATCTCCTGAAAGCACTTTTGATCTTCCCATTGCTCTCATATGAGAAACTAGACTTGCACTATTTTGAAGGTTCATTAGTTCTGCTACTTGTGATTCAAAGAATAGAGATTGCATACCTGTATTTCCCATGCTTCCAACTTCTTCTTTATCTACAAATATAGCTACAGTCGTCATTGTAGGATTTTCTACATCAAATATAGCCCTTAGTGATGAATAAGCACATACCCTATCATCATGTCCGTGTGACGCTATTAGGCTTCTGTCTAAACCAACATCTCTTGCTTTTCCGCTTGGTACTATTTCTATTTCTGCTACGTGGAAGTCTTCTTCTACGATGCCGTATTTTTCGTTTAATAATCTCATGGCATTGTATTTTATGGCTTCTTTTTCTTCTCCTTTAAATGGAATGCTTCCAATGATTACATTTAAGTCTTCTCCAGCTATTCCCTCTTCCATTTTCTTTTGCATTTGATCTTTTGCTAAATGAGGCAATAGGTCAGTTATATAAAGTACTGGATCATTTTCGTCTTCTCCTATTACTAAATTAACCTTTTCCCCAGCTTTATTAAAAGCTACTCCATGCAATGCCAATGGAAGCGTAACCCATTGATATTTTTTAACTCCACCGTAGTAATGAGTTTTAAACATAGCTAAATTTCCATCTTCATATAGAGGATTTGGTTTTAAATCCAGTCTAGGTGAATCCATGTGGCTTCCTACTATTTTCATTCCTTGTTCTATTTTTTCTTTCCCGATTACAAATAATGCTACACCTTTGCCCTTGTTGTCAGCATATATTTTATCTCCAGGTTTTACATTTCCTGATTCTAATACTTCCTTGATTGACTTGTAGCCTTTTTTCTTTGCTCTTTTTATTATTTCCTCGGTGCATTCTCTTTCTGTCTTTGAATTATTTAAAAAATCTTTGTAGTCCTGTGCAAATTCAAAGACTTCATTAGTTTGTGCTTCATCTAATTCTTTCCATGCATTCTTTTCTTGTCTTAATATTTTTTCCAAACTTTACACCTCCGCTAAAATTCGATAATTATATGTTTAAATTTGATATATTTCATATGTATTATATCCTATATGTTTCAAAAATGATATATGTTTTTATTAATTACAGAATATTAAAAATATAATTGTATATAAAAAAATAACCCACTATCAAATGATAGTGGGTTTTCTAAAGTCTGGCAGCTACCTACTCTCCCAGGACGTTGCCATCCAAGTACCATCGGCGTTAAGAGGCTTAACTTCTGTGTTCGGTATGGGTACAGGTGTTTC
>Ga0228536_1001129_pt1 | contig 30647 bp, 28 predicted proteins | sample SJ1Smetagenome_FD_168611 | JGI IMG/M metagenome (GOLD analysis project Ga0228536, IMG submission 168611) | Enriched culture of PCE-dechlorinating microbial communities from Ithaca, New York, USA - SJ1.S | ecosystem: Engineered > Modeled > Simulated communities (microbial... > Unclassified...
AGCGATCACCTTGAGCACGAAGCTGAAGCATTTTGATGCATTCCGAAAGGTTTCATTTTCTAACATCAAAATGCAATTATCTAACATCCACATGCAATTTCTCTAACATGTTTCGTGCAATTTACTTACTCGTCGACGAGGTGACGGGAAATGGCATCAATGAAGCCGGACTCTACGAAGCCAAATCTGCCACGCATCAACATGTGCTTAATGATTGCCGCCAAGAACCATGGTTCGTCGTATTTCCGTATGTAATCAAGCATCTTTTCGGCCCATTCCCGACCCATCTCGCGGTCATAATAGAGGGGGCTCGCGGTTGGGTCACCACCGTCCTCAGCCCTGACATCGACGGTCCAGTAGATCCTGCCCTGGGGGCAACATCGGTGAAAGTGTCGTGCGTCGAGTTGGGCCCGCAGCTCCTTCCTTTCTTCCTTGGAAATGTTCCTGATAAATGGAAGCGCCCGAAAATCCTTGTCGCGCTGCCGGTAGAACTCTTCCCTTTCCTTTTCTGTGAGCGTGTCCACGGAAACCTCCTTTAGGCTGTCTTTTCCTTCCCGCGTTTCGCAAGCCGGCGCCGTAGTTCGTCGCTGGCCGCTCTGATGTAGTCGAGGTGGTGCTCACATTCCGAGAGAAGCACGGCAAACGGAGTAAACATGCGCTCATCGGGCTCGGACGTGAGGCAGATCTCGTTGATCATGACTATCGTGGAATGGATGAAAGACTGATTGTCGGTGAGACTATCGTAAAGATCCAGGTCGCTGAGAGACGTGACGTCCGTGACGACGGGACCGTCCGCCGTGTAGACCAGGACCACTTCCTTGTCGTGCGTCCCGGTCGTCTGTTTGTTCTGTTCTGGCATAGTTTCCTCCTTTATCGGGCCCGCGACCCTCGGGTCGACTGCCTGAACGGCTTCTTCATTGCAGCTTACCTTTTCCTCTGCCTTGTTCTTCATAGTACCCTCCTTGGTGGTGTTGTATTGATGCCCCGGTGAGGGGGCGCGACTGTCTTCTGTGATATTTATGGGGGGCCTTCACGGGGTAGACATGGCTATATATAGAATACTCTGTACTTTGTGCACTGATGAAGGCCTCAGGAAACCCCACTACAACTGTATTTTGTGCACGGTCAGCCATTTCCGGCACCCTTTTCAACTGCATTTTGTGCCACTATACAGTGCACATTTTGCAGTTGGCGACGAACTTGACCTTCCCCGAATTGTCCCCATGTGACCTTTTCGAAGGCTGCGGTGCCGTACTTCTTCCAGCGTGGCGACAAGCGGAAGGCGGAGGACGAGAGACCAGCTCCGCGAAGGCCTCCCTTCTCAACGGGATCGATGAAGCCGAATCGTACAAGGTCCGTGAGGATCTTATAGAAGGTCCTTGTGGCGCATCCGTACCTTTCGGCCTCCGAGTACGGGAAAGCGAAGCTGGTCCTGTAATGCGCGGGCTCGCGGACCGATGCCCTTACTTTGCCTATGAAGTACGGGAGCATTCCCTTTGCCGATGCAGGAAGGTCGATGTAGGCGCGATGGTTGAGCATCTCCTAGGTGAGGGCTACGAAGGGGGGGAGCTTTAAACTCTGTCTCATGATGACTCATTGTAGCTCGCTATGACTCATTTGTCAAGGAAGAATGCAAAAAATATTGACACGGTGAGACACTGTGCTATAATATGACCAATGAGCGCGAAACCTGTGACATATACCGTGAAGGAGACAGCGGAGATCCTGAAGATATCGAGGGCGACGCTTTACCGGATCATCAAGACGGGAGCCCTTACGCCAAGCCGGGTAGGCGGCATGATGCGTTTCGCTGAAGATGACATCAAGCTCTACCTGGAACAATCGAAGGGGTATAATTCAAACAATAAATCAGGCGAGGTCTGAAGATGCCCGACAAGAACTTACCCGAAACCTACAAGGGATACTCGACAGAGGAACTGCTGTCCCTGCACAAGAGAGCCCGGGAAACAGGCTCCCTGAAGGGCGAACCGCTGGAGAAGAGGCTGGCGATGAGCGACTTACTGGTGGACTATCGCCTGATACCGGAAGTTCAGCACTCCCCGAAACTCTAAACCTAGATTCCCAATCCCTCACAGAAAAAACACAAAAGAAAGGCCGGGGCGAGCAATGCACCTCTGAGTGATGACTCAAAGTCCCTCTCTCAAACGTCCGAAACGCTCCCCGGCTTTATTAGGTTGAAGAGAGTCTCTCCACCAGACTCATCTTCCGATATGCCCGGTCATGGGGTGGGTGGAGCACCCTCCGAACATATCAGTAGAAATATAGCAGACGATCGGGACAACGTCAAAGGAAAGGCCCCACTTTTACCCAGGTCAGACGCCCGGGGAGCGAGGCCACAAAGATGGGGGTGTATGCCTCGGACACCATCCCGCCGATACCGTGTCAAAGTCTCCGAGGAACTATCCGATACCGTGATACCAGTGTACCATTCGAGATGACCGAAGTCAAGCAACGCTATGAGTCCACTGACACCCTCAAAAGTGGGGGTCTGGTTGCATTTTCCGACCTGCACTAAGGGGGTAGTGGCACCCCCCTATCAGAAAACGCGACAGTGGTTAATTCTAGAGCCGAAGCCTTTTCTTGTGTTCCATTTGTGTTACAGCACGACTTTTGGACATAGGATTATCAACGGTTTACAGAGATAAACGGGGGTTCGAATCCCCCTGGGGACGCATTTTTCTGGAATGACCTTTCCGCTCCATCCCGACATTATCTGTCGCTGGCGACACTATCCCCTCCTTCCGGAGATCCTGCGATTTTTCATCCGGGCCGCATCCGGTCCGCGGTACTGATCTCTTTAAATTCCCGGCATGGTGTGCGATAAATATAGTGGTACGAGCATCGCCGGGGGTGTATCCTCCCCCATCCATGTCGACCGCGACCGCTCCGGTCGGGTCATGATGGTATCCGGCATGAACGGTGCCCGTGTCTTTGTATCAGCGATGTATAAGGATGACAGCAAGGGACGACACAATGGATTATACATCAGGACCACCCGAAGATATGTCCCATGAGATATCGGTCCTAAAGAAGAGAATTGAGGAACTGGAAAGGCTCGAGCGCGACAGGGAGGACGTAGAGGACGCGCTGAGGAAAAGCGAGGCCAGGTTCAAGAGGCTTGCCGATAACTCGCCGGGGGTGGTGTATCAGTTCATGATGACCCCTGACGGGATGTTCTCCTTCCCCTACATCAACGAAGAGGTCTTTCCTGTGATGGGAGTGTCCCCAAAGGACGTGATGCGGGACGCGTCGCTTCTTGTCGACATGATACACCCTGACGACATGGACGCCTTCCGGCAGGGGGTCTTTGAGTCTGCCCGTTTACTGACCCGTTACCATAGCACCGTGAGGTGCCTCAAAGACGACCGGCATATCTGGGTCGAGGTCCGCGCAATACCGGAGCGAATGCCTGACGGCAGTGTTCTCTGGGATGGACTGCTCCTCGATATCACGGAACGCAAGGAGGAGCAGGAATCCCTCCGCAGGACGCAGTTCACCATGGACCGCGCCCCGGACAGCATCCTGTGGGTGAACGACGAGGGCCGCATCGTCTATGCCAATGAAACGGCCTGCATATGGACCGGATTCACAGGGGAGGAACTCCTGGGGACGCCTATCTTTGAGCTTGACCCCGACTTTCTTCCCGGGAACTGGGAGCGCCATAAGGAGGATCTGAAACGCCTGGGGCTCCTGTCCTTCGAGGGCCGCCATGTCAGAAAGGACGGCAGCATCTTTCCCGTCGAGGTCAGTACGAACTATTTCGAGGTCGACGGATGTTTCATGTCGTGTGCCTTCGACCGGGACATCTCGGTCCGTAAGGAGGCTGAGAAGGCGCTTCTCGAATCGGAGGCAAAGTTCCGGGATCTGGCCGAAAAATCCGTTGCCGGAGTCTACCTCATTCAGGACGGCATTCTGAAGTATGTGAACGCCAGGATATCGGAGATACTGGGATACCCCATCGATGAGATCAGCGGCAGGATGAGGCTCGAGGATGTGATCCATCCGGATGACTGTCCCCTCGTGGAATCGAACATGACACGGAGGCTCTCCGGGGAACCGGCACCCGAGAACTATGAGTTCAGGCTTCTCACGAAACAGGGCGAGGCAAGGACCGTCGAGGTCTACAGCTCCCGTACCGTGTACCAGGGAAGACCCGCGGCGATCGGGACATTGCTTGACATAACGGAACGCAAGGAGGCCGAGAGGAGAATCGTCGAATCCGAGAGGTCATTGAGCGCGATCCTTGCCGCTTCACCGATAGGGATCGGCATGGTGAGGGACAGGAAGATCGTCTGGGTCAATGAAAGGGTCTGTGCCTTCACGGGGTACACGCAGGAGGAGCTGCAAGGACGGAGCACCTCCATCTTCTATGAAAGTCTTGAAGAGTACGAGAAGGTGGGCGAGATCCTGTATCGCGAGGAACAGGCCCGAACGAAGATGGTCAGGGCCGACGGCAAGGTCCGCGACGTTCTCATCCAGTTGTGTTTCACGGACCCCGACTCCTGTATCTTTACCGTCGTCGACATCACGGAGCAGCAACGGACCGAGGAGTCCCTGCGGTTTACCCAGTTCGCCATGGACCGGGCGCGGGACCTCATCGTGTGGGTAAGGGACGACGGCTCCATATTCTACGCCAATGACTCCGCCTGCGAATCCCTGGGATACTCCCGGGAGGAACTCCTGTCGATGACTGTTTTTGATGTGGACCCCTCCTATCCCCGGGAGGCATGGGGGCCTGCATGGACGAGACTCAGGCGGAACGGTTCGTTGCTCCTCGAAGTCCGGCCGATGAGAAAGGATGGAGGCGTCTTTTCCCTTGAGATAAGCGCGAGCTTTCTCAGTTACGGAGATATGGAGTATGCCTGCGCCTTCATGCGGGATATCACCGAGCGCAAGCTGATGGAGGACTCCCTGCGCATGAGCGAGGAGCGGTTCCACGCCCTCTTCGAGTCGGCCGGCGATGCCATAGTGATAGCCAGGGATACGATCATCGACTGCAACGGGAAAACGCTTGAGATGTTCGGCTGCAGCCGCAATGAGATCCTGGGGAAGACCCTAGCTGTCTTTTCGCCCGAGTGTCAGTCCGGCGGAGAAGAGTCTGTCGAGGATACGGCCGCGAAAATGAAAGCGTGCCTTCAGGGGATACCGCAATTCTTTGAATGGAAGTACCTCCGTGCCGACGGAACACCCTTCGACGCCGAGGTAAGCCTGACGAGGATCGACATTCGCGGGGAGGCGTACCTGCAGGCCATCATCCGGGACATCACGGGAAGAAAGCGCACAGAGGAGGACTTGAGGCGGCTGAGCATCGCGATCGAACAGGCTGCCGAGGAGGTCATCATCACGGATGCGGAGGGGACCATCCAATACGTGAACCCCGCATTTGAGGCGATCTCGGGGTATGCGCGCCAGGAGGCCGTCGGCCAGACGCCGAGGCTCGTCAGGAGTGGTGTTCACGACAGGGCTTTCTATGAGGACCTGTGGAACACGATCAAGGGTGGAGACATATGGACGGGCCAGATCACGAACAGGCGGAAGGACGGAGCCCTCATCGAGGAGGATGCGATCATAAGCCCGCTGGTTGACTCCTCCGGCAGCCTTACCGGGTACATTTCCCTGAAGAGGGACATAACGGAAGAGGTGAAACTCCATTCACAGCTCCGTCAGGCACAGAAGATGGAATCGGTGGGTACCCTGGCGGGTGGTATCGCCCATGACTTCAACAATATACTCACCGCCCTCATCGGGTATGCGACTCTCCTGCAGATGAAGATGGAAAAGGACAGCCCGCTTCTGCCCTACATCGACCAGGTCCTCTCCGCCTCCCAAAAGGCCGCCGATCTTACCCGGAGTCTCCTGACCTTCAGCAGGCAGCAACCCGTTACCCTCGCGCCGCTCGAGGTCAATGACGCGATCCGGGCAACGGAGAAGCTGCTGAAGAGGCTGCTCACGGAGGACATAGACCTCTCCACACGCTTCACCGCAGAAGGTACGGTTGTGATGGCCGACAGGTCCCAGATCGACCAGATCCTCTTCAACCTGGTCACGAATGCCCGGGACGCCATGCCGAAGGGAGGGATGCTCGTCATAGAAACGGATGTGGTCAACATGGACCGGGGATTCGTGAGAACCTTCGGTTTCGGAGAGCCGGGACGTTACGTGCTGATGCGCGTCTCCGACACCGGCGCGGGTATGGACGCGGCGACCCGTGAAAAGATATTCGAACCCTTCTTCACGACGAAGGAACTGGGCAGGGGCACGGGCCTCGGCCTTGCCACCGTCTACGGCATCGTGAAGCAGCACAATGGGTACATTACCGTGGACAGCGAGCCGAAGCGGGGCACCACGTTTCATATCTATCTTCCCGCCGTGGACTTGACGGCGAAGAGCGAGGAGCGTCATGCGCCCACCTTGAGGGGAGGGGACGAGTTGATCCTCATCGCCGAGGACGACGGGGAAGTGCGCAGGTTCATGTGTGACGTCCTGAAGCGGTATGGCTACAGGATAGTCGAAGCCGTCGACGGCGAAGAGGCCGTCCGCAGATTCAGCGGCCAAGCGGGCATAGACCTCGTGATCCTCGACTCGGTGATGCCGAAAAAAAACGGGCGTGAGGCGTACGAAGAGATACGCGGGATAGACCCCCGTGCCAGGGTCCTGTTCATGAGCGGTTACACGAGGGACATCGTTCTCGACAAGGGCGTGGAGGAGGGGACATTCGATTTCATAGCGAAGCCGCTTCTCATCGACAAGCTGCTCACAAAGGTCCGCGAAGCCCTGGACGGATGAAGCGGCCCGTCAGCCCGTGGTCGCGTAACCGTCCTTTACACCCCCGTAACCCATTTCCCGGGAGATGACCTCGGCGGCCTTGATGACCTCGGCGAGAAGGGCCTCCTTGCCTTTCGCGTCAACCGAGGAAGAGATGAAACTGACGCCGACCGCCGCCACCGCCGAGCCCGTGAAATTGTATATGGGGGCCGCGATGCCCGAGATGCCCTCGATGGCCTCACCGTCCTCGATGAGGTAGCCCTGCTTGCGTATTTTCGCCAGCTTTTCCCTGAACTCGTAGGGGTCGGTGGTCGTCCTTTTCGTGTGTGCGATCAAGGGGTTTTTCTGAAGGATCCTGTCCACCTCGTCTTCGGGAAGCGAGGCCATGAGCACCTGGCCGAGCATGCCGAAATAGGGCGGACGGATCCTGCCGATCTGGGAGGCGAAACGGATGGGGTTCCCGGGGCTCTCCCTCTTGTCAAGGTAGACGAGCTCGTCGTTCTCGAGAATACCCAGGAAACAGGTCTTCCCCGACCTGATCTGGAGCTGCTGCAGAAAGGGGGACGCGGTCTTTCTGAGGGAAAGCGACGAGTAGACGATACTTCCCAGCTCGAAAAGCTTGATGCCCAGGGAATACTGCATGGAGGCATGGTCGAATTTCATGAAACCGTACTTGATAAGCGTGGAACAGAGCCTGATGGTCGTGGCCTTGGGCAGCCGCACCGCTTCCGTCAACTGCGTGAGGGTATAGGCGCTCCGCTCACTCGTGAAGGCGCACATGATCTGAAGGGCTCGTTCAAGAGACCGGTTGTAGAATCCCTTGTCGCCTCGTGTCTCGGTATCGGTAGTGGTCCTGTTCATAAGTGGTTCACCTCGTGGTGACATAGTTCATTATATGAAATACCATTGCATGAAATATGTCAAGATAACTTCTCAAAGAGTTCTTCTGTGATCCCCGGTGGTGTACATATTGTATAAATGAAAATCTTCCGGCTGTCGAGAAGAAATGTCTTGACCGAAACCCGTCTTCCTTTGTGCCGGAAGAAAAAGCCGGGATACCATCACACGCGAGACGGCCCCGCCCCCTCAGCATGAAGAGCGAACCGGCAAGCAGGGGCATAGGGAAGAAGGATATACGTCAGGACCTGTCAAGCGCCGCGGCTATTCACCTCTCCCGGTGAGTCTTCCCGCACACCACTGATTAAAATTAGAAATAGTTAAAAAAGGATTGACAAAGAAATTCATATTCATTAAAATCCAGATAATGAACTGGAGGTTCACTCAATGAACTTCACAGAAGAGACAGGCATAGAGGGACAGATAGCAGGTCGTTAAAAGGGGCGGGTCGTATGGGCGGCGAATCAACAAGCGACCGTAAAGAGAAGAATGGGATAGCAGCTGCAATTATCCACAAAGCAGAGGTCTTAAATTCACTCAATGTAAGGTATTCATAAAAAAGGAGGACAAGCTATGAAAAAGATTGTCAGCACAATCATCTCTTTAGTGATTCTTTCCACGTTCTGTCTTTTTGGAGTGGCCGAGTCACAGACGACGACCATCAAAGTGAGTAACTATTTCCCTGTGACGGCTGAACAGTCAAAAATGTGCGAGGAGTTCATAAAATCGATAGAAGCAAGCGGCAAAGGGAAAGTGAAGTTCTCTTATTTTGGCGGCGGTACCCTGAATACAGCTCCAAAGATGATGGATGGTGTCATCCAGGGAATTACCGATATCGGTCTTTCTAATCTGGCTTACACACCGGGTAGATTTCCCATAAGCGATGTTCTGAATCTTCCCCTGGGTTTTCCCAATGCCTGGGTTGCAACACAGGTTGCCAACGATTTTGTTGAGAAATTCAAACCAAAGGATTGGGACAAAGTCCATTTGATCGCCCTGCATTCCTGCGGGCCAAAGTTCATTCTCACAAGGAAGAAAGCAATAACCAGACTGGAGGACTTCAAAGGGGTCACATTGCGTGGGTATGGGTATGAGGCGGACCTCATCAGGGCATTGGGAGGAACTCCCAGGGGCATTTCGATGCCGGATACATATGACGCCCTGTTGAAAGGAGTTGTTGAGGGCGCTACCATGACGCTTGAATCGCTGAAGCAATGGAGAATGGCGGAGGTTACAAAACACGTTACTGAATGTTCGGAGATCGGCAAAGTGGAAGTGTTCTATCTCATTATGAATAAGAACAAATGGAATAGTCTGCCCGCCGACGTCAAACAGCTTTTCAATGAATACCCCTTCAGGAACAAGTTCGCCGAGGTGTGGTACAGGATCGATCAAGAGGGGAAGGATTACGGCGAAAAGAAAGGCGTAAAATTCTACAGCATACCTAAGGACGAATTGCCGAAATGGCAGTCAGCTGCACAGCAGGTTGTGGAGAATTATGTCAAGAACACGGTTTCTGCGGGCTACAAGGAAAAGGACGTGAGGGAGTGGATCAGTTTCATCAAGCAGCGCATAACATACTGGGAAAAGAAGCAGAAAGAATCAGGAAAGAACTAACGGTCGAACCATGAAAAAGTTTATTGAAAGAGTCTCCTTCTATTTTGAGACAGCAGGGGTGGTGGGCATTATAGGTATCTTTCTATTCAACTTCGTAGATGTGGTAGGATCGAAAGTATTTACCTGGCCATTGCCTGGCGCCGTAGATCTGATCGGTTTCGCTCATCTATGCGCCATTGCCCCTGCTATCTCATTTGGATTGATCATCGGAACTCATGTCAGCATGGATTTCATAATAAAAAAGTTTCCAAAGAGAATAATCCTCTTTTCAGAGTTTTTTGTGCTGGTGGTCTCCATCGTCTTTCTCTTCGTTTGCTTTTGGTTCTCCATTGAATACGGGTATTCTCTTCAGAAGTCAGGTGAAGGCGGTGCAACATCCAATATACCCCTCTATCCATTTGCGTACTATACCGCGCTGTGTTTTCTGCCCGCGCTTTTGTACTATCTGCTGAAGCTGAAAGACCTTATTAGAGGGGGCAACAATGACTGAAATATTGGTGGGCTTGATTGGCATAGCCTTCTTGATACTATTCATCTTCATGCGTTTTCCAATTGCTTTCGCGATGGGAATCGTTGGTTTTGTTGGATTTTCTTATCTTAATTCCCTCAAGACAGGTCTTGCATTGGTTCCCAGGGATCTATTCGAACAGTTCAGCTCCTATTCGCTAAGCGCAATTACGCTGTTTATTCTAATGGGATATTACGCATTTTCCGCAAGGATTGGCGAGAGGATCTTTGATTGCGCCTACAAACTGCTTGGTGGAATAAGAGGGGGGCTTGCAATTTCCTCCATCTTTGCTTCCGCAATTTTTGGTTCGATATGCGGTTCCGCCACAGCCACGGCTGCCACCATTGGAAAGCTGACCATCCCTGAGATGAGAAGGTACAAATATGATGATGAGCTTTCAACGGGAGTTTTGAGTTCCGGCGGAGTCCTGGGGATATTGATCCCACCCAGTGTCATCTTCCTGGTGTACGGGATACTGGCCGAACAATCTATAAGCAAGCTTTTTCTATCGGGGATACTGCCCGGTATAATTCTGGCCGCTTTGATGTCGCTGGCAATATTCATTATCTGCACCATTAAACCCTCGTTGGGACCGAAGGGACCGTCCTACGCTGTGAAGGAAAAGGTCAAATCCGCGCTAAACATCTTTGACGTTCTTCTCTTGTTTGTTTGCGTGATTGGTGGGTTGCTTCTCGGCTTCTTTACGCCCACGCAAGCGGGGGGTGTTGGTGCTGCCGGTGCTCTGGTCATAGGCCTGATACGAAGAGAGGTCACCTGGTCCTTTTTTGTCAACTCGTCAAGAGAGGCCCTCAGAACCGCATGCATGATCATACTGATCATAGCCTGTGCAACGATCTTCAGTCATTTCATTGTTCTTACGACGATACCACAGTTATTGGCTGCCTGGATAACGTCATTGAATATGCCGCATTGGTTAGTGATTGTGCTGATTCTATTCATCTATCTGCTTGGTGGCTGTTTCCTGGATGCAATACCGCTTATCATTATAACGATCCCCGTGTTCTATCCGATAGTGCTCAACCTGGGTTATGACCCTATCTGGTTCGGCGTTATTATAGTCCTCGTTGCATCGATGGGTCTGATCAGTCCCCCGATTGGGATGAATGTATATGTAATCAAGGGTATTGCCGACGATGTTCCCATGGAGAGGATATTCAAGGGTGTCATTCCTTTCCTGCTCTCGATCTTTGTTTTGATAGCTCTATTAATGATATTCCCGGAGATCCCTCTCCTTCTACCGGACCTGCTGGAATAACAGGACCTGCGATGCCTCCAGGGGACACCAAGAAGCTGCGGCATGCTAAGCGGGTGGAGGTGTCGGCACAGAAACGGGATCAAAAGAGGATATACACGAGGGAAGTCAAGGAAGAAATTCTAAAGAGGCTCACCGAGGGGGACCTAAGCGCCCCCGAGGTGGGGCGCGGACGGTCCTCGTCCGTGCTTTACGGCAGGGGCCGGTTAAGCGTTGTCTTCCGCGCCCTTGCCAGGTAGTCCTCAACGGTGTTTGTGCCGGGGGTCGAACTCTGTGCGAGACGCTTGTACCGACAGGCCCATCTGACAGGTGGGCCCCAAGCGCCTCAAGTATCCTTTGCTTATGGACAATCTCCTTTTCGCCAGACAAGAGCTTCTCGCGGGGGTTATTGCGAGCAACATACCGGCGGACGGTACAGGAATTGTTGAGTATCGCTTCCCGACCGACGGGGGTTGGCCGGAATGGACCGAAAAGGGTTCGAATCCTGGAGCTTAAAACGGTCCTTTCCCGAAACCCGAAACCCAAAACCCCACGGTTCATCACGTGGAGCAACAGGCCACGACATGGCGTGGCTGTAAATGCGCGACACAGGCGCATATCACGCTAAGATGACGGATTAACAGGACAAACCAAAGTTTTCATGAATTTTCTTGACAATAATTTTCCGTATGGTATATTTCATTACATGAAATGAACTTCCATGAGGTGAAACAAATGGGCGAACAAGACGTTCTATTTTCAAAGCTGGGTTCTATCGCGCATATCACCATCAACAGGGCCGAGGCCTTGAACGCATTGAACGACAGCGTCCTGAAGAAGCTCGACAGGGCCCTTGACGATATCGAAAAGGATCCATCCATCATAGGCGCGGTCATTACCGGTTCGGGCGACAAGGCCTTCATAGCGGGCGCCGACGTGAAGGAGATCAAGGAGGCGGGCTCCGCAAGGACCGCTTTCATCACGGGCGGCCAGCAGACCATCTACAAGATAAAGACATCGAGCAAGATCATGATCGCCGCCATCAACGGATACGCACTGGGCGGAGGATTGGAGGTTGCCCTCATGTGTGACTTCAGGATCGCCTCTGAGAAGGCGAAGCTGGGGCTCCCCGAAGCGGGACTCGGTGTCATGGCGGGATATGGCGGAACGCAGATGCTGCCGAGACTCGTCGGCCCCGGCAGAGCGAAATACATGATACTTACCGGCGCCATCCTGAGCGCCAGGGAAGCTTACGACTTCGGGCTTGTCGACAAGGTATGCCCACCGGAAGAGCTGGGCACAGAGGTGACCTCTCTGGCGGAGAAGATAGCGGCCAGCGGACCCTTGTCCATCAAGGGGAGCAAGGAGGCCATCGATCGCGGACTTTCCCTTCCCCTCGAGGAAGCCCTGAGGTTCGAGCTTTCCATCTACGATAGAGTCGCAAACTCAGAGGATGCGGAAAATGGTCTATCGGCATTCCTGGAAAAGAGAAAGCCTGTGTTCAGAGGCAAGTGATTGACCGGCTGCAGGCAACTAATGAAACGAGGAGGAACACAATGAGTTACGCGAACCTGTTCTCACCAGTCACGATGAGGGGAGTCACATTCCCCAACCGGATCCACAGGACATCCATGGTTTCCGGTCTTACGACCGAGGATGGCATGGTCACCGATGAGCTGATCAAACGGTATATCAGAGAGGCAAAAGGCGGTGTGGGCGGCATCGTCGTGGAAGCGGCCGTCATCATTTCCTCAAAGAGCCCTTTCAATCTGAGGATATCAAGTGATGAATACGTGCCCGGCCTCAAGAAGCTCGTGGCTGCCATTCGCGAGGCCAACAAGGAAGTCAAGATCGGTGTACAGATCATGCAGCACCTCAAGCTTGCCAAGAGCGGCTGGAGGCAGAAGGTGGAAGACTTCAAGACTGAAGAGCTCCCGAAGATCGTGGAAGACCATGTGGCGGCAGCGAAACGGGCCATGGAAGCCGGCTTCGATTTCATCGAGATCCACATGGCTCACGCCTACGTGCTCTCGTCCTTCCTTTCCCTCTGCAACACGAGGACCGACGGTTACGGTGGAAACAGCCTCAACAATAGGATGAAGCTTCCCATCGAGGTCTACCAGGCAGTCCGCAAGACCGTGGGTGAGAATTACCCCCTGGGTGTGAGGATCAACGGTGAGGACTTCTGTATCCCCGGCAGCACCCTCATGCAGAGCACCAGGATAGCGAAGAAGTTCGCGGAGCTGGGAGCCGACTACATCAGCGTATCGGCGGGAAGCCGCTTTGAAGACGCCGTGACGCCGGCGGAAGGCAATCCTCCCGACCCGATGTCAGGTTACAGCGGACACCGCATGAGCCCCATGTACTGGTGGCCCGACGGAACCCACGCATTCCTGGCCGAGGGCATCAAGAAGGCCGTCAACGAGGCAGGCTACAAGACCCCGGTCATCGTTGCGGGCAAGATCCGTGACCCGAAGCACGCGGAACAGATACTCGCGGAGGGCAAGGCGGACATCATCGGCCTGTGCCGCGCGATCCTTTGCGACCCCGACTGGCCGATAAAGGCGAAGGAAGGACGTGACAAGGAGATAGTGAAGTGCGCCGCCTGTAACTGGTGCCTCGAAGCCGACTCACGGTACGAGCAGGTAAAGTGCGTCCGCTATCCGGACGGCTACACCAGCGCACCCGAGCCTTTCCTGCCGAAGATGGCAAAACCCGGCGCGATCAAGCAGGAACAGGAATAGGGCCGGTCCAAAAGGGGTATAGATATGAGTGCACCCACATATCCGAAACACAAGAAGAAAGACGAAACCACCTACAGGACCCATGGCTGGTGGACGGGCGTGACGCTCGGCGACGTCATAGACAAGACGGCCGACGTGTTTCCCGACAAGGAAGGTCTTGTCGATGACAGGTCACGGTTGACGTTTGCCGAGGTTCGCGCCAACGTGGACAGACTGGCCCTTGGTCTCATCGACCTGGGGATCAAGAAGGGCGACGCCGTGCTTCTGCAGCTGCCCAACTGGGCCGAGTACGTCTATTCCTATTTTGCCATGCAGAAGATCGGTGCCATACCGGTCATCCTCATTAGCGGCTACAAGCAGCTTGAGGTCGGGCATCTGGCGAATCTGACACAGGCGAAGGCATGGATAGTGCCGGAGAAGTACAGGAAGATAGATTACACATCCTTCATGGGGGACGTAAGGAACGCCAACCCCCAGCTCAAGAACATCATATTTGTCCGTTCGGAGAGAAAGGCAAACGGTGACGCTATAAACTTCGAGAGCCTTCTCGACAGGGAAGTGACCGCGAAGGACAAGAACAGGCTGGAGCTTGCGAAGCCCCTGCCTGCGGACGTCTGCCATGTCGTTCCCTCAGGCGGCACCACCGGCCTTCCGAAGGGCATTCCGCGGACACACAACGACTACATATGCAACGTGGAATACCTCCACAGAGGGTGGGAGATGAACACCACCGATGCATGCCTCGTCATCGTGCCCGTCGGGCACAACCTTGCGGTGCTCAACGTGGTCGGGTCGTTGCTCTTTGCATACAAGCTCGTCCTGTCGGACTCGACGAGACCGGCTGATATCTGCAAGCTGATCGGGGATGAGAAGATCACCTATATGCCGAGCGTACCCAGCCTCGTGAGGAGAATAATGGAAGCCCCGGAAATGGGCGATTTCGACCTGACGTCGCTCAGGAAGATCTCCGCCGGAGGCGAGCCGAGCACCCCGGACCTCATTCAGGAGGTCTACAGGAAGCTCCATTGTACATACATCAACGAATTCGGCATGACGGAGGGCCTGTTGTGCAGGTCCACGCTGACCGACGACATCGAGACCATATGCAGCACCGTCGGACGGCCCACCTGTCCCTATGACGAGGTGAGGATCATCGACCGGGAAGGGAAGAAACTGCCCGCCGGCGTTGACGGTGAGCTTGCGGCGAAGGGACCGGGAATATTCGCCGGTTACCTGCTGGCAGCCGGGGCGAAGGACCAGAGCTTCACGAAGGACGGTTTTTTCAGGACCGGCGACCAGGCGCAGATGGACGCACAGGGATATATCAAGATAACGGGACGGATCAAGGACATAATAATCCGCGGCGGGGAGAACGTCAGCCCTGCCCAGGTCGAGGAGGTACTCTGCAGCCATAAGGAGATAGCGGGCGCCGCGGTCATCGGAATGCCCGACAAGGACCTCGGCGAAAGGGTCTGTGCCTTCGTGCGCCTCGTACCGGGAGCAAAGCTGTCCGACAAGGACATCGTGGCCTTCATGGAAGCAAGCGGCGCATCCAGGCTCCTCATTCCGGAAAGGTTCGAGTTTGTCGACAGCTTTCCCATGACCCAGGCCGGCAAGCACGACAAGAAGCTTCTGAAGAAGGAGCTGATAGAGCGCCTGGGCCTGAAATAGAAGAACGCTGGTATAAGGAGATCACTATGGAAATAAAGAAACTGGGCGTTTTGGGATGTGGACAGATGGGATCAGGCATCGTTCAGGTCTTCGCGCAGGCGGGCTACGAAGTTGTGGCCGTCGACACGGTGCCCGCAATGATAGAAAAGGGCCTGAAGGGTATCGAAAAGAGACTCATGGGCCGCGTCGACAAGGGCAAGATGACCCCCGACGAGAAGAACGCCATCATGGGCAGGATCAAGACGAGCACGAAGCTCGAGGACCTGGCGGACTGCGACCTCATCGAGGAAGCGATTCCCGAGGACCTGGAGCTCAAGAAGAAGACCTTCGCCGAGCTCGACCGCATCTGCAAGCCCGGGACGATCTTCGGCAGCAACACCTCGGGCCTGTCCGTCACGGACATGGCGGTGGCAACGAAGCGGCCGGAGAGGGTCATGGGCATGCACTTCCATAACCCCGCCCCCGTGATGCAGCTCCTCGAGCTCGTCAAGACGATCATGACGGGCCAGGACATCATAGACGACGTGAAGAAGTGGGGAGCCACCCTGGGGAAGACGGTCGTCGTCGCCCCCGACGTGGGAGGGTTCATCGTGACCCGGCTCTTCACCCCTTTCCTCCTCGGTGCCGTCAGGATGCTCGAAGCCGGCATAGCGACGAGGGACGAGATAGACATATCCATGAAGTTCGCGGTCAACCATCCCATGGGACCGCTGGAAGTGGTGGATTTCATCGGCCTCGACACGGAGCTTTCGATCGCCAACAGCCTCTACGAGGAGACGAAAGACCCCAAGTACGCGCCGCCGCTGCTTCTTATCAAGATGGTCACCGCGGGCTGGCTCGGAAGGAAATCCGGCAAGGGTTTCTACGATTACAAGTAAGGCTATCACATGGTGGGACCGGCCCGTACCCCTATGACTACCCCCCCCTAAACTATACGGCCGGTCCTCCATTCCATCTTTGCAGTAACGGAAGAAGACATCAAAGCGAGTTGATCCAACTCCTCTCAATAGCAACTCCTCCTGAAACAGAATCCTCCCCTGCCGGAAGGCAGGGGAGGATTCTGTGCTTTGAGGGCGAAGAGAAGGGAGTGGATACTCAAGGCTCAGACGGGTATAATGTGCTGGATGGGTCCCGCAAGTACCGCAAGTACCATGTGTCCTGTTGGTCCTAAGTGTCCTATGGGTCTTATTGGGGCCGCGGGGTTGATAGGACTAATAGGACAAGATAGGACCAATGGGACATATAGGACCTATAGGACGCTTAGGACCTATAGGACAGGGTAGGACGCTTGGGACCTATAGGTCAGGGTAGGATCGATAGGACGGGGCCGACGGGTTTTGCGAGGTTAGGATGGGTCTTGAGGGCAAGGTTGCGATAGTGACGGGGGCCAGCCGGGGGGTGGGGAAGGCGATGGCCCTGGGGCTTGCGAAAGAAGGGGCGATCGTGGTTGTCGCCGCGCGGACAGAGGTCGAGAGGCCGCCGATGCCGGGAAGTATCGAGGTGACGGCGAGAGAGATCAGGCAGGCCGGTGGGCAGGCGCATGCCGTGAGGTGTGATGTCACCGACGAGGCTGAGGTGAAGGACATGGTATCGGGGGTGAGGGATCTCTTCGGCCGCGTCGACGTTCTCGTAAACAATTCGGGGATCGCCTTTCCCGCGCACGCATGGGAAATGCCGCTCAAGCGATGGGAACTGGTCTTAAAGGTCAACCTGACGGGAGCCTTTTTGTGCGCTCAGGCCGTGCTCCCCGGCATGATGGAGCGAAGGACGGGAAGCATCATCAACATATCATCCATCCAGGCAACACAGAGGGGATCGGTGAACACGGGCATCGCCTATGGTGTGTCAAAGGCCGCACTGGAGCGGTTTACCGTCGGACTTGCCGAAGAGGTACGCCCCTTCAACGTGGCCGTCAACTGCCTCAAGCCGCGCGGAGCGGTCAGTACGGAGGGCATGACATATCTCCATGCGGCCGCGGACAGGTCGCACTGGGATACGCCGGATATGATGGTACGGGCCTGCGTTTTCCTGGCATCCCAGGGAGACGGCGGGGTGACGGGTCTCGTTGCCACGGACGAGGAGATCTGTGAGAGGTACCTGGGTGAAGATAAGGCAGCGAAGGAGGAGGGTAAGCGTCCTGGCTCCTATCCTGAAGATGTTCGAGAGTGAGAAGATCAACGTTCGTCGCGAATGAGGCGAATAAACACGAAGTATTGAAGATCCTGAAGGAGGCCCTATGATATACGAAACGCTTCATTTCGATCTCAACGGACAGATCGGTACACTGACGCTCGATGTTCCCGGCAAGCTGAACGCCCATACGATACAGATGAGGGCGGAACTTCTCCATTTCTGGAGGGAGAGACAGAACAACGAGGAAGAATGCCGGGTGATCATAATGACGGGTAGGGGCAAGGCCTTCTGTGCCGGCGGAGACATCGAGGAGATAGACGATCCGACAACGCCCGTCTACAGGCAGACCCCGGAGCAGCGCTATATCGACCAGGACAGGATCTCCGAGGTCATCCTCCTGATGCGGCGGGCGCCCCAACCCATCATTGGTGCCATTCACGGATGGGCGGTGGGAGGCGGTTTCAGCCTGGCGCTGGCCTGCGACCTGCGTGTGGCCGATCCGACGACGAAGTTCATAGCCTCTTACATCAACATCGGCCTGACGGGGACGGACATGGGCGGCAGTTTCCATTTCCCGCGACAGGTCCCGCTGGCCATCGCCAACGAGTATCTTCTCACCGGAGAGACGATGGACGCCGAAACCGCTTACAGGTGGGGTCTCGTCAATTACCTCGTGCCTGAGAATGAGCTTATGCCGAAGGCACGTGAACTCGCGGAAAAGATGATCCGGAAGTCCGTTCTGGGCCTCAGGATGACGAAAGAGGTCATCGGGCAGAATATAGGGGCGGCCAGCCTCGAAGCGGCGATCTACCTCGAGAACCGCAACCAGGTTCTATGCCTCGGGTCGCAACCGATCGTTAATCCTTTTAAGAAGAAAGAGCAAGAATAGTCCGCAGCGGGCGCCCCGGTATTGCCGACCGGTATCTCCTGACAGGAGACGTTATGGATGGCGGGTCGGTCTGCGGCCACGGCCTCCCCGATCGCATGGTGCCCGGACAGGGGCCTTACCCGATGTCTCGCCTCCCTGCCAATCGTCTACCCCTTCAACAGACAATGCTGAACGTGTCGGAATTCTGTGGTATTGGCTGGCGAGGTGCCAGGCGGAGTACATTCTGTGATACCATGTTCCATTGTGTACAACCCAGGTGCTAGGTTCGATAAACTGAATCGCATTCAGCAACAAACTGAATGCGATTCATAAAAGCTGCAAGTTGATAGAGAAGAAATGGGAGCTTGAATTAGCTTGTTATTATCAATGGTTACAGGACCAGATACAATCTCCGACATTTTGTGACATTATTTACTTGACACCGAGCACAGAATGACATAAACATTATTCATCCAATTTATGAGCGCAACTCATCATAGAAAAAGAGACGCAACCAGGGAGCAGATCGTCAAGGCCGCCATAGAGGTGTTCGGCGGGAAGAGCTACCTGGAGGCCAACATCTCGGAGATCGCCCATAAGGCGGAAGTGGCGGAAGGGACGATCTATCAGCATTTCAAGAACAAGGAAGACCTCCTGTTCTTCATACCGAACGAGAGGTCGAACGCCTTCTGCGAGGGCCTGGAGCTCCACCTGCAGGGGATCGAGGACGCCCGCAACAAGCTGGCGAAGTTCGCGTGGTACTACCTTTACTTCTTCAAGACGAACCCCGACTACGCGCGCATAGCCATGCTTGAGCTGAGGGTCAACAAGAATTTCCAGAAGACGAACGGTTACCGCCTCTTCAGGGGGTGGTTGAAGATGCTTCGCGACATTATAGAGCAGGGGCAGCGGGAAGGGTCCGTCAGGAACGACATGGACCCGGTCATCATCCAGGAGCTGCTCCTCGGTACTCTTGAGCATTACGTGACACGCTGGCTTCTCAAGGACGAAAGCTGGGACCTTCTGGAGTTCCGCGAGCAGACCATCGAGCTCATCATGAACGGAATCGGGCCGGCGAGCGTCGGGGAAACCAAAGCGGTTGCCGCCGCGAAGGGAGCGGCGGAGAGCCGGCGATCAAGGACCGAGCCGCTCAAGAGCAAGCAGATAGTGTGATCTCATGGAATGCGGGCTGAAACGCGGTCTCCGGCACGCAGGTACAGATGGTACGACCACCGGGGGATAGAAGTGCAAAAGGTCCGGAATCAACACGGTAGCCGGACATCATGGCCGTCGAACCGTGAATTCTGCGGATTGTTGTTAAATTTTTTAGGAGGTAGTCTTATGAAACGTTTGCTCGCCGTCGCTTTAATTGTCGTTTCGGCCGTCCTCTTCTGTTTTCAGGCACATGCCGCCAACGAGATCATCGTCGGGTGTATTTCCGATCTGACAGGAACCTACGCGGCATTGTCGAAACAGCAGGTGGATGCAGTGAACATGGCTGTTGATGAGATCAACAAGTCAGGTGGAGTCATCGGCAGGAAAATGAAGGTCGTTGTCGAGGATTCGGCAACAAGCGTGTCGCTGGCGACCCAGAAGCTCGAGCGCCTCATTCTCGATCAGAAAGCGGATTTCATCATCCCTCCCACCACCTCGTCAGCCGTTCTCGCCATGATGCCCGTCGCGCTGAAATACAACAAGCTCATGATGGTCACACTGGCCCAGTCCATGAAGATAACCGGTGAGAACAGGAACAGGGTCACCTTCCGCTGCTTCGCCAACGGCGAGATCACGGGGAAGCCCCAGTCGAAGTGGATGGTGAAGAACCTTGGCAAGAAGTACTATATCATCGGTGCCGACTACGCATGGCCAAGGTCGACAGCGGAAGTCTACACGAAGTTCCTCAAGGAGAACGGTGCGGAGATAATCGGCGAAACCTGGTTTCCCCTGGGAACGAAGGACTTCGCATCTTATTTCGGCAAGGTGAAGGCAGCGAAACCGGAAGTCCTGCTCATGATCTGTGCGGGTAACGATGCCGTGTCGCTTGTCTCCCAGGTGAAACAGTACGGTCTTGGAAAACAGATGAAGCTCGCCGCAGACGGTTCGCTGGTATCCGCCGATATCATCAAGGCGCACGGCAGCAACGCCGATGGCATCATCATAGCCGACTTCTACGTCTCCTCGATGGACACCCCGGAAAACAAGGTTTTCGTCAAGAACTACATGGCCCGCTACAAAGATGCACCGAGCAAGATGGCGCTCAGCTCATACGAGGGCGTCATGTGGGTTGCACAGGCCATCAAGCAGGCCGGATCCACCGATACGGACAAGATGGTCAAGGCCCTCGAAGGCTCAACATACAAGGGCCCGCAGGGGACCAAAAAGATGGGTCCCGACAACCAGAGCTCTCTCGATGTCTATATGATCCAGATAGCCAACGGAGGGCAGTACAAGATCCTGGAAAGGGCTAACTAGAAGAACAAGGTGTGAAAGGGAGAGGCGGCTTCGGTTCGCCGCCGCCTCCTCCCCTTTCACTGTTACACCCGGTAGATAAGGAATATGCAGTCGGTGTCTGCAACCGAATTGGTCCGAGGAGGGAGGTAGCTCTTGATTGATTACCTGATATACGTAATTTTGCCGCAGGTTCTCCATGGTCTCGTATGGGGCACGGTGATTGCCTTCATAGCATTGGGACTCACCATCATATTCGGCCTCATGGATATCGTCAACTTTGCCCACGGCGAGTACTACATGGTGGGAGCCTTCATGGGGTACACGGTCATGAGCGTCATCCCGAACTTCTGGATAGCCGTGCCGGTCGCGGTGGTTTCCGTTGCCCTTCTGGGGTTGTTCACGGAATTCATACTCTTTCGAAGGCTGTACGGACGTGAACCGATCTTCCACCTCCTGCTTACATTCGGTCTGGGCATGATGTTCAGGGAAGCGGCCCAGCTCATTTGGGGCGCGGAGACGAAGAGGATCGACGTTCCCGTGACCGCGACCGTCGAAATGCTCGGTACCGTCTATCCCGTCTACAGGCTGCTCATCCTGGGGATTGGCATATGCGTGATCCTGCTCATATGGTATGTGCTCAAACACACGAGTGCGGGCGCGAAGATCAGGGCGGTGGCGCAGGACAGGACCATGGCCTGGGCGCTTGGGATCAAGGTCCCGGTCATCTATACCTCCGTCTTCATGTGCGGCGTCGCCCTTGCGGGCTTTGCAGGGGTGCTGATGAGCCCCATCAATTTCGTTTATCCCACGATGGGCATAGACGTTATCCTGCGGGCCTTCATCGTTGTCGTCATCGGGGGACTGGGGAATGTCATGGGGGCGCTGCTGGCGTCTCTCATGATAGGAGAGATCGAGGCCCTCGCCTCCATCTGGATATCGCCGACCATAGCGGAGACGCTTGTGTTCGTGATCCTTATCGTAACCATGATCGTCAGACCTGCCGGGCTGTTCGGAAAGGCGGAGAGGTAGCGCTATGGCAAAGCTTAACTCAGGATCCAATTTAAAGAAAACGTTCTTAGTCCACGGGATCATCCTGGCGGCCCTCGCTGTCCTGCCGTTGTTCCTGAACGGTTACCATCAGAAACTGGCTGTCGAGGCGATCATATTGTCTGTCTTTGCAATGAGCCTGGACCTCGTCATGGGATATGCCGGGATAGCCACCTTCGGCCACGCGGCGTTTTTCGGGATAGGCGGCTACGCCATGGGCGTCATGCTGAAGTTCCTCTTTCCCTCCCTGTGGCTGGGTCTCATCCTGGCAGGATTTTGCACTGCCATCCTGGCTTTCTTCATCGGTTTCGTATCGATCCGGGCCAAGGGCATATACTTCGCCATCCTGACCCTTGCCTTTGCGGAGGTTGTCTACAGGATCATCTTTCACTCCTACAACACTCCCCTCGGCGGGTCGGACGGGCTTGTCGGCGTGCCTACACCGGTGCTGCACTTCTGGCTCTTCGATGTTGACCTGACGAAGACGATAAACTTCTACTGGGTGGCGGTGGTATTTGCGTATCTGTCCTACATGACCTGCAAGCTGATCGTCGGTTCTCCCTTCGGCAGTATCCTGTCGGGAATAAGGGAAAACGAGAACCGCGTACCTTTTCTCGGCTTCAATGTCAAGTGGACCAAGGTGACGGCCTTTGTTCTCGCGGGCATCTTCGCCGGGTTCAGCGGGGCGATGTTCACTGCGTTCAAGACCTACGCGGATACGGAGCAGCTTAACTTCCTGCTTTCCGGCAAGGTCATCGTCATGGGCCTCATAGGCGGCATAGGCACCCTGGTCGGTCCCATGATAGGGGCGGTGGTCATCACGATCCTGGAATCCATCGTCTCCACGTATGTTCGTGCCCATCACCTTATAACAGGGGCGATCTTTGTTATGGTCGTCATATTCATGCCGAAAGGGCTTCTCGGGCTGTTCGCGAGAAAAGACAGAAATAATAATGGGAGTTGATAATGTTCTTTGAGGTCAAGGAGCTGTGCAGGTCTTTCGGAGCGCTTCAGGCGGTTCACAATGTTTCTTTCACGCTGGACGAGGGAACGACTCTTTCCATTATAGGACCGAACGGAGCGGGTAAAACGACCCTCTTCAACGTGATCACCGGCGTGTTCCCGCCGGACAGCGGTGAGGTTATGTTCAAGGGCGACCGCGTGACGGGAATTCCCCCGGAGAAGCTGTGTCACAGGGGTATAGCGAGATCGTTCCAGATAACGAACATCTTCCAGGGACTGTCCGTTTTTGAGAACATCCGCCTCGCCTGTCAGGGCAGGACCGCGACGAGACGGATGTTCGTGCCCGTCTCGAAGCTGAAGGAACCCATGGAGGAAGCGGAGAGGATACTCGACCTCCTCGGTCTGCTGGAACTTCGTGACAGAAGGGCGGGGACGCTTTCGCACGGGGACCAGAGGTACCTGGAGATCGGCATGACCCTTGCGGCGAAACCGTCGCTCGTTCTCTTCGACGAACCCACGGCAGGCATGACCCCCATGGAGACGAAGGCCACGATCGAGCTGATTCACAAGCTGAAGGGAATGGTCACCATCATCATCATCGAGCATGATATCAACATGGTTTTTGCCGTCTCAGACAGGATCGTCGTGATGGATCAGGGAGATGTCCTTGCGGATGGCCTTCCCCATGAGGTCAAGGCGAATGAGGCTGTCAAGACGGCCTATTTCGGGGAGGAATTATGATGCTCGACGTCAGGGAACTCAATACATTTTACGGAAAGAGCCATATCCTTCAGGGCATCAACCTGGAGGTCCATGAGGGGGAGATAGTTTGCCTCCTCGGACGCAACGGGGTTGGAAAGAGCACTACCCTGAAGTCGATCATGGGACTTGTCACCCCCAGCCGGGGCGCGATCAGCTTCGAGGGCAAAGAGATCCAGAAGATGAGACCCGATGCGATCGCCCGCATGGGGATAAGCTATATCCCCGAGGACCGGAGGATATTCTCCCGGCTCTCAGTGAGGGAGAACCTTCTGATAGGAGCCAGCAGCGCCACGGACATGACGAAAGCCCGGAAGGAAGAGATGCTGGAGAAGGCCTACATGTATTTCCCGATCCTGAAGGAAAAGGAATCCCAGGGCGGAGGGTATCTCTCCGGCGGTCAGCAGCAGATGCTGGCCATCGCGAGGGGGCTCATGTGCGATCCGAAGCTTGTCCTGCTCGATGAGCCTTTCGAGGGGCTGGCGCCGGTCATCATATGGGAACTGATAGATATAATCAAGAAGCTGTGCGAGACAGAGAAGATGACCCTTCTGCTCGTCGAACAGAAGGCAGCCCTTGCGCTAAAGATGTCCGACAGGGGGTATGTACTGGAAAAAGGGCAGGTGAAGTGTGAGGGAACGTGCCAGTTCCTTTCCGAGAGCGAAGAGGTGCGAGAGAGATGCGGGCTCTAGAGCGCGGCCCCTTCATCTTTCATAAGAGGGTTTCCCGGGCGTTATACGAGTGGTGTTGACAGAGAGCGGCCATGCAGGGGCAAAAGAACATTCATTGCGATTCGATGGCGAAGCCGGTAACCCCGCGTGTGTTAACCTCTTCTGTCGTCAGGTTATCCGAGGGGCCCGGCAATGCGGCTGCCCGTTGTGTTCGAAAAGTCCCTGAGTCAGCGCCCGATCGCCTTGCCATCCTGTTTCTCAGCCGTGTCCTGTTCATCGGTGTTGTAAGACTGTCCGGAAAGAAGCGTTGTGCACCGAGTTGTCTGCGTAAGGGAGCATTCCGGGGGGATGCGTGTTGGGCAGGGCCGAGATAATACCATGTCTGTCGGACGGGTTGGATGTACTGATGAGACTTGAGATCACACAAAAAAAGGAGTGGTAGAGTCATGCAAGAAGAGACTGGGAAGACTATCGACTACGGCAAATATGAAGGGCAGACCTTTGGCCAGATACTTGACGGCCTCGCGCGCGATGTCCCCGACAAGGAGATGATCGTCTTTGATGGCGAGAGAATCACATACGGAGGGTTCTACCGGCGGGTGATGCAGATCGCGATGGCTCTCAAGAAGCTCGGCGTCAGGAAAGGCGACCGCGTTGCAGCCCTGTTTCCCAATTGCCCCGATTTCTTTGTGGTCCAGCAGGCCGTCCTGTATATCGGCGCTGTCTTTGTCCTCCTGTCGACCCGTTACCGCGAGTACGAGCTGAGCTATATGCTCAAACACTCTGAGGCGCGGGTTCTTTTCACGATCGACGAGTACCTGAAGACGAGTTTCACCGATATCATCGACAAGGTCCGTCCCGAGCTGCCGGGCCTGGAGTTCTGTTTTGTGATGGGCTCCAAGGTCCCGTCGTGGGGCCGCCCCTTTGAGGAAGCCCTGGACCTCGGCAAGGACCTCGATGAGAAGCTGCTCAGGGAAGACCTTCCCACCTACAACGATACGGCCTCGATACTCTACACCTCGGGCAGCACCGGTTTGCCCAAGGGTGTCAAGATGACACACAGGGCCTTTGTCTTCGGTGCGCTGCAGGTCGCGCGCCGGTTGAGGATCACTCCGGACGATGTGAGCCTGATGGTCGTGCCCTGCTCCCACACACTCTGCGCCTTCATCCAGTTTCCGAACGCCCTGATGGGCCGGTGCCGGATCGTCATGATGGAGACCTTCGAAGCGGGACAGGCGCTGGAAATGTACAACAAGGAGAAGATCTCCCTCATTTACGGCGTTCCCACGATGTTCGTCCTCATGCTGGAGCACCCGAACTTTGCGAAGACGGATTTCTCGAGCAGCCGCGCTGGTTACACCGGAGGAGCCATCATCCCTGAAGAGCTCATGTCCGGCGTGCGGAACAGAATGAACTGCAAGCTTGTGTCCGTCTACGGTCTGAGCGAGTGCGGTGCCTGCTCGATGAACGATGTGGAAGACGAGGAATCCCTCAAGATCGGGACCGTCGGAAGTCCGCTCGACGGAGTGGACATTATCATCACCAACGAGAAGCAGGAGAAGGTGCCTGACGGCGAGGTGGGTGAAGTCTGTCTCAAGGGCCCGATCCTCTTCACCGAGTACTACAAGCAGCCCGAGTTGACGAAGGCGGCATACGACAAGAACGGTTATTTCTGCACGGGAGACCTGGGGAAATACCTGGACAACGGCATGCTTGCCATCGTGGGACGCAAGAAAGAGATGATCATCAGGGGAGGTTTCAACGTATATCCCGCGGAGCTCGAAGAGCAGATAGGTCTCATCGACGGCGTTCAGTCTGTTGCCGTCGTCGGTCTGCCGGACAAGGTGATGGGCGAGAAGATAGTGGCCGCCATAATCCCCGGTCCCGGGAGCACCATAACGGACAAGGACATTATTGCATACTGCAAGGCACGCTTCGCGAACTACAAGGTTCCCAACGTGGTCGTCATAATGGATGAGTTCCCCGTGACGGCCCTCGGCAAGGTCCAAAAATTCAAGCTGGTAGAGGCCCTTGAGGCCAAAGGGATATAAGCAACGACAACAGGGTTCGGTATGAAAGCAAAGTATCAGGATCTGAAGTTTGAGCTCAAAGACGGGCTGGGTATCCTGACTCTCAACGTCCCGCAGAAGCTGAATGCCTGCGGGAGGCGCACGAGATCGGAGCTTCACGCATTCTGGAGCGCCATGCAGGGCGAAGACAGGTGCAGGGTGATAATCATGACCGGAGCGGGGACATCTTTTTGCGCCGGCCAGGACGTCGATGAAATGGACGACCCGGCGCACCCCTTCTACAAATGGAGCACCGACGAGATATACTCGTTCCAGCACGAGATGTCCGATGTCATATTCCTCATGAGAAGGGCGCCCCAGCCCATAATAGCGGCCGTGCGGGGTTACGCCGCCGGCGGCGGTTTCAGCATGGCGGTGGCCGCGGACTTAAGGGTTGCGGACCCGACGGCGAAGTTCGTAGCATCATACATCAACATAGGACTGTCCGCGGCCGACATGGGAAGCAGTTACCACTTCCCAAGGCAGGTGACCCTGGCGCGCGCTCTCGAGTATTTGTACACGGGAGACGTCATCGACGCGAAGAGGGCGCTGGAGATAGGCCTTGTCAACTACGTGGTTCCGACGGCGAAACTGATGGCAAAGGCAAGGGAGATAGCGGACAAGATGCTTGCCAAATCTCCCCTGGGACTCAAGCTTACCAAGGAGGTGGCGAACCAGAACATCGGAGCCGCAAGCCTGGAGTCAGCGCTCTACATGGAGGACCGGAACCAGGTCCTGTGCCTTGCGGCGGCGCCCATACGGAACCCGTTGAAGGGAAAGAAGAAGAAATGACCGAAAGGAGAGAACCATGAGTGCACCGAAGAAGCTGTTTGAACCTATCAAAGTAGGCAATGTGGAGCTGAAGAACCGCGTGATGATGCTTGGGGTCACCACGGGTTTTCTCGACAATTATTACGTTACCGATAAGTATGCCAACTTCATGGGGGCGAGGGCGAGGGGAGGCACAGGTCTTGTGGTCATCGGTTCGGCTTATCCCTTCGACCTGACCGGTGTCACCCCCCGTTACATCAACATCGCCTCGGGTGTCGGGATATGGACCGACGATCAGATACCGGGCCTCAGCAAGGTGGCGAAGAACATACACGACAACGGCGGCAAGGCGGCATGTCAGCTCGTCATCTGCTCCGAGTGGAGAGCAAACAAGGACAACCCCCTTGAAGGCGTCGGCCCCTCGGCGGGAGCGGGTGGACCAAGCGTCAAGGAAGTCAGGGAATTGACCGTTGACGAGATCCGGCTCATAGTCGACCAGTATGCCGAAGGAGCACGCAGGGCCAGGGAGGCAGGTTTCGACCTTGTCGAGTTCCACGCCGGTATAGGCTACTTCATCAACCGGTTCCTGTCGCCCTATTCGAACAGAAGGACGGATGAGTACGGCGGAACGCCGGAGAAACGGATGCGCTTCTTCCTTGATGTCATCGAGGCCTGTAAGGCCAGGGCCGGGGCGGATTTCACCCTTGCTGCCAGGATCTCGGGAGATGAGCTTCTGGAAGGCGGCAACAAGATAGAGGACGTCCAGAAGATGATCCCCGTTCTGGAAAAGGCCGGTCTTGCCTACTTCAATGTCCAGGCAGGCTGGCACGAGAGCCCGATCCCGCTGGTTCAGCAATGGGTCCCGGAAGGAGCTTTCGTCTACGTGGGCGAGGCGATCAAGAAGGTGGCAACGGTCCCCGTTGCCGTGGGCTACAGGCTGAAGGACCCTGTCATGGCGGAAGAGATCGTGGCCTCAGGCAAGGTTGACATGATCGCCATGGCGCGTCAGCTCATCGCTGATGCCGACTGGGCAAACAAGGCCCAGGCCGGAAAGCTCGACGACATCAGGAAATGCATCACCTGCTGCCGCTGCATGGACGACAACTTTGTCGGCGTGCCCATCACCTGCAGTGTGAACACGAACCTCGAAGGCCTTCCCGAGACACCTGCCGAGAAGCCGAAGAAGGTCATGGTGATCGGAGGCGGTCCTTCCGGTCTGGAAGCTGCACGGGTGGCTACCATGCGGGGTCACAAAGTGACGGTGTTCGAGAAGGGAAGACGTCTCGGCGGACTCACGACTCTGGCCTCAGTACTCAACTCGGAGATCGAGCCTTTCCACGACTGGCTGGTGAAGCAGGTGAAGGACCTCAACATCGAGGTAAAACTGGGAACAGAGGTGAAGGCCGACACAGTCGACGGTTTCAAGCCCGACGTGGTCATCCTGGCGGCCGGCGGGTCCCCTGCCGAGCTCAATGTTCCCGGCGTAGACAACGACAACGTGATCTCAAGCCACGACATTGAGGCCTTCGTAAGCGGTCAGAGCACGAAGAAGGGCCTCATGTGGACCCTGGCGGCAAAAGTAGGAAAAGACGTCGCCGGCAGCCCGGCCCTTATGCGGAAGATGCTGGGCCTCAACTTCCCGATAAAGAAGCGGGTCGCCATCATCGGCGGGCAGTTCTCCGGTTGCGAGCTTGCGCTCACCCTCATGGAGAAGGGAAAACAGGTGCGGATCATCGAGGAGACGAAACGTCTCGGCGCCGATATCGGTCCCGTCACCCGGTGGGTGGAGATGGACATGATGAAAAAGGGCGGCGTGGCCATGGAGACACTGACAAAGGTGAAGGAGATCACCGACAAGGGCGTCAAGGCGGTGAGGGAAGATGGCACCGAGGTCTTCTTCGATGCCGATACGGTCCTTCTGGCCCTTGGTCTGAAGGAGAACCTGGAGCTTGCCGACAAGCTGAAGGGCAAGGTTGCCGAGGTGTACGTCGTTGGTGAAAGCGCCGGCGGAGGCGGGAAGAAGAGGCTGAGAGAGGCCATGAACTCCGGCCGCGACGCGGGCGCCAGGATATAAGCGATCAAGGGTCGCTTCCGGGGTGTCGCAAGGTCGACACGCCGGAAGCGGCTTTCGAAAAGGAGCACACTGTGAAGATCAAGAAGGTTGGAGTGGTAGGTTGCGGATTCATGGGAGGAGGCATCGTTCAGGTCTGCGCCGTGGCGGGATACGACGTGGTGACCACGGACATCTCCGATGACGCGGTGACGAGAGGGATAGCCGCCATAAGGGACAGGCTGGCAAAGAAGGTGAAGAAGTCGGAAATGACGCAGCAGCAGATGGATGACACGATGGGCCGCATCAAGGGGTCCACCGATATCAACGTCTACAGGGACTGCGATCTGGTCATAGAGTCCGTTTTTGAGGACATGGAGCTTAAGAAGAAGCTTTTCGCGGAGTTGGACAAGGTGTGCGAGGCGAAGACATATTTCGGGACCAACACATCCTGCCTTCCCGTGATCGACATGGCGATGGCCACCTCAAGGCCGGAGAAGGTTGTGGGTATCCACTTCTTTACCCCTCCCCCCCTTATGCCTCTTGTAGAGATCATGGAAAGTGTCATGACAAGCAAAGAGACGATGGACATGGCCGTTGAGTTCGGCGAGAGCGTGGACAAGAGCGTGATCGTCGCCAAGGATACCCCGGGTTTCATCGTCAATGCACAGATGATACCGAATGTGCTCAACGCCGTGCGCATGGTCGAGAGCGGAATTGCGACAGCGGAGGACATCGACCTCGGGGCCGTAAAGGGTCTTTCCCACCCGATCGGGCCCATAGCGCTCGCGGATTTCTTCGGCCTCGATGTTCTCTATGCGATCAGTACCCACATGTATGAAGAGACGAAGGACCCCATGTTGAAGCCCCCGTTGATACTCAAGCGCATGGTCATGGCCAGGATGCTTGGCCGCAAGACGGGAAAAGGTTTCTACGACTATGCGTCGAAGGGATGAATGAACGGCACGGCGGCGATGATGCATGATGCACGCCGGGTCGGACGAATATGAAAGAAAGTATGCAAATAGCGAAAGATACAGCAAGCCGGTCCGTGACCCCGAAAAACCTTCCTACTCCCACCTTAACGGGCCGGCTTCGCTATTTTCCATTAGAGGTCCCGGAGACTGACGGAAGACGGCAAGGACATTGTGGACATCGGAAGACCTGCCGATAGAAAGCGAAGATGCACCTGCAATGGCGTTCCCCGGAGAGCGTCGCGTATGACATCGCCTCCCTGCGGCAGCATGGGCGGCAACCAATATTGAGGAGGACAACATGAGTGACGGCACACGGAAGGCTTACAGCGGATGCGCGCTGTGCTACCACAGCTGCGGCGTCGAGGTGACCATAGAGGACGGGAAGGCCGTAAAGGTCGAGGGCCAGAAGGGCC
>Ga0228536_1001131_pt1 | contig 30572 bp, 33 predicted proteins | sample SJ1Smetagenome_FD_168611 | JGI IMG/M metagenome (GOLD analysis project Ga0228536, IMG submission 168611) | Enriched culture of PCE-dechlorinating microbial communities from Ithaca, New York, USA - SJ1.S | ecosystem: Engineered > Modeled > Simulated communities (microbial... > Unclassified...
CGTCAAATTCATCGAACACAAGCGGGCAGGTTTCTATTTCCCGTATGAACCTTTCCAGTGTCAATAATTTGTTCTGACGTTTTCGCCGCTGATCCTCCAGATCGGCAACCTGCTCTGTTACTATCCATGATATTCTTCCATGTATAACCTAATTTCTTTACGTCTTCCATTGGTCTCATAAAAGACACCCATCCTCATATTTCTTATGTTAGCATGCGAGGGTGCCTTTTCATTGTCCTTTTTCCGGGGTTCTGTGCATCTGGGGGTCTGCATTATCCCTTTGTTTTCACATGTCTTTAATATTTTCTGATACTCTTTCTATTAGAGTAACCCGCAAAGCGTTATCTACCCTGCGTTTTAACACTTTTAGCTCCCAGACTTACCGAAGTCCCATTATGAACCATTCCATATTTATAATTGGTAGCTAAATGCTTTTCGTGTTCATCACCCTCATGGCGTTAAAAATTGCGATTATGGCAACGCCCATATCTCCAAATACGGCCTCCCACATAGTAGCTACGCCCATGGCTCCTAATACCAGGAAGATAGCTTTGACACCTAAGGCAAAAACAATATTTTGATATACAATCGCCCTGGTTTTTCTGGCAATTTTTATCGCTGTGACTATCTTGGATGGTTCATCTGTCATAATTACGACATCGGCAGCTTCAATCGCTGCATCTGAACCCAGTCCTCCCATAGCCATTCCTATATCCGCTCTTGCCAGCACCGGGGCATCATTAATACCATCCCCGACAAATACAATCTTACTACTGGAGGATCTTTTACTGTGCATCAATGACTCCAGTTTGTCTACCTTGTCAGCTGGCAATAATTCCGAATAAACTTCATCTAAGCCCAGCTGCTTTCCGATCTTGTCGCCTACATGTTTTAAGTCTCCAGTGAACATCATCGTTTTCTTAATCCCCAGCGACTTAAGCTGGCTGATGGCCTGGGCCGAGTCTTCTTTAACTTGATCAGAAATTACAATGCTGCCTGCATATTCTTTATCTATAGCTACATGAACAACGGTTCCAGTGCTCTCACGCTCTGTATAAGCAATGGTTTCACTGGCCATCAGTTTGGTATTGCCAGCCAAAACTGTTCTCCCCTTGACGCTAACTTGGACGCCCTGTCCGGCAATTTCCTGGTGGTTTTCAATTAGACTCTGATCTATTTGGCCATGGTAGGCACTAATGATTGAAAGCGCGATGGGGTGATTCGAATAGTATTCAGCATAGGCGGCATACTCTAACAGTTCTGCATCCGCATACCCATTTTGGGGATAGGTAGCGGTGACTTCGAAAACACCCTTGGTTAACGTGCCGGTCTTGTCGAAGACAATGGTTTCCACACTGTTTAGCGCTTCAAGGTAGTTGCCACCTTTCACCAATATACCGCGCTTGGAAGCTCCGCCGATACCGCCAAAGAATCCCAGTGGTATGGATATTACCAAGGCGCAGGGACATGATACAACCAAAAATACCAGGGCTCTATAGATCCAGTCAGAGAAGGCGGCTCCTTCAATGACCAACGGTGGGATGATAGCGAGTGCCAGTGCACCAAATACTACCGCCGGAGTATAATACCTTGCGAATTTGGTGATAAAGTTTTCCGTCGGTGCTTTCTTACTGCTGGCATTTTGCACCAAATCAAGAATCTTGGCTACAGTTGATTCTCCGTAATTCTTGGTTACTTCAACGGTTAAGACACCGTTCTTGTTAATAAAACCGCTTAAGGCGTCCTTACCTGGTTCGAGTTCCCGGGGAATGGATTCGCCGGTCAAGGCAGAAGTGTCAACCATAGAGGTTCCGGCTATTACCTTACCGTCTAAAGGAATCTTTTCACCTGGTTTGACCACGATGATATCACCTATATTCACTTCTTCCGGGGATACCTTTTTCAGTTCCTGGCCAACCTGCAAATTCGCATAGTCAGGTCTAATATCCATCAACGAGCTTATCGATTTCCGGGAATGATCAACCGCGCTATCCTGGAACATTTCGCCCACCAGGTAGAATAACATGACCGCCACACCCTCAGCGTAGGCTCCTATTAGAAAAGCACCAATGGTCGCCACGCTCATAAGGAAGTGCTCACTAAATACCTGGCCCCTGGCCATCCCTTTAACCGCTCGCAAAACCACACTACCGCCCACGATGATATAACTGATGAGAAATATAGTGAGTTCCAGCAGGTTCGACAAGTTGAGAATGGCCCCGGCCGCAAATAAGGCGCCTCCAATGAGAAGTTTAATTATTTGTTGCTTATGATTGTGTTCATCATCCAGTTCATCTGCTTCGGCTTTGGCAGGAAGATGGTTGTCCGCCACAATGACCTTAACGTCCGGCTCAATTCTCTTTACGATGACCGCCACTTCATCGATAATCCTTTTAAGTTTCTGCTCCTCCGCGGCTTCGATGGTCATCTTTTTACTCACAAAGTCCACTGAAACATTCATAACGCCATCAAGATTTTTCGTCTGCATTTCCATTTTGGCGGCACAATTAGCGCAACCGAGTCCTTCCAGGATCAATACTTTTCTGGCGCCAGGTGTTTTAGTCTTGCCTATCTGATCGGCCTGCTCTGGTCTGTTCAGCATTATTATTTGCTGACCACTCATATTTATGGCTTCTTCTTCCGCCAAGATACTGTTGTCACGCTCTTTCGCCGACATCACTAAACCCCCACTTTCCAGCTACCCTCTGATATGTGTGCCAAACCCATTTCGAATATTTGTTTAACATGCTCATCTTTGAGGGAGTAGAATACAATTTTGCCTTCTTTTCTATGTTTGACCAGCTTGGACTGTTTCAGAACCCTCAGTTGATGGGAAATCGCCGACTGGGTCATGTTAAGCAAATAAGCAATGTCACACACACACATTTCGGCTTCATCCAATGCCCACAATATCCTGGTTCTGGTTGAATCACCGAAAACTTTGAACAATTCAGCCAGATCATACAATGTTTCTTCCTCGGGCATTTTTTCTTTTACTCTATCTACAATATCCTCATGAATTACTACGCAGTCGCACCTATCAATTGCTCCCATTTTCCCAGACATACGGACAACACCTTCCCTATTGGTTAATTTTCAACGATTGAATATATGAGTAATCTTTCATGTATGTAGACAAATTGTATCCTGCCCTTTTATGTATGTCAACCATCACTTCTATGAACACTACATTCTAAGTTTCCATCCAATAACCTTGAAGATCAATGTAGCACAGCTGGCATCATCCATTTTAAGAGAAAAGCCTGTTTTATGATATTATTTATTAATCGGGAGGTTGTTATGGATATATTAATAATTACCCTGGCGACAATTGCAGTAAAGGCTTTGGGTGGACTTTTGGGGGTGCGTTATAAAGACCACCTGCATCTTATCTTAGGTTTCAGTGCGGGTACGGTTTTGGGAGTAGCAATTTTTGATTTGCTCCCTGAAGCGCTGGAGTTGACCCGCAATTATTACAGCATAGACGCTGTGACTGTGCTTATTGCAGCAGGATTTTCTTTATATATGCTAGTGGACAGATTATTCTCCCTGCACGCCCATGACAATTGCGAAAATGTTAAGCATGGCGGCAATTTAGGTGCATTCGCCCTTACTGTCCACAGTTTTCTGGATGGTTTTGGCATCGGGATGGCCTTCAAGGTTTCTCCAACTGTCGGTTGGATTGTAGCGATTGCGGTTTTAAGCCATGGATTTTGGGATGGAATAAATACCGTCAATATGATACTCAAAACCGATGGAGAAAGAACTTCAGCCATAAGGTGGTTGGCGGCCGCCTCGCTGGCACCTGCTGCAGGAGTTGCCTCTACATATTTCCTCGCGATTTCAGCGCCATCATTGGGATTGGTCCTATCAATTTTTGTCGGTCTATTCCTGTATATTGGTGCCTCAGATTTGATTCCCGAAAGTCACCATAAGCACCCCACTTTTTACACTTCGTTTATGACTATTATCGGCATGGCGGTAATTTTCCTCGCCGGTCAAATAGCTGGTTAATTTTTCGAGTATTCTGCCTATAGACTATGCGCTCTCCTCGACGACGAACCCATTTCTTTCACGCCATACCTGTCGAGCGACAAAAATGATGATGGTGAGCGCAAATATAATCAATAACCCCGTAACCATGAGGCGGGCTCCACCTACTAACATTCCTCCCACATAGGAATAGATGATGGTGGCGGGCAGTTGCCCGAGTCCGGTGGCCCAGAAGAACTCCCAGAAGCCCATAGCAGTTAGGCCAGCCGTGTAGCTGACGATATCAAAGGATACAAATGGCAGCAGACGGGCGATTAGTACAGCCCATTTGCCATGCTTTTCAAAAAACAGGTCCACTTCTTTCAACGCTGAACGGGTGGTGAATTTCTCGACTACAGTGCGGCCATAGATGCGGGCAATTGCATAACACAAGGCTGCCCCAGTCATAGCGCTGGACCAGGAGAGCAGTGCTCCTTTGGCCCAACCAAACAGACCGGCGTTGGCGAAAGTGATTATGAAAGCTGGCAAAGGCGCCAGCACCGATTGAAGTATCATCAATAGGAATGAAACTATGGGGGCCCAGATGCCATAAGAGAGGATGTAACCTTTGGCCGCGTCTACATCCACCATGGATAGTATGAAAATAGATCTTCTGACTGCCATTTGCAGTGGATCTATGAATGAGATCAATCCTATCGGAATTACAATTAGGACGATTTTAAACCAGATACTCTGCCAGAATCTATTTTTGCTTCGCTCACTCATTTTTCTAGGTCCCCATCCCTTCTCTATATTCCATATTTATCAACCAGCTTCTCAGCTAGGGTATAGGCTGACCACTCTGGATAAGCCAGGCTCTTCTTTCCCTGGCCCTGTTGGTAGAAACTGACTACATCATCCCAGGTGTCAATATCGGATTTAAGTTCTAGCCCGGCCATTGAATAGTTACGCTCCCGAATCCTTTCTAAGGTATTCTCCAGAACCCTTTCGGTACCCCAGGGAATGTCCTGGAAAAGATGGGGGTCCGACCGTTTGATTCCCAATAGGTAATAACCCCCGTCACTTGCGGGGCCGATTACGACATCTTGATCTGCCAACCTGGCCTGAGCCTCTAACAGAAGCGCCGGACTCAATTCAGGCATATCGCTCCCCACCAGTACAACAGCCTCATATTGATGCAGCGTCTCCTGAACGGCATGAAATAAACGTTGCCCTAGATCATCCCCCTGTTGCGGGCGCCATATAAAATATGTGTGGTCCTCTGCAGGCATATCCCAGTAGTTGTTATGGTTCACTGCATTGTGTTTTCTCCCTTTCGGGGTGAAAGGGACAGTAAAATAGATAAATCCCGGCAGGCCACTCATTCTCACGGCTCTGCAGATATCCAGTAAGCAGGCCCGATGAAAATCGGCGCATTCCTGATCGGCCAGCTTTGACTTCAATCTGGTTTTGGTAAATCCCGGTTGAGGAATCTTGCTCATGATCACTATCGCAGTTTGCATTTCATTACCCCCTACCCCGCATGATACCATCTCCATAAGCGTTCTGGCTTGACCCCCAGGAGATACAACAGTTTAACCGCCTGCATTTTGCTAAGCACCTCCCCAACCCCTTGCGAACGGAAAAGTCTGGTGCTGGTGGTTATTTGGCTCTTTAAAAGATGCGCCCGCTGTTTTTTTCTTAACCGGTAGGAAAAATTCAAATCCTCCAGGAAAACTATGGCCGGAAACCCTCCCATGGATTGGAATAAGTCCCGCTGGCAGTATATTCCCTGGTCCCCGTAACAGCAGCTGGTAAGCATTACTCTTAGATTAGAGAAGAAGGCTATGACCCGGAAGAGGGGGGTCTTTTCGCTGAATTGCAGACGGCAGCAGCCCCATAGATGACCCTGGTCAACCGCTTGGCTAATCTCATCGACTAATGTGTCTTCGATACAGCTGTCCGCATGTAGAAACAAGAAGATCTCACCGGTGGCACATAGCGCTCCAGCGTTTAATTGCCCACCCCGTCCGGCCGGTGAATTAAGCACCCGAACGGGTAAATGGCTACATATTTCCAGAGTGGCATCAGTGCTCCCCCCGTCACTTACTATAATTTCTACTCCTGGCAGAACCAGCAAGCTTTGCAGAAGGGAGGCGATGTTTTCCTCTTCATTTAGCGTTGGTATAATTACTGACACCCGCGGCTCATTCGGCATCATAAACCCCTTCCCACGCACTGACCAGAATCCGCGTAGTCCGGCTGGTAAGATCCATACAGGCCTTATTGCCTATTTTTTCGATCACAGAATGTTTCTTGCGGATAACCCGGCAGCAGGTAGAACCATGTACCTGTTTAAACTGGTCGTGCAGTTGTTGCGGCAGCTGCTTGCCAGCCGGATGAGGATGATAATTGTTCATGATCCCGGCTGCCATCATCATCCCTACCAAAGCTCCGCAGGCACAACCGCTGCCCATTCCACCGGAAAACTGGGAGGCGGCCGCCAGAGTTTCTTCTCCTAGCGGAATTGCCCAAACCTGACTGGCTGCCAATAAGACCGCCTGACAGCAGTTATGACCAGACTTCATCTCTTCGCGGGCAATTTGGGAAGCTTGGACTTTCAGCATTGGTGACATCTCCTCCAGTTCGGCGTTTAAACCATATATAACCCCCATATAGGCTGCACAGGCTAACCAGAAAAACAAACAGCAGAGACACGGAGAAAGCGGTAGCGGCAGGAATCTGGTAGAAGCCCAGCATAGTGATATAGGCTCCTTCACGAAGTCCGTACCCATTAATCCCCAAGGGCAGCATAGCTGCTACCGAAATCACCGGGATCACATAGAGTAGATCCCAGGCACTCAATCCGTTAATGTGGAGCGCCCGAAAAATAGTATAATTTACTCCTACTACCGTTACTTGAAAGACTATGGACAGCATGGTCACTTGGATCAGCCGGGCTGGCTGATTTTTTAGTTTTGATCCACGGCGGATCATCCGGCTCAGGAATGATGTGATTCGGCCTTTTTCAGGATTGATCCAGGCCGGAAGGCCGCCCCAGGCAATGAGTCCCACTAGCAACATACTTATGGCCGTCAAACCAGCGAACAGGATTACGGCGCGTTGATCAGGATGGGCCACATAGGCAGCTGCCGCCAGCCCGGTTAATGCCAGGCCGGTGGTGGCCAAAATACGCTCGACGATAACCGACGCAGCCGCTCCGGGTGCATCCCGGGAGATATTGCCGACCCAGACTATCCGCAGGGCATCCCCGCCGATACTGGAAGGCAGAAAATTATTGCAGAATAATCCTGCCCAATAGGCCCGCCACAGATTTGCCCAGCCCACATCGATGCCTTGCGCCTGCAACACCAGTTGCCACTTCATCACGCTCACCGCTATGGACAAAACAATCATGGCTATGGCCGCTAGGATCCATAGTGGATCCACCCCGGCTATGGCCTGACCAAGCTCCTGCCACTGCATCGATCCAGCTAACCATGCCAGTAGCCCGGCCGAAAAGATCGTCCTGGCTACTATCTTCAAGTTCACTCTCTGCAAGTAATTCATAGTCTGCATCCTCATCTGAACCACCGTTTCCCCTCCTCGCGGAAAGGTTTGGATCTTATTTTTCTACGGTCAGAGATTGATCCCCAGACCATTCATAGTATGAAGCATCATAATTTCTAACTTTGGCAAAGCCTAAATTTTTCATTATCACCGCCATATCCCCGGAACGAATGCCCTTGGTGCAATAAGTTACGATTTCATCTTCAGCCTTTAAGCCGGCATCGGCAAAGAGCTTCCTAAGATCGTCCGTGCCTTTGATGGTTCCATCCTGGTTATACATTTGCTCAAACGGCAGATTGATCGCTCCGGGAAGATGGCCGCCGCGCGATTCACTATAATCAGTCGCTCCCTTATATTCCTTATCGCTCCGCGCATCCACAATTTTTATGGTTTTTTGATTAGCTATTATATATTCAGTAGTTGCATTGATATTCTGATCCAGACTGGCGACGGTAAAAGTCACCGCAGTAGGTTTGGGCACGTCGGTGCTGGTTGCGCCCTGGATTCCCTGCCACGCCTTCCAGCCGCCATCCAACATTTTAGCATTTTTTATACCAGCCATGTTCAGCACCCACAATACCCGACCTTCTTCACCCCATCCGGGGGGAGTCCCATAGGTTATAATGGTTTTTTCACCGTTGATCCCCATATCACCAAGCTTTTTAGCCAGCTCGGCTGCCGGGAGTATGGTGCCCCATCCTTTGTCGCCAGGTTTTCCAGTCATATTGGCCAGGCTCTGCCAAGGAGCATTTATGGCTCCGGGGATATGGCCAGCCGAGTAATCTGCCGCTTTTCTAACATCCAAAACAATCACCTTGTCCAGGTTGGCTTTCAGCCAGTTGGCATCGACATATAACTGGCCCTTAACCTGATCAGTGACTGCCGTTTTGCTTGCCTCCGGGACCTGGGTGGTCTTAGCACAACCCAATATACTGGCCAGCAATCCTAAAACCAGTAGCACTACGAGTATCTTCCCAAGTTTCATCCTTCCTTGCGCCTCCTCTTTAATATGTATTCAAGTCATTATATCCAAACTCATATTATTAGTCCAATAACTCTAGGTTATATGTAAAGGCAGCTAGACCAGCTAAAATCGGCACAAAACCTGATGTCTTGGTTAAAATAATTCACTTCACTTACGGCAAGCAGCCCGGGAGATTTTTAGCTATGATATTTTTCATAAGCAATTTTCCACATTAACATAATATCGGATTTACGTTTATAATGAGGGGAACATAAACCACCTACAAGAGCGAGGATAGAAGCATGCCATCAATTAACCACACAAGACTTTTGCAGCCTGAAATTCTGCAACAAATTGAGGGGTTTACTCACTTTGCGAACCGACTTAAAGACCTGAATCTTTATCCGCTAACAAGTTCTGCGAATATTGACACCTTACAAATCAATATTGGTAAAATCTGCAATTTGACTTGTCGGCACTGTCATGTAGAAGCGGGGCCGCACCGCACCGAATCCATGCCAAAGGATATCATGGCTCATTGCCTGAAGATTCTGGCTGAAAGTCATATCCCCAACTTGGATATAACCGGGGGAGCTCCGGAACTGAATCCGCATCTGGCGTGGTTAATTGAGGAGGCCGGCCACTTAGGCTGCCATGTGATGTTAAGAACCAACCTCACTTTGCTGGGAAACCAGGAATACGCCCACCTACCCGAATATTTCGCGCAGCACCAGGTGGAACTGGTCTCATCCTTACCATGTTATACGGAGGAAAATACCGATGGGCAGCGGGGCGCCGGCGTGTTCAACGCCTCGATCAAGGTGCTGCTCATGCTCAATGATATTGGCTATGGAAAACCGGGTGGATCTTTAAAACTTAATCTGGTTTATAATCCGGGAGGAGCCTTCCTGCCAGCGGATCAAAAGCAATTGGAAGAAGAATATCGTCAGGAACTGCAAAACAGGTATGGAATTACCTATAGCAATTTGTTTACCATGACAAATGTGCCGGTCGGCAGGTTCCTGACTAACCTCAATAATTCGGGTATGCTACCGGCCTATTTGGACTATTTGGCTCAAAATTTCAATCCGGCTACACTCAGCCAACTCATGTGCCGTCGCCAAATTTCTGTGGGATGGGATGGAGCTCTCTATGATTGCGATTTCAACCAGATGTTGGGTATAACATGCGTCGCGGATAGTATAAAGACCGTCAATTTAGAAACCTTGCTGGAGCGGGAGATTCGCCTGGGTAACCATTGCTACGCTTGCACCGCCGGATCTGGATCAGGTTGCGGGGGAACTATTGCTAATATCAAATTATTTTGATATTTCGATCTCATGGATGATATCAAAATCGCCAAGCATTGAGTGACAATAGTGTGAAGGTATCATCTCCAACTGTGTCATCAGATAATTTCCCCTAAAAGGTTCATGATCGCTACAAGAACCGCTTTGTGAAATTTCGTGGTTGACAAACGCGGAAACATTAAATTAATATTTTACTATTCTGATAGGTTTGCTAGTTATTAAAGGGGGTGGTGTGGATGCAGGTATCTACCCGCGGTAGATACGGATTAAGGGCAATGGTGGATCTAGCCATATATGCGAAGGATGAACATGTACCTCTGAATAATATAGCCGAAAGACAAAATATATCCGAGAGTTACCTGGAGCAGCTGTTTTCAGCGCTTAGAAAAGGCAGTCTGGTAAAAAGTGTCAAGGGTGCTCAGGGAGGATATACCCTGAACGATCTGCCCGCGCGAATAACTGTGGGCGCAGTCTTACGATTATTGGAAGGTAATCTTTTTACTACTGCAGAAGATTCTAGGGCGGCAAGTGAACCTGACAATATAGAGCACTGCCTGTCCGTAAATGTGTGGGAGAAGATAAATGCCAGTATCTGTGGTATCGTGGACTCCATAACCCTGGAGGATTTGGCCGAAAGTTATCATGCTCTGCAGGAATATAAATCCCCCATGTTCTACATCTAAAAAATTTTTCGTATTAATGTCTACTAATTCTATGGGAAAAATAAATTTACAAAAGGAGCGAGTATAATGAGCGAGAGAAAGTTGAAATTTGATACCCTGCAGGTGCATGCCGGGCAGAAGCCCGATCCCACCACCGGTTCCCGAGCGGTACCGATTTACCAGACCACCTCATACGTTTTTAATAATGCTGAACATGCTGCCAATCTATTTGCCCTCAAGGAACCCGGGAATATCTATACCCGGATTATGAATCCCACCACCGATGTTTTCGAACAGCGGGTAGCGGCTTTGGAAGGTGGGGTAGCAGGTCTGGGCGTCGCTTCGGGCTCAGCTGCAATCACCTACGCCATCCTCAACATAACCTCAGCCGGAGATGAGATCGTTTCAGCCAGCACCTTATATGGGGGCACTTATAATCTCTTCTCTTCCACCTTCAGTACTTTCGGCATCAAGGTCAACTTTGTGGATCCGGATGATCCGGAGAATTTCCGCCGGGCTATTACTGACAAGACCAAGGCCCTCTATATCGAGACCATCGGTAATCCGGGCATCAATGTGATCGATATCGAAGCCGTGGCCCAAATTGCCCATGATAATGGCATCCCCCTGATCATCGACAACACCTTCGGAACCCCTTACCTGATCCGTCCCATTGAATTCGGGGCCGACATCGTGGTCCACTCCGCGACCAAGTTTATCGGCGGGCATGGCACCTCCATTGGAGGGATCATCGTTGATTCTGGCAAATTTGATTGGGCTGCCAGCGGCAAATTCCCCAGTCTGACTGAACCTGATCCCAGCTACCATGGCATAAGATATGTAGCTGACGTAGGCCCGGCCGCCTATATCACGAAAGCCCGGGTGGGACTGCTAAGGAATACCGGAGCGGCCCTCAGTCCGTTTAATAGTTTCCTATTCATACAAGGGTTGGAAACATTGTCGCTGCGAGTCGAAAGGCATGTTAGCAACGCCAAAATTATTGCTAACCATCTGAAGAATCATCCCCAGGTCGCCTGGGTCAACTACCCGAGTTTGGAAGGGGACAAATATTACGATTTAGCCCAGAAATATTTGCCCAAAGGGTCCGGTTCAATCTTCACCTTCGGTATAAAAGGTGGTCAAGAAGCGGGGATCAAGTTTATCAACTCTTTAGAAATATTTCGTCTTCTGGCCAATGTGGCCGATGCCAAGTCGCTGGTGATCCACCCGGCCAGCACCACCCATTCCCAGCTGTCGGAAGAAGAATTGGTTGCGGCAGGAGTTACCCCGGATCAAATCCGCCTCTCCATCGGCATCGAAGATGTAGAGGACCTGATTTTTGACCTGGATAAGGCTCTGACCCAAGCAGGACAGCTATAAAGCATGCATCAGCACTTAAAATATCAAGCTCTGCAACAACTGATCGGCTCCATGGAGAGCCTGGCCGTGGCCTATTCAGGAGGGGTGGATAGCACCTTCCTGATAAAAACAGTTCATGACCTGCTCGGAGACAAAGCTCTAGCCGTCACGGCCAAGTCCGCGACCTCCCCCGCCAGAGAGTTTCAGGCCGCTGTCGAGTTGGCTGACCGAATTGGGATCAAACTGCTGGTTCTGGAGGTTGATGAGTTGGAGATTGATGGTTTCTCCGCCAATACGCCCAATCGTTGTTATCTATGCAAGCGACATCTCTTTAGCAAAATTATCGAAATCGCCCGTCAACATCGGGTTGCGTTGGTGGCAGATGGCACAAATGCTGATGACAGCTCGGACTACCGCCCAGGACTGCAAGCCCTGACCGAATTAGGGATTCTCCGCCCTTTGTGCCAAGTTGGGATGGGCAAACAGGAGATTCGGGATTTATCCCGGACTATGCTTTTGCCTACCTGGGATAAACCAGCCCAGGCCTGTTTGGCCTCCCGATTCCCCTACGGTCAACGGATCAGTCGCGAGAAATTAGCGATGGTGGACGCGGCGGAGCTGTTCTTAATGCAGCAAGGGTTTCGCCAGATCAGGGTTCGCCACCATGGGGATATCGCCCGGATCGAAGTATCACCTGGGGAGCGCTCCCGGTTTATAGATGAGCAACTGATGGATCAAATCGACAAGCAATTCCGAAGGATAGGATTTGCGTATACCGCTTTAGATCTGCAAGGTTATCGATCCGGCAGTATGAATGAGAATTTAGTCGAATTGAGTGACACAAAATACTGAAACGAACGGAGGGAATAGCATGACTAAGATAGCCAAGAGTCTGACCGATTTGATCGGCAACACGCCCCTGTTGGAACTGGTTAATTATAGTAAGGTCCAAAGAGTTGAAGCCCGACTGCTGGCCAAGTTGGAGTATTTCAACCCAGCCGGCAGCGTCAAGGACAGGATCGGCTATGCCATGATCAAAGATGCCGAAGAAAAAGGGTTGCTGCAACCTGGAGCAGTTATCATTGAGCCCACCAGCGGTAATACCGGCATCGCACTGGCATTTGTAGCTGCCGCCCGCGGCTATAAATTGATCCTGACCATGCCGGAAACCATGAGTGTTGAGCGCTGCAGCCTGTTGAAGGCCTTGGGGGCGGAACTGATATTGACCCCAGGCGCCAATGGGATGTCCGGAGCCATCGCCCGGGCGGAAGAGTTAGTCGCCCAAACACCTGGGTCTTATATCCCCCAGCAGTTCAAGAATCCTGCCAATCCGGCAATCCATCGTCAAACCACGGGGCCCGAAATCTGGCGCGATACTGATGGCGCCGTAGATATATTTGTGGCTGGGGTGGGAACCGGGGGAACCGTGACTGGAGTGGGAGAGCTCTTGAAATCCAAAAAACCGGAGGTCCAGATCATAGCTGTTGAACCCTTCGATTCACCTGTCTTGTCGGGAGGGTCACCCGGACCGCACAAGATTCAGGGTATCGGGGCTGGTTTTGTCCCGGAGGTTTTCGACTCCACGGTCATTGATGAGATATTTAAGGTGAAAAACGAAGATGCGTTTAACACCGCCCGGCTCCTGTCCAAACATGAAGGGCTGCTGGTCGGGATATCTTCCGGTGCGGCCGTCTATGCGGCTACGCTGATCGCGAAGCGCCCCGAAAACAAGGGTAAAACCATCGTGGTCTTGCTGCCAGATACCGGGGAGAGATACCTGTCGACCCCATTATTCCTGGAAGCCTAAACTGAACCATAGAAGGAGATAGTGAGAGATATGCCCATAAAAATACCCGACAATCTGCCGGCTGCCGCAATCTTAACCAACGAAAATATTTTCGTAATGGATGAAAAACGTGCTTACAGCCAGGATATTCGTCCGCTACGGATTGCCATTTTGAATCTGATGCCGGTAAAAAGTGTTACCGAGACCCAGTTGCTGCGGCTATTGGGCAACTCCCCCTTGCAGGTCGAAATTGTACTCTTGCACATGCAGAGCCATACCTCGAAGAATACTTCCGAGGAACATTTGACCAACTTCTATAAGACTTTTGCGGATATCAAAAACCAGCGATTTGACGGCATGATCATAACCGGGGCTCCGGTGGAACGTCTGGAATATGAGGATGTAGTCTACTGGGAGGAACTCCAGGAAATTATGGACTGGACCCGGCACAATGTATTTTCGACCCTGCATATCTGCGTAGGGGCCCAGGCTGGGCTTTATCATCATTATGGAGTGCCCAAATACCAGCTGACCAGCAAGATGTTCGGGGTTTTTGTCCATACCCTCAACCGTCAGAATGTCCCCCTGTTGCGCGGCTTCGATGATGAGTTCTACGTACCCCATTCCCGCCACAGCGAAATCAGGCGGGAGGATATCGAGAAGATCGAAGACCTGGAAATCTTATCTGAGTCGGAGGAGGCGGGAGTGTATATCGTTTCCTCCAAGAACGGCCGCTTGATCTTTGTGACCGGTCATTCCGAATACGATGTCAACAGCTTGAAGTCCGAGTATGATCGTGATGTGGCCAAGGGGCTAGATATCGCAGTCCCCAAGAATTACTACCCAGACGATGATCCCCGCCGGACTCCGGCGGTGAGGTGGCGCAGCCACGCCAATCTGCTCTTCACTAACTGGCTGAACTACCATGTCTATCAGGAGACTCCCTATGATCTGGACGAACTCAAATAGACACCAATCAAAGGGCAACCAAGAGAGCAGTCCCTGGAATTGCGGAAGGAGGAGTACTGATGAGCAGTCAGTATCAATTGAGTTTCAGTCGTAATATTGGCATATTTACCGAAACAGAACAGGAGCAGCTAAAAAACTCAACTGTCGCTGTGGCTGGAATGGGAGGTATTGGTGGTCTGTTGGTTGAACGACTTATTAGAATGGGGGTGGGCAATGTTAGGATCACCGACTTGGGAACCTTTGAGCCGAGCAACCTAAATCGGCAGTACGGTTCCTCCATGCTCACAATGGATTTGAAGAAGGCTGAAGTGGTGGCTCAGAATATCAAGGAGATTAATCCCGAGGTCAATATTTACTACGATAATAACGGTATAACTTCAGAGGTGGATGCCATCCAATTTGTTGACGGCGCCGATTTGGTTATTGACGAAATGGACTATGCGGCGTGGAAGGAGTCCATTTACTTACAGCGCGCAGCCAGAAAAAGAGGCATCTATTACTTCTTTAACGGGGCAATCGGATTTGGGACACTACTGGCTAATTTTGATCCTCAAGGTATTACCCTTGAAGAATATGATAATATACCCCCCAATGAGGACTTGGAAAAGCTCGTAAAGTCATCGGTGCCCTTTGACCGAATATTGCCCGTTGTTCCCTCTTATGCCACAAATGCCATGTCGATGGAAATGGTCCAAGAAATCATTGCTGGGGAAAGACCGGTTCCAACCTGTAGCGCCGGGGTTGGACTGGCTGCCGTTTTAGCGGCTGGTAATGCCATCAATATTCTTTTAAAGAGGACAGAGATTATTAATGCTCCTAAGTATATATACATAGATCTGCTTGATCAAAAATTTCTCATCGGATCCGTATCAGAGCCGACTAGTATGACCTGAACAGATGGTGCCGCCCCCGACAACCTGGTCCCCATCACAGAGGACTACCGCCTGTCCAGGCGTGATAGCACGCTGGGGGACGTCAAAATCTACTCGGATCCGATCCTCCGCGAGGGGGGTTACCAGAGCGGGAGTACGAGGGGCGGAATACCTGATCCTGGCAGTCAAGCGGGTAGGACCGGTGATGGGTATCCCCGCGATATAGCTGACATCTTCGGCAATAAGGTTTGGGCGGAAGAGTTCGGCGTCTTCCCCCACCCAGACTGTGCCCGTTTGCGCATCAATATCGACGACATAGGCCGGATGGCCCAGAGCAAGCCCCAGACCTTTTCTTTGACCAACGGTGTAGTGGTGAATTCCCCGGTGCAGACCCAAGGATTCACCCGTGGCAGTGCTGCGGAATAATCCGGTTTCAGTCCTTGATTCAATGCGCCGATCAACATAATCCCCGTAGGTGCCTGAGGAAACAAAACAAAGGTCTTGACTTTCCGGCTTATCGAATGTCGGTATTTCTGCTTGCTCCGCCAGCTTGCGTACTTCCTGTTTGGTATAAGTGCCTAAAGGGCAAAGGGTATGGGCAAGTTGATGCTGATTAAGAGTGTATAGTGCATAACTTTGATCTTTGGTTTTATCTATACCGCTGTATAACCTGAACAAACCCGATACAGCATCCCTTTCAATCCGGGCATAATGACCGGTTGCAATATAATCAGCATCCATTCCCAGCGCCCGATTTAGGAGGGATTCGAATTTGAGAAAACGGTTGCAGGCTATACAGGGATTAGGGGTGCGTCCATTAAGATACTCGCTGCAGAAATAGTCGATCACCCTGGATTTAAACTCATCGCGGAAATTAAAAACATAATGTGGAATACCTAGTTTCCACGCCACCTGACGGGCATCCATTACAGCTTCCAGGCTGCAGCAGGCTCCAGTCTGAAACTCAACCTCCTGCCATATCTGCATAGTAATACCAATAACTTCATAGCCCTGTGCCGTAAGAATATAGGCAGCTACGGAACTATCTACCCCGCCACTCATGGCTACGATTACTTTCTTGCTCAACCCTGATTCTCTTCCTTTCCGATCCAACAGCTAGGAACTGTTTTTTTTGCGCCCTGTTCAGCGCAGTTATAAAATCATCCCTGTATAACCGTATTAGTCTATATTAATCCAGAACTATGGCCTGTCCTTGTGCACAGCTTGAGTCGGCCTCTTCCTTACAGCAGCCTTTGCTTATACTGGTCAGCGTCGATCCTCCTTGGCGATAACTGATGATCGCTTCGTGCAGGGCATCGGCCGCCAGGTTGGAACAGTGCATTTTGACCGGCGGCAGTCCGTCTAGGGCTTCCGCCACGGTACGGTTGGTAATCTGCTCGGCTTCCGCCAGGGTTTTACCTTTGACCATCTCGGTTACCATGCTGGAAGTGGCTATAGCAGCCGCACAGCCGAAGGTGCGGAACTTGATATCCTTAATCTTATCGGCCTCGACCTCGATTTCGATGTGCATGATATCTCCACAGGTAGGATTACCCACCTCGCCCACACCGCTGACCTTCTCCAGTTTGCCCACATTGCGGGGATTCATAAAATGATCCATTACCTTTTGCGAATACTCCATGTCCTTCCTCCTTACTGTCCCAATGGGGACATTGCACGCAGATTTTTAATGATGTTGGGCAGTACCTGCAGGATATAGTCGACATCATCTTCGGTATTATCCTTGCCCAGGGTCAAGCGCAGCGAACCGTGGGCAGTTTCATGGGAAAGCCCCAGGGCTAATAATACATGGGACGGATCCAGTGAACCTGAGGTACAGGCTGATCCGCTGGAGGCCATTATCCCATAACTGTCCAGCATCAGCAGGATGGATTCGCCTTCCACATAGTCGAAACATACGCTTACACTGCCGGGCAGCCTTTGCTCTGGGTGTCCGGTCAAACGGGTATTGGGGATGGCACTCAAAATGCCATCTTTTAACCGCTGTCCTAAGGCCTTTAGGTGCGCCTGATTCTGCTCCAGCCGCTCTCCCGCCAATTCGGCTGCCCGACCGAATCCCACTACACCAGGAACATTGACTGTCCCCGGACGTAGGTTGCGCTCATGACCGCCGCCATGCATGAAATTGCTGATCCGGATCCCCTTCTTGATGAACAGGCAGCCTACTCCTTTGGGTCCATATAACTTGTGGGCCGAAGCGGACAGCAGGTCGATTCCCATTTCCTTGACATTTACCGGAATTTTGCCCACGGTTTGTACTGCATCGGTGTGAAAGACGGCTCCGGCCGCATGGGTTATTGCTGCCAGTGCCGGGATATTTTCTATGGTCCCCACCTCATTGTTGGCATGCATGATCGAAACCAAACTGGTGTCGGGTCGCAAGGCCGCCCGCAAAATATCGTTTTCCACCAACCCCTGGGGATTGACCGGCAGAACCGTCAGCTCATAACCCTGTTTAACTAAAAATTGGCAGGTATGCAGGACGGCATGATGTTCGATGGCCGAAGTGATTATATGCCGGCCCTTTTGGGGGTTACTGGTCAAATAGGTGATGATAGCCTGATTATCGGCTTCGGTCCCCCCACTGGTGAATATAATCTCCGCCGGGGAAGCCCCCAGCAGTGAGGCTACCTGTTCCCGCGCTCGTTCCACTGCTCGCGACGCCTTCTGGCCCTGGGTGTGGACACTGGATGCATTACCATATATATCGGTATAGTAGGGTATCATGGCGTTTAAAACCTCGGGATCAACCGGGGTAGTGGCACTGTGATCCATATATATGGACTTCATTATGATTACCTCCTATTTATTAATGTAAAGCTAAGTCCCAGGCAGCTTCAAATCATATATTATAGATGAATTTACCCTTGCCGGGGGGATTTTGTGATTCCTTGGCTAGGTCGGCCAAAGTATAGGAATCAAGTACGGTCGCGATAGAGTCGCGCACCTTGGTCCAAAGCATCCGGGTCACGCAGTAATCTTCGCGTGTACAGCTTTCCGGATTGGTCTCGCTCACACATTCTACCGGAGCGATCGGGCCTTCCAGCACCCGTACTATGTCTCCAGCCGTAATCTGCTCAGGATTTCTGCCTAGTATATAGCCTCCTTGTGAACCACGTATGCTTTTCACCAGTCCGGCTCTTTTAAGGGGCACCATCAGCTGTTCCAAATAGCGCTCGGAAATGCCCTGCCGTTCGGCAATATTATGCGTGGTGATCGGTCCTTTTTCTTCACTCTGCGCCATATCGATCAGGGCGCGCAGGCCGTATCTGCCTCGGGTGGATAATTTCATATCATATACTCCTCTAACATTTTAATAAGTCCCGCTATTCGCGCCATTGCTGCCTACTTCTGCCAGCCAGCTGGAGCTTTAAGAAGCTAGCTCGATCATTCTCTCCAACGCCACGGCGGCTTTGCTGCGGATATCCTCCGGCACGGTAATTTTGATCTCTAGGTTCTGCAGAGAATTCAAGATCTTTTCCAGGGTAATACTCTTCATATTGGGGCAGATAAGTTCGGGATCAGCCAATACCAGTTCTTTCTCCGGATTATTCAACTCGATCTTGTGCAGGATACCGCATTCGGTGCCGATTATTAGAGTCTTTCTGGGCGACTGGGCCGCACGGGCTACTATGCCAGCGGTACTGCCTACGAAATCGGCCAATTGAATAACCTCCGGGGTGCACTCCGGGTGAACCAAAACCTCGGCCTCTGGGTATTCAGCCTTACGTTGCCTGATGCCCTCCGGGGTCACCGCCGCATGGATAGGGCAGCAGGAGGGGAAGTAATCCAATTCCCGGCCCAGCTTGCCGGCTACATAGCGGCCCAGGTTCTCATCGGGGATGAAGAATATCCTGGCTTCCGGGGGCAATTTCCGAATAATCTTGACCGCATTGGAAGAAGTCACACAGACATCACTGACCGCCTTGATGGCGGCCGGCGTATTTACATAACTGACCACCAGCGCATCGGGATGCTCCCGCTTGTACTCCAGCACATGGCTGACTTCGATGCTGTTGGCCATCGGGCAGGTCGCCGCTGGTTCGGGAGTTAGCACGGTTTTACCAGGACAGAGGATGGCCGCTGATTCCGCCATAAAATCTACCCCAGCCACCAGAATGGTATCCAGGGGCGAATTTTTCGCAGCTACCGCCATGGCGTAGGAATCCCCCACAAAATCAGCTATGTCCTGGATCTCGTCGCGCTGATAATAATGGGCAATTATATATACCGATTTTTCTTTTTTGAGCTTTATGATTTGATCCATTAAGGCCTTATCTTTGTCACTGGTCAATCCAAGCCCTCCTTACATAATCACCCGTTCGGAGTGGCTGTATACGCTGAACCGTTTGCCCCGGGCGAACCCAACTACCGTGATATTCAGATCCTCGGCCAGGTCTATGGTCAGTCCGGTAGGCGCAGCCCGCGAAACTACAACCGGGATCTCGGCGTGGGCAGCTTTAATGAGTATCTCGGATGCGATGCGCCCGCTAAGTAAAAGGCATTTGTCCTGGGTATTGATTCGGTTTAAAAAGGCATGCCCCAGAACCTTATCCACCGCATTGTGGCGGCCAATATCTTCGTACATGGAGAGCAAGCCGTTGTTATCCGCCAGGGCCGCGCTGTGCACCCCTCCGGTGCGTTGGAACGTAACCGATTTTTCTTCCAGGGTATCTATCATCTGCAGCAGGTGTTCCGCGGTGAAACTGACCTCTGATTCTATTCGCTTAAGGGTGCGGGCGTCATTGATGAAATACAGCCCGGCCCGGCTCTTGCCGCAGCAACTGGCGATATGGCGCCGTAAAAATGTACCGGTTTGAGGAATTTGGGCCTTGCTCTCAATCCACAATAGTCCCTCTTCCTCCTTAACCGATATCTCCCCTATATCCTCTGGCTTCTGCACCATACCCTCGCTGAGTAGAAAACCCACCCCCAGTTCTTTATACCCGCCGGGGGAGCAGATCATTGTGGCCAGCTCGACGTGATTCAAAAATAAGGTCAGCGGGGTCTCCTGGACCACCGCATCCTCTATATGTTTTATCGTTCCGTTATCATAGGTAACAATTTCGTATATTTTAGAGATGGTGGGCTCTGGCATTTTACTCTACACTCCTTTTTATCTATCGACCTTGTACATGGCCTAAAACCAATATACATAATTCCTATTGTTTATGTCAAGATTATGCGGTCATAATCCTTTCACGCTTGTGACCGGTCCTTATCTCGCTGAAATCTATTAGTTCGGCGAATTAACGACCATAAACAAGTCAGTCGCCTTCGATGCACAGAGACGCTGTTTCTACATAAGAGTCCACATCAATCTTTGTCGCTCGACGATACCCGGCAGGACGGCCATGATCTGATCGATTTCATCAGCTGTATTGTCCTTGCCCAGGCTCACTCGCAGCGAACTGTGCGCCGCATCTTTGGTCAGCCCCAGCGCCATCAGCACATGGGAAGGGTCAAAAGAGTTGGAAGTACAGGCTGAGCCACCTGACACCGCGATCCCCTCAGCATCCAGGAACACTAACATGGCAGAGCCCTCCACTCCGGGGAAGACCAGGCTCACATGCCCCGGCAGACGCTTATCCGGTGCGCCGGTTAGATAGGCCTGAGGGATGCTCTGTTTGATGCGCTGATAGAGGTTTTGTCCCAGTCTATTGACGTGACTGATCCGGTCGGCCATCCCAGTCCTGGCCAGTTCGGCAGCTCTACCCATTCCTACAATCCCGGGCACATTTTCCGTCCCGGAACGTAACTGTCTTTCCTGCCCTCCGCCATGCAGCAGCGGCGCCGGTCTGATTCCCGAACGGATATAAAGTGCCCCGATTCCCTTGGGACCGTAGAACTTGTGCCCTGACAGGGATAAAAGATCTACGTCAATAGCATGGACATCAATTGGTACCCGCCCCACTGTCTGCACCGCATCGGTGTGGAAAACGATGTCCCGTTGGTGGGTTATCCGTCCAATATCGGCTATGGGCTGTATGGTGCCTATCTCATTATTGGCATGCATGATACTGACCAGAATCGTGTCAGGGCGGATGGACTTCTCAACCTCGCTGACATCTACCTGGCCAAACCGATCGACTGGCAGATAGGTGACTTCATAACCTTCACTCTGCAAGTGTTGGCAGGTATCCAGTACCGCATGATGTTCGATGGATGATGTTATGATGTGGCGCCCGCGGGATGAATAGGTCCGAGCTGTCCCCAGTAAGGCCATATTATTTGCTTCCGTTCCCCCGCTGGTGAAGACTATCTCCTCGCTGGTTGCTCCAATTAAAGCGGCCACCTGTTTGCGCGCAGTTTCTACCACTCGGTGCGCATCTTGGCCGAAACTGTGAATGCTGGAGGGATTGCCAAAACCTGCTGTAAGTACGGTCATCATTGCCTCGGCTACTTGCTGATCCACAGGGGTAGTGGCACTATGATCCATATATATTCTGGACACATTTTCACTCCTTGCCTTATGTTGATAGATTAGGTAGTGCAGCTAGCCGGTTATCCCTGTCCTGGATCCGGTCATGCCGCATTAAATTTAGGAATTTAATCAGGGAAGTCCTGTTTGAAATCCTGTGGCTCTTTCCCTTGATAGAGCAATTCCTGATTTTTTAGACTCACTCTGGTTCTGGCTGGAACTGACTGGGTAATGAAAACATTGCTGCCGATCACAACCTCCTGGCCAATGACTGTTTGCCCACCCAGAATCGAAGCCCCAGAATATACGACAACGTTGTCCTCAATTGTGGGATGCCTTTTCACACCCCGGAGCATTTGGCCGCCGCGAGTCGAGAGAGCGCCTATAGTCACTCCTTGATAGATAGTTACATAGTCTCCGATAATCGAGGTTTCGCCGATTACTATCCCAGTACCGTGGTCCATAAAGAAATATTTGCCGATCTTGGCCCCGGCATGGATATCGATACCGGTGCGGCTGTGGGCATATTCGGTCATGATCCGGGGAATGAGGGGAACCGACAGTAAATATAGTTCATGGGCCAACCTATAAACGAACAGGGCGAAGACTCCCGGGTAGGAAAAGATTATTTCGTCTTTGTCCTCGGCAGCTGGATCACCATCATAAGCAGCCTGGATGTCAGTGTCAAGAATCTCAATGATTCCTGGAACTTTACTCAAAAATTGGCAGCAAATCGAAGCCGCTCGTTCTTCGATATCGCTTGGCAAATCGTTGTTCTTGACCGCTTGATGCCGCAGTGCACAGGCAACCTGTTCCCGCAGTCTCTCGAATATATTCAGCATCAAATTGCCGATATAATATTCCGAGGTAGTCTCGACCAGGTTTTGCTTGCCGAAATAATCAGGGAACAGCGCTTCCCTGAACATGCCGATTATGTTGATGATTGCAGTCCGGTTGGGCAACGTTCCAGGATAGACCGATGTTTGGTAGGCGTGCTGCTGGTGGCTGTCTACTATATTGGCGACTAAACTCTTCAGTGTTTTTTCAAATCGATCATTCATCATCACTTATCCTCCCACAATCTTGGTCTCGGAAATGGTCCTTAGTATCTGGGACGAGCTTATGTGCAGGTTTTCGCCACAAGTCGACAACCAGTGTTTATCGTATGTTTATTGTCTATCCGTATTCTATTATAATTGATTTCCTACTGTTTTAGTAAAGTATCGAATGACTTTAAATGACTTTTTAAGTGTTTTTGGTTAGTGCCAGACCTAATCTCCGAGGCGTAGTAATGAGCTTTGGCGTTTTAATATCATTTGCAAGAGCAGCCGAAAGATTTGTCGTGGGGTAATGATATGCAAAGCAAGGTTGAATCGACACACCCCTCATAACAATTTTTGATCACCAATATTTCTATCTTTGGTTAGGCTGGTGGATAGGCAGTATACAGTAAGATTGAAAAAGGATCTGGTTGGCCACGATTATGGCATTCCGAGATCCAAAAAAGCAAGATTTGAAGCAGATTCCTATGACCTTTATCCCCAGGTCCTTAATAAGTTTTGCTGCCAAAGAACTGTCTAAACCGCCGGAAATCATAGCAGGTATGCAAAATGCTGTACGAATTTTCACGAACTGAATCGTTAGTAGGGAAAATGGCTGTGGAGAAGCTTGCCCATAGTGTGAAGGATTTGTTTTCCTACTATAAAATGATAAAAATGCACACCCTCGTCAATCTTTTAACGATTTCAGAGTGGGGGCGTGCATCATCCTGGAGGGGTGTGCAAAGTTAGAGAATTTTATGATTTAATACCCTATCCTTAAGGTCCAGAACCTTTTCCTCAATTATCTTTGCTGTTTTAATGAACTCTTCATCGCTTTGCCCGGTTGGATCATCAAGCCCCCAATCCTCTCTATATTTACAGGGCAGATAAGGGCACTCCACATTGCATCCCATAGTTATCACGATGTCTACTTCAGGAATATCACTTAATAATTTTGAGTATTGTTCTTTTTCCATATCCGTGTTGTGAAGTTGTTTGATGATTCTGGCCGCATCTTGATTATCTGCGGCTTGGTCTCTGTTCCAGCAGAATAGCTCTCAAAAACTTCTCCCGCCAGATGCTTACCTAGAGCCTCGGCCATCTGGGAACGACATGAATTATGCACACATACAAAAGCTACCTTAGGTTTTGCTTCCACAGATTCCACTCCCTAGAATTACTAGAATGTTACAGATACTAAATTTTAATAGCCTAATCCGAACCTTCCATCTTTTCGTATTCACCGGCATTTGGTTTTAATATATCCTTTCATGCCTACGAATTGCTTTGTACTATCCATTACAGTATAAAAATGTACTAGATTTTCGGGCATGACATATTCCTGCTCTCCTGCCGGAATACCAAGACCGCCTCCATATACCGCCTTAAGGATTCCTTCAATAATCATCGCTTTAGGTGGAACAGTAAATTCCTGACCCTGGTAAATCCAAACCCGGCAGTCGACTACGTCACCACATAACTCCCCGCAGGATTCGCACAGGCTTTCTTTAAAGTCCATTTGTATGTCATGACCATTAACACGGATCGTGGGTGAGCTTAGAAACATATAGGTTTTTGCTAATTCCGCCGTATTTACGTTGATCTTGTTTACCTGCACATCCGTTCCGGTTGCTTCCAGCACCTGGGCCACTTCTGTCAAAGCTTCATCCAAACTGCTTTCTGCGCCCTGACAGCGGGTACAAACAGTGAGATCCAGATACAAGAAATCAATTACTATTTGTTTTCTATCCAGCTTGATTTCCCCTACATTTCCGCCACAACAGGCTGAGTCCGTACAACACTGTGAATTACTGTTTTCCGTCAGGTTCAATCCTCCTTTGCGAAGGTTATTCTTTATGCCAAAATAATAATCATTTACTTGGTTCCTGAGTTGAAGACATTCTCTACCGAGGCATCCTGAAGCCATGGTACAGCGACAAAATTGTCTTCACTAATTTCTTTCACTTTCTTGATCCATGGAATCTCGGCTTCTGCACGTGCCAGGAGCATGGTACTTTCTGTTGGTGTCATTGCAAGGCACTGATTAATAACCCACCATTTATTTTTAATCCCGGCTCTGCTAAGGTCCTCCCGAAGTCTCATAGCTTCAAAAACCGGGGTGGCTTCGGGCAAGGTGACAATTATGACTTCGGTTTGTTTTTCATCACGTAGTCTAGGCAAGAGTCTCTGTACAGAAATAGGCGTTTCACCCTTGGTTCTCTGCACTTCTCTATGATAACTTAAGGTCGAGTCAAGAAGCAGTAGAGTGTGCCCGGTCGGAGCCGTGTCTATGACTACAACCTCATTCTCAGCTTTATCAACTATCTCAGCGAAAGCCCTGAATACGGCAATTTCCTGGGTGCAAGGCGACCGCAAATCTTCTTCCACATAGGCAACATCATCCTCGCTCATGGTCTCGCGAGCCTTGCTAAGTACCTCGTTCTGGTAGTTTAGTAGTTCCTGCTTTTCATCAATGTGGCTGAGAGAAATATTCTCCGCACCTGCAAATATATATTTCAGATGATCAGCTGGATCGGTTGAAGTCAAATGCACTTTAACCCCTTTTCTAGCTAATGCCAAGGCTACCGTGGCAGCTATTGTAGTCTTGCCAACCCCACCTTTTCCCATAGTAAAGATGACCCTTTTACCAGACCTGTAAAGGTCTTCAATTAGCACCTCGATCCCTTTCAGGACTGGCCGTTCAATCTGTGAATCTTGGCTTAGAAAATCATCATGCCTCAGGAAAGCCCTAATGTTATCCAGTCCTAAAACATTATAGGTGCGAAGCGGTATAGTGTAGGTGTCAAACTCCTTTAATCCCGCAGGAATGTTTCCTAAAGCATCCTGCTGCTTAGAAAATATCTTTCGCGACAAATCATCAGTCGCTTCCCCCAATACCCCGTTGATAACCAGCAGTTGGTTTTTAATTCCCAAATCACTCAATTCTATACTAGACCGCTCCGCCTCCAGCAGCGGTGTTTCTTCGGGTCTGGAAACGAGTATTAGTGTGGTTTTAGCTGTATCAGCGAGGTTTATAACCGCATTTTTATACATGTCTTTTTTATCCTGCAGTCCAGCGAGTTGGCCTAAGCATGAGGCGCCATGGGTACTTTCCGCGATGAAATTACTCCACGCTGAAGGTAGTTGCAGCATGCGCAAGGTATGCCCGGTGGGCGCAGTATCGAAAATAATATAGTCGTACAGATCCTCGGTTGTCTGATTAGTGATAAAGTTGGAGAACTGGTCAAAAGCAGCTATTTCAACCGTGCAAGATCCCGACAGCTGTTCCTCCATATTGGCAATTACGCTATCCGGCAGTTTACCTCTATAAGGCCCGACTACTGATTCCCTATATTCTCGGGCGGCTTCCTCTGGATCCAGATTGGCTACAACCAGCCCTGGCACCCCACCAATGGCCACACCTTTACCATCCAGCTCGGTCGCAAATACATCCTGCAGATTAGAGGCGGGGTCAGTGCTAATCAGCAGCACCTTGTTTCCACTATCAGCCAGATTGACCGCTACTGCACAAGCCAGGGAGGTTTTGCCGACCCCACCTTTCCCGGTAAAGAACAAATATTTGGTTAGCTTTATTTTGCTCAAATCAAACGATTCGAGTTGCTTACTCATATTAACAGCACCCCTTTGGTCCACAGCAACCGTCTATCCTAGTTACTGGATTTGATTTTATTTCTATTCCCAACCATTTCTCGATTTCGTCATTAGTCGGGTATTGCTTGGTTTTTGCCACCGCACCCTCCACCAGAGTCACCGGCAGAATTTCCGCACCCTCTTTTTGCAAAAGGTCACTTATAACTTTATTCGCGATAAAATCCTGTGGTTCATTGGATAATCCGTGTCTTTTGACGATAATCCCTTTATCCTTTAAGGAATTAATAACTGTGGCTATTCTCATCAGTTCTGGATCTATACTTGGTCCACACACACCGGTGGAACAGCACATGGCAGGATCAAAAATATCGATATTTTTCACTTAAAGTCCTCCTTATATTGAGCATTCACATCCATCGCTGCAATGCTTCTCATAAATACAATCCTTCTCGGTTGTTATGTGGTTTATAAAATTTATGATATTCTCTGTTTTCTCCTTATTGAGTGTATATCTCATCCATGCTCCATCGCGCCGCGCGTTAACAAGCCCACATTCTGATAATATTTTCATATGATAACTCAGAGTAGCTTGCTTAATGTCAAGAGTATCCAAAATATCGCAAGCACAAATCTCTCCACACGAAATCATATCTATTATCTTCAACCGCGTTTCATCTGAAATAGCTTTCAGCGCAGGGAGATATGCTGTATATTGACTCTCCAACTAGCAGTCCTCCAATCACATTAGCATTTATCAATGACATTGATGTTCATCTATGTACTATCATAACACCATATTGATGAATGTCAATGTGGGTGTGTAGTTAGTATCCGCAGATAAATAAACGGAGGCAATGCTATAAGCAGAGAAATATTGGCTGCATAGGACCGTTCCTGGCAATGTTAGTAGAGTCGACAAATAAAATTTTCTCTTCACAATTTAACCAGTGCAGTGACCACTATATAGGGTATTGCCCCGTCCGTTACTATAGACAGGGTAAAACTCTCACCGAAAGTTAAAACGCTTTTAAAACAAACAGATTGGGGGCTTTCGGTCTATGGTAGCCGATTGCCCCCCCCTTACTTGCTTGTAAGCGTTAAGATCCCATTCGGTTTTCTTAGTTAACATTATTTCGGTTTTTTCTATACTGGTCTTTCAGCAAGAATAATTTTTTTCATCACCATTTCCGCTACCTGACCTGTTATATATACACATTGCTTGATATGCTCAGCATCACCAAATTCAAATTTCTTGATCAATACCCTGCAGCAGGTACTGCGAAACTTCTTTTTAAATTCATCATGCAATTCTTTAGAGACTCGGAACATATCCGGCATTTCTTCTTTCGGCCCAGTGCGACCAAACTTTAGTCCGAGAGCCATGACTCCACCCGAAAGCGCCCCGCAAGCACAACCAGCAGTTCCCATTCCTACTGGAAAACCCGAAGCCATCTTTACAGCTTCAGCAGGCATTGGTCTTCCTAAATTATCATTGACGACTGTAAACACCGCCTCGGAACATAGGTAATCGCCATCCCTGTAAAGACTTTCCGCGCGCTTTCTTGAATCATTGATTATCTTTTGTTCTTTGTCGTTAAATTCCATTGTATATTCCTCCAAAACAAATCTAATCCATTATTCAACGCGACGAATTTTATTCCTTTAATTTTTTTAACATATAACCAATCGGCATATATCATTAATTAAGCCTTAAACATCGTACCATCTCTAAAAGCAAACTGGATGTCATTGCTATGGACTATTATCTTATCGATCGCTGCTAACCATAAGCTCTCATCAAACTCCTCAATCACAAGCGGTCGGGTTTCTATTTCCCGAATAAACCTTTCCAGTGTCAATGATTTGTTTTGACGGTTTCGCCGCTGATCCTCCAGTTCGGTAACCCGCTCTGTTGCTATCCGGTGACGCTCCATGTATCCCCGGTGTTGTTCATTAAATTCGTCCTGATTAACGGCGGAGCGGGCATTTTCATAAATGGATCTTCTCGCGAGTTCGGAAGCAAACTCAATTTCGCGGTACAGTTCCGCGAGTTCTGTTTCAATTGCTGAACAGTCGTATAAGACCTCTTGGGCCAGCCGGCAGTTGGCGAGAAGTTCGTCTCGACTACCCATCAATATATTAAAAGCTGCCAGAAACCGCTGCTTGATTTCTTCTTCTGTGAGATGGGGTGTTGGACAAGGTTTATTGTTTTTGTACTTCTTATTGCACCTCCATACTGTGCGCCGGTATTTGGTGTTTGAACCCCAGACCTTGGAGCCGTAAAAACCGCCGCACTCGCCGCAAATAATTTTTGCTGAAAACGGACTGTGGCAGCTAATAGGTCGGCCCAGCTTTTTACGTCGTTCCATTTCATTCTGTACCGCATCGAATTCATCCGGCTCAATAATGGCTGGGTGGCTGTTCTGAACATAGTATTGGGGAACCTCGCCCTCGTTCACTTTGGTGGTTTTGGTGAGAAAATCCACCGTGAAGCGTTTTTGCAGAAGCGCGTCCCCCTTATATTTTTCGTTGGTCAGAATGCTTATTACTGTGGCAACCTGCCAGGTCTTCTTGCTGCATGGCGAGGGGATACCTTGGTCGGCAAGGTATTTTGCAATGGCTGAAGGCGTTTTACCTTCAAGAAACATTCTGTAAATCAGACGCACTGTTTCCGCTTCCTTTTCTACGATTTTGGGCAACCCATCCTCGCCCTTTTCGTAACCAAGGAAGTGGGCATAAGGCATGCTGACTTTTCCGTCAGCCATGCGTTTACGCTGTCCCCAGGTTACATTTTCAGATATCGAACGGCTTTCCTCCTGCGCCAGGCTGGACATAATGGTGATTAATAGCTCCCCTTTGCTGTCCAGCGTGTAAATGTTCTCCTTTTCAAAATAGACCTCAACGCCTTTTTCCTTTAACTGGCGTACCGTAACCAGAGAATCAACCGTATTTCTTGCAAAGCGGCTGACTGATTTGGTTACGATCAGGTCGATCTTCCCGTCCAGAGCATCGGCAACCATCTGCTTGAATCCATCGCGCTTTTTGGTGTTGGTGGCGCTGATACCCTCATCAGTGTAGATCCCGGCAAATATCCAATCGGCACGTTCCTTGATGTATTTGGTGTAGTAGTCTACCTGGGCTTCATAGCTGGTAAGCTGTTCATCAGAATCTGTTGAAACGCGGGCATAGGCGGCTACTCTTTTTCTTGCGGCCAAACCTGGCGTTTCCGGCGCAAAGCGGTTTATGGTTGGCGGGATGACAGTAACGGCTCTGGCGGGCTTCATTTCAAATTCCCCCTTGATATGCAAGCGCTCTTTCCCTCGCCTGCTGTTTCTTGTCATCGTTCCAGCTTGATTTGCGCGACCGGTCTTGCCAGACGGCTTCAACTTCACGGTCATCCTGAAAGATATAAATGACCTTGTTAGGCTCCGGAACCTGCATCTGCTTAATCTGGGACCGAAAAATCACCTCATCAAATTCCGCCAGGCCCAACACTTCAGCGGTAAGCGACAATAAGATTGATTCCGGTATCTGTTTCGCTGGGCAGGCATCCTTGCCGGAGTGGATAAAGGTGGCGCAGTTCCAGGCTGTATGCCCCTTGTAGGTTACGTGTCGGTAGTTTTTACCGCAGCGGGGGCAGAAGATTACACCTGATAACGGATAACGGTTGGCTGGGTTTTGCCTGACATTTCTGTTCTCCCTGCGCTCAGCCATTATTTCCTGGGCCTTTTGAAAGGTGAGAGGATCAATGATCGGCTCATGGGTTCCTTCAGCATAGTACTTTGGCAGGGTTCCCCGATTATAAACCAGCTTTTTAGACAAGTGGTCGGCTACATACTTTTTCTGAAGCAGCGCGTTGCCAGAATACTTCTCGTTATTAAGAATGGACAGGACCCGTTTGGCTGTCCACTCTCTGCCGTGATACGTCAGTGCACCCGTTTCCCGCAGCCTGGCAGCGATCCGGTCGCATCCCAGGCCGTTTATGTAATCGGTATAGATCAGTCTAACAATTTC
>Ga0228536_1001133_pt1 | contig 30419 bp, 18 predicted proteins | sample SJ1Smetagenome_FD_168611 | JGI IMG/M metagenome (GOLD analysis project Ga0228536, IMG submission 168611) | Enriched culture of PCE-dechlorinating microbial communities from Ithaca, New York, USA - SJ1.S | ecosystem: Engineered > Modeled > Simulated communities (microbial... > Unclassified...
AAGCCATGATTACACAATTAATCGGCGGGAGGCCAGAGATTCTCTTGGTCTTCATATTGAAAAACCGGATCCAGAACTTTATAGTAGCATTATTGGAGCTTATCGTTGTATTGAGCATGAACTAGAGCTAACTAATCCTTTTGACCCGAAGATTGCTCTTGGGAATGGGAGTTCCATACAGTATGAAGCTCGTAGGGTACTGATTGAAAGTATATATGGGGGGTCCGATGTTTTTCTTTCAAAAGGTATCCTCTCGACTGTCAATGTTGGACCAGGACAAGTAGGTATACAAGATCAAAGAAGTTTTGAAGGGTGGCAACATGAAGAAAAACAATGATGTAATTCCAACAAACAACAGGGCTCCTTTAAAAGTAATGACATCTGCTGCAGTTAGTTGTAAAGACAATATTAACAGTAGTGACAGTTTTTCTCTCTGCAACATAATGAAAGATAGTATTCTAATTATTTCTGTCCCAATAATTTCTATTAGTCCCATAGAAAATTTTCAAGCATAATGATATTAATTGAAATTAGCTGTCTTCTCACTAGGACTGTTCTGCGTCTCAGTGCAGTCAGATGTGTTGTTTATCGCTTCATGCTGTTGGATCAGTAGCTATTTACGACTATATGGAAATTTCTTTGACTTTGAATTAAGTGAAAAGGAAAATAGCTTTAGTTTGGTTTGTTGCAATCTTAATACCAACTTGAATTCTAGTTTTCCCAATATTTCAAAGCAATTTTGAATATAAGCAATAATTGTGTGTTATTAACCAATGAAATCAAGAGATGTACTTGATACATCGAACGTAATGGCACTAATAAAAAGCTCTCCTATCGGAGAAAGAAAGCATCCATCTACATCGAGTGGAAAATCAATTTTAAGCCTACCTTCACGGATTTCATTTTCAATTATTAGACCATAATAAATTAGATTATTTAATGAAAGTTCTTTAATCCGAACAAGGCTATCTTCATCATCTTCATAATTCGGGTTCTCAGATTTATAAACTGCTTTTAGTCCTAAGGTTGAAAGATATCTTTGGGCTTCCTGGTCTCCCCAGGTTTCAGAATGTGTTAATTGAAAATACTTTAGTAATTGAAGCTCCATGTCTGTTAGTCTAGTTAATAGATTAAGAAATGCTTCTGCACGAGCTTTTGGGAAGTCAATATTTTTTCTTAGCCCATATATAAAGATATTCTTAAAAGATTCAATTTTCTCATTTGATAAGGCATCTGCACACCCCATGCAAGCTTTATATAAAAGTGATGAATTTTCTGGATTTGACAAAATTTGTTCGATTTCACGTTGGGTTTTCCCGATTTCCTGAAAATCTTGGTCTAACTGTTTAAGAAATTCTACAATCCGATTTAGCCTTTGATTAGGAATGATACTGCTAAACAATTCTTGTATGACGGGCCCAATAATTGGAATGCATCCACTAATAGAAGTAAGGATTCCTTTTGTCCTGTCAACCCAATTTGTATCTAAATCTTCGGGAGAGAGTCTCTCTATTACCGTTTTGTTTTGCATAATTTAAATGATAGTTTAGAACTATCATTATTGCACTAGAAATTTTATTAACCTCATGAACGAATATAATTATGTGCATATCATCTATCGAGAATCAATAAATGGAATTTTAGGTTGATGTTTTTTGCACTAGCTGTCAAAGAAATCTATATTATAAATCACCCAAACGCCTTCTCTGTTGCTGCCTTCACTGCATTGAACCGGTTCTCATTAGCATGAGCAGCATAATGTTCAAGCATCGCAGGAGTCTTATGGCCTGTTGCTTGACCTAGACTTCTTGCATCTACAAGATCAGACATTTTTGTTGCGTATCGGTGTCTCCAACTATGGAAAACAATGTTACGTTCTATACGTTCTTCTTCAGTGATCCCAATAGTATAGAGAGCTTCTTTCATGGCTTCAGATAGCACGTTGTGAACCATAGGATGATTGTTTCCTGTATCACTGAAGAATACCAAACCATCTCCCCAAGGATTTTGATCAGCCAATTTCAACAGGGCTTCTCGAACAGAAGGGAGAAGGGGAACTTGGCGTTCTTCTCCGTTCTTAGGAGCTTTGAATTTGTCTTTCACGCTCCAAGCTTGTCTGATGAACAAACGGTCCAAGCCGATATCTTCAGTCCTCAAGGCCAATACTTCACCGGCTCTCAATCCACAAGTAGCAGCTATGAGATTACCGACATAGGCTCGTTCATTCTTCCAAGTTACTGCAAAAAGCTTTTGAGTTTCTTCATCATCGAGAATTCCGCGCTTCTTTGGTTTTGCAACAAAATTGGACAACTTTTCAGAGGGATTGGTTGGGATGTATCCTTCACGATAAGCCCAGGATATAGCTACTTTCCCAACCACCATGATTTTGTTTATGGTGCTGGCAGAAAGTTTTCGTTTCACTAGACTCAAAGAAAACGACCGAAGATCATCACGAGTAATACTTCCCAGCGTTCTCCCTTTGAAAGGTTTCGCCCAGTAGTTGGTGATGCGACACTGGCTATCATGACAATGTGTCCTTCCGATAGACTGCCCATGAGCAAGTTTCTCTTGGATATATGGACTGTTTTCGTAATCATACATCTGAGTTAGGAACGTGATGAAATCTTTGCTTTCACCAGATTTTGCCCTATCCAGCAAGCCACGGTCCTTCAGAATATCAAGAATCTTGTAGGCATCACTCTGAGACAACTCGATTGTCTTGATCTGATCGATCAACTGTCTTGCTGTTCCTAAAGCATGAATGGATTTCTTTTTCTTTTTCTGCCCGGTAGGCACATTCCCGGAATACACCCACTGAGCAGCAACAAGGTACGCAGATTCCTTGCTGGATTCTCCAGTCGATTTTGCAGGGAGGACTTTGCCTGTACTTGGATCAGTAATTCTTGCGTACCAAACGCCGTTCCTAGAAGAAAGATAGAATGGTTTCTGGCTCATATACCATCTCCTAGTGAGCAAAAAGTGCGATTTTTGTCACACTTTTTGTCACAGCTAGATGAGGTATGTCGCCAGTTCTTCTGGTGGACATTTGTAATTCCCTACAACGTAAGGATTAATTCTTTGGGCCCAGAAGGACTTGAACCTTCGACCCACGGATTATGAGCGGGCACTTAATCACATCAAATTTGTTTCATTATGTTCTTAAATCGATTTGCTGTCAAGCATTATGAAACAACCTAAAACAAGTTAAAACAAACCGGAATTGGTACATTTATTGGTATTTTGGTACATTTCTTGGTACACTTGGCAACCTAGAAAGGTCTTTATTTTGATCCATGCGTCCGGATACTTATGCGTTGACTTTTCGGTTGGGTTCCCGTATTATTCAGTTAAGTGATTGAGCTCCGGTCGCCTACGGGCCCGGGGCCGTCTCTGAATCTGTTATAAATAAACAATTCCAAATGGCTATGTATAAACACTACTATACTATTGTCCTACAGTGAAGTTAATCATCAAGACTAAGCTGGCGTTCTAGTCGATCCTTGTAGATTGAGTTGATTGTTGGTCCTGAGAACTTAAGAATAGAGAAGAGGTGCAGTTGGAATAGTATTTCCATTTTTTTGCAAAGTATGAACATATCTTTACCTCTGGCTGCTTTGGTTTTCAGCGTTTTGTCATAATGGGTAAAGTAATTTCTTGTAATGACGATAGATCTGATGAATATACTTCGTTCTGCCGAGTTTCCAAAAAGCTCATTGAATGGTTCAATAATATCTTTGAGTCGTTTTGCAAGGCTCAGTTCATATCCATATTGTAATTTTTCACTTAGCCAAGACCTATGTTCTTTTGGGAAGTGTTCAAGGCCAGTGCTGATTAGTTTCTCATATGTCTTAATATCCATAAATACTTTATTTGAAGTCAATCGATGATAACTTTCGAGGCATTGTGCAAGTGCTAAAAATCTTCCACTTATGAACTTATATGCACCATTCCTTGTAGCGAAAAATAGGTTCATAGCAGGTTCAATTCTGTCATAAGCATCAATCCAAGAATTAATAACCTGTTCAACATTACTAGAAATTTGGTTGAATTTAAATAGCATTTTAAAATCTGTAATGATAGGTGTCTCGAGGGAGAAAGGTATACTTTCATAGTAAATCTGTATTGGTGCATCAACTGTTCTTTCTGCAGTTACTTGAATTTGAATACTATGGGAAGTCCCGCACACATAATCTAGGCTGACGGTTTTGTTTACGGCTAGACCAATAAAATGTGTTAACTTAAAAATGATTGAAATGAAGTCTTGTAATGGCATTTCTTGTTGTGCTGAGAGGTTAAAATATGCTTTCTGTGATAGTTCTACTTTTTTTGGTATTCGAGATGGTTGGGAGACTCCCCATTTGAATAATATCTCCAATATCATACCATTCTCAAGCTTCAACGATGCTTCTTCTGGAGATGAATAGGTAATTGAAACTTTTGGATCTTCCTTTAGATATTCAGTTCTAATACCGCTTATTCCAATCCACTCATCAATACCTTCTATCGAGAACATTATGCTATTGAAACATATTTTTTCATGTTCTTCATATGCGACACCTAGGAAGGTTTTTTCGACCGACAGGATTGATGTCGAAATACCTTCTGGTGACACTTGTTTATTAATATATGAACAGTCATCGAGTGTAATTAGGCCATATTGGCCAACGCTACCAACAATTCTGTTAAATCTTTCCATTTTCGAAGAAAAGATATCAGCTTCATCGAATGTTCCAATAATTTCAAGTTCGATCTTCCCCCCATCATTGATTTTTAGGGTGCCTGGTACACGTTTTTCTACATCGGATGGAAGGCTAAAGTATCCTTTCTGACAAATTGGTTTTTCTATACGCATCATTTGACTCCTTTAGTTAAGATGTAGTGCAATGGATATCAATGGAGTAGAATATGCGGGAAATATCCAAAAGATTCTTACTTTAGCTTTGAAATATTTGTAAAGTATCAGAAATAATTACTTATAATGATTATACCTATGTGTATCAGTCAACAACCTATCTATTTTCTATGTCTATAATGCAATTTTCAATAGCTTGAATATCCGTTTCATCGAATGGGATTTCGTGTTCTATGTAAAAGGATTCACCATTAATATGGATAACAGAAATATATCCTTCCAGATATACTTGGTTATAGGCATGAGAATTCTCATACTGATCAAATTGACCACTGTGCCAAGACCATTCATTTTTTATTGCTTTTATAGTTGGCCGGTTAGTTCTACATAAATGAATTCCCCCCAAGTATGATACGTTAACAGCTTTTTCACAACAGAATACAATTTGAACAACAGTTGAATCATAGAAATCAAGTAAGTGCAATTGAGACAAGATTTCTTGCCTTTTGGTTGTGTCGATATATTGAAAATGAATAATATCAAATACTGAGTCATTTTTCTTTTCTTCATTAATAAAATTCGAGTAGTAGGATTGATAAATCGAAGTCTTTTTATATTCGTTAATAAACTGCTCCCCAATATAAGTCTTTACAAACTCTTCTCCATACGGTTCTGTGAATGTGTCAAAGCATCGGAATAAGATTTCTTCATCCATCAGGAGAATTGGAAACGGATCAACTGCCAGACGCATAATTGCGGTGATGGTAATAGCTTTCCTAAAAAATTGAAGAAACTGATCTTTCTCCTTTGCCTTCTGCTCTTCGGATAAAGGATTAATTATTCTTGATATATAGAAATGTTTGAATCCCTGTTTATGAACGAATTTATTTATCTGCTTGTTTGTGTTTGTGATAAGACTAAAAAACGTTGGCATATGGGTCTTCATGTCATTTATTACAATTCCATTTCCTTCCAATTGCGTCATCAGCTTATTCTGCATTGGAAAGTATGAATTAGATTTCCATGCAGAAATCTTCTCGTCACGTTCTTTTTGTGGTAAGTCTGAAAAGGCGATAATAATGGTAACAACTTCAAGAGTTTGCCTAAGAGAATAAAAGGCACAATCAAAATATCCTATTTGGAAAAGATTTATCGAATTGTGAAGGAGGATTACTGCTTCCTGGATAAATGCGTTACCTCCTATTGATAGAAAGTCTCCCCGGCCAGAAGTACTTAACTCAATATGTTGCACATCTGAATGTAGTTGCTCCTTTTCTTTCTTAGTGAATGGTTTATAACTTTCCACACTTAGTACAGTTTCTTCAGATTCCATATATTCCACCTTCATAAGGGACCTAATAACAGCAAGAATAACTTGGTTATGCTAAATAATATTTATATAATCTGATTTTAGTAATTCTTCTGGGAAAATTTTACTAATTGAGTTTGGGTCTTCAAAAGTTAAAATTAGTGTATCAATTGCTCGTGTAAGAGGTATTAGTGTCCACAAATTTACAAAATGAATCTTTGCTTCAGTAATATCCATCATCAAATTATTCTTTTCTAAAAATTCTTGGCTTAAAGTATAGTTAAAAGTATTCAACTTGTACTCAATTAACTTATCAAACCCAAGACAGATAACACTCCAGCCTTCAAGCCCTCGGCAAGAATCATACTGTAATAATCGATGTTTAGATAAATCCCCATACCCATATGTAATATTTTTTTTATTTGTACCATCCCACAATTGGATACCATTCTCTTCGAAGTTTTTCATATGTTGAAAATGTGTAGAGTTCCCGCCTTTCACTACATATTTTGGAGGAGTAAGATAAAGAATATCGAATCCAGTATTTCCACTTGAATATGTAAATTCCCGATTCCTTTTTAACAAATCATAAGGGAAAAGCTCTCTGGAAATATTTACAGTACCACCTAGAAGACTATTACAAATATCAACATTCCAATTTAATCCTAGGTATTGTCCGTAATCCTTTACAAATGATGATAAGTTGCGTTTTTGACGAAGTGATTTCTTTTCTTCACATTTATATACATAAATATTTTTATCCCACTGCATTCTTCCAATTCCTCGGATAAATTGATCTACTCCATCAGCAATGATCAACTTTTGGTATCCAAAGAAACTAAATAGTAATGACTTTTCAAAAATTTCAAAGTCTTGAGACTCATCGATGAAAACATGATCCCAGTATGCCATTTCAAAACGGTTCTTCATCAAGTCTGCTATATCATCTTGTGTTATTACATTTGATTTAAGATACTCTATCAGCAACTGACATAAAGTCTCATGTTTATCAAATGAATATTGTTCATGTTCGATAATTCCTAGAGCAAGTGAGATCTCTCTAACAAATTCATGGATAGTTTTTACTTTAACACAGCCAAAATCAAAATCATCAGGGATTGACGATAAAGCTAACAGTCTTGAGATATCTTCTACAAGAGCTCTGTTATAAGTTAGAAACAAACATCTTTTTTGTTGATTACTTGCGAGTTCGCAGGCAATTTTTAACATCTTTATTGTTTTCCCGGTACCCGCACGACCAGAAATCCTAATTAGCTTACTGCCCAATGCCTCCTTGAGTTCTGGTTGAATAGAAATTTGATCGCTAGTAATTCTTTCAACATTCTTTCTGGTTAATTCATTAACAGCCAGTTTGGGTGATGCCAGGAAATCATACAATATGTGATAATCGATTTGTACATTACTATTCTTTTTGGGAGAAAATGAGGAAAATGAGCAAACTTCACTACTTATTTCCATTGGTGGAGTCTGTTCGCAGAGTTTACTGATAAGAAAATTGAAATTAAATTTGGATGGTAATAAATTATTAGCAACATTATTTGTAAGATTCTTTATTGATAACTCGGATAGATTAAAGAGCCAGATTAAGTTATTAATATAACAGAAAACATGTGATGCATTCTGATTGATGAAATTTTTTAAAGAATATCTTTGTTCTTCAGACTGGGCAGTAACATCTCTAGATGTACCATCGCTATAATTGACTTTTAGATTAGTCCCTATCATTTCTACGTTTTTTGAGTCCTGCTCTTTTAGCTCTATCGTTATGCATATGCTGTTAATACATACTTTTCTTGTCTTAAATTTAGTTGGATTTTTATTTGTATTAGAGTAAATTTGCTCAGATAAGTTTTTGAAATAGCCAAATACTACGATATCGATGTCTCTGACCTTTTGGCCTAATATTTGTACATTTGTGCAAATACATAATTCACCAACAGTACTTGCAGGAATTTGAGATTCAATAGCCTCCTTCAATATCTTTCCTGCGCTAAATTCATGAGAACTTTCGTTGCCAATTATGGAAATTTTCATCTCGGTTTACCCCTTGTTAATTTCCATTAGAACCCAAGTAGGACGATGCTGTAAGTCAAAAAGTCCTAGAATATGAATTCTCTTTCCTGAATCTGGCTTTCTTGCTTCCTGTACTGCTTCTGCAAGAATGGTATTTTTTATTTCAGGGTCGAAACTCCATAAATCATGAGCAATAATCACTCTTTGATTCCGATAATCAAACCCTCGGAGAGACCCAAATTTTAATGGAATAACATCCTGAGTGAAATTTGTAAGCTGTCGAATACTCGTTTTTACCCTTTCATCCCAATCTAGGAGTTCAGGACTTGTAAAGTCTCCATTTAAACCGGCACAGTACTTAGAACTTGCCATCGTTTTCAAGAGTGATACGCCGAGTCTCCAATCAAGTATTGGATGGAACGCCATGTTTCTATAATTCTTCAGACACCTATAGCAAGCATCGTTACATTCTGTAGCATGTTCAGGTGAGAGTAACATAGTAGCGAAGTTATCTTCACCAGGCCTTGATATGGCATGTAAGTATTTGGGCCAATCGGTAGAAATTTTCTTTGTAAAACCGGATCCGTTGGGATGATAATCACTAAGTACTATTTCACCAGTATAATATTTTTCTGATCCAAGGGTATTCCATTTATTTCTGATATGACATATATCAATTTCTTCAGGATTTATATCAAGCTCATCAGCAGCAATTAGCCTCAGAATAAATGCAGCAGAAGTAAAAGCTACTTTAACTCCAATATGACTATTAACGTCAAAGTCTAACCCCTCTAGTTTTAGATTTGGCCTGATAGAGAATAAATCAGTCGTCTTTGCGGAGATCAATGCTATGCTTTCTTCCTCCTCACTACGCACAAATCTTTGAATTCTACCATTAGCAGTACTATATACTACTTTGCTTGAAATCCATTGGTTGGTAAGACTGTTTTTATTTTTTAAATCGTTGTCATTTGAAGGGAAGCCTTTATAGAGTTCGTTGTTATTGTCATTAACAGCATATACTCTTCCTGCTTCGGTAAAACCTGTGATTGCATTATTTATTGAGTTATCCTCATCATACACAGCCGGATCCTCACTATTTGCAATCCTTGCAGCTGGGGCATGTACTACTTCAATTCCTTCGATTTTATCTTTTCCTTCGGAGAAATCAGTTCTGAATGCCGCAGGAGTCCTTACCTGAATCTCACGAAATGACGGTTGCTTTGAGCCACATTTAGGACACTCTCCTAAATTCTCAGGCTCATCAACAATTTTCATATAATGGCATGACTGGCAAATCTGCATGATGCCTTTGAAAGTAAATAGGTCAGAATTATTTGAAATCCGTAACCCTTTTGAATAGTACAGTTCTGGCGTGAATCCAATCGAGGTATATACATGTTTATCCTTGGTCTTTTGTCCTCCAGGTGCAAACTCAACAATGGCTAGATCCTGTGAACGATCAATACTGGAAATCTCTATAGACGCATCATCTAAATATTTAGGGATACCATGATACAAACTCTTGACACGAGTAGGCATGCCAAACATTGGGAGTATAGCCCCTTCAGCAAGACATTCAGATAGCCTAGAGCATTTTATCTCAGTATTGCTGACGCATTTATCTATACATGCAATCATTGAGTCAGGTTGCTGATGTGCGGTGAGATAGTTAAATAAGACATCGAATTTAAGATATTTATTCCCAAAAAGTAAAGATTGAACTATCTCTGTGATTGTTTGATTGTTATCATCTATCCATCGAATCAACTCAGCCCTGATTTTGTGATAATCCTCTCGACTTCCGAACTCTCCGTGGGTATCGTTTTGATAATCAATCTCAATGTTCGGTAAAGATTTAAATGCTTGTCTTAAAACCTCTTTTGCGCCCAAACGGTAAGCAAGTTCTTTTCTTTCAATAGAGATGAAAGGGGTTGGGGGTGGATCATTAATCATCCTTTCTGGATTTTTGAAATGGTATTCATCATGAGGTCTGTTCCTTGATAAGGTAAAAACATATGAATAAGCTTGGCCTCTTCTGCCTCCTCGTCCTGCTCTCTGTTGATAATTATATCGCTCAGGAGGCATATTTGCTTGCATTACAGCTTGGAGGCTCCCAATGTCTATACCTACTTCCATAGTTGTTGTAACACTTAAAATATCAATGGAAGCCACTTCTCTCGGAACGTTATCCTGATCCAAGACGATATTTCTAAACCATCTTTGCCTTTGAGCTTGATTATCAGTTTGGCCGGTTAATTCCTCAACATGAAGTCTGAATTGTTTCCTTCTTTCAGCGATCTTATTTGCATAATAGTGCGATTCTCGAATTTTTATTGCACTATCGCCATTAGGTTCTTCTGTAAGTTCTGAATAGCAATGCGTACATATTCCTCCTGAAGTATGGAAATGTATACGCATGCAATTCGGGCATATGTATGATTTTTGGTCTTTATTTAAAAATTCAACTGCAAGTTTTTCAGTTACCAATACCCAACCAGAGTGTTTGCCACGATGCACAATAAGTTCATAAAGTATATTATAAAATGTATTTAGATCGGTATTTAAATGTTTGCATATTGCAACGATATAGTTTTTTATTTTCTTGCTAAAATCATCTAGCTTAACCCAAGGGGCATCGGAATTGAATTGTGGATCAGTTTGTCGATATCTATAAGATTCTCCAAGTAGTCTAATTATGCTAGAACAAATATCCTCGACTTGTGTTGGGGTCACTGAAGTTGGCAAAGAGTATTTAGCCAGCACTTCTGCATATTCTTCAAATTCAAGTGACAATTTTGGAATTCCCAATCCGGATGATTCAAAACCAAAATATAATTGGCCGAATAAACATGTCGCTATTTCCTCGCGACATTTAAGTAAATATTCTCCTTTTATAAATCCATTTTCATCATCATTGTTGGAAGTTTTAGTGATTTCGAAGGGAGAATCAAAATTTATCAATTCCCACCAATTCTTCTTTGTTGCGTTACCGTTTATTTCTATGAAAGTAAACTTATTGTCGAGACCTGCAGGATTGACACCAATCTTTTTTAATAAATTAGGGATCGTAGGAGACTCTGGTTTTAAATAATATTCCAAATATGCCTTGGGTTTATTTAATGCTTTTAAAATGTTGAGACCTTCCTCTCTTTTAATCATTAAATCTGTTTGGCTAATGGTGTCGAGATCCATTCCCATAATAACTTCAATAGTCTTCAATTTCCTAACGATCTCTGGATGAAGCTTGTTATAATCATTTAATTCATCTGGGATTGGTTGCTTGTTTATTAGGGAATCAAGGATCTTTGCTTCACTTGTGCAATCTTTGTATAAGTAATTATAAACTATATCCCTTACTAGCTCCGAATAGTGATACCTTTCAATATCATTTGCAAGGCTTGCAGCATCTTCCCTGCTATCTGAGAAAATGACCAGCTTTATTGGATCGGAAGAGCTCTGGTTATCAAGAAGTTGTAGAAACAGTTCTTTGGACATTATCTGACTTACTTTTGTAAAACCAGTTCTAAATGTTCGTATCGGAGAATTCTTTTTCCTATAAGCATAGTTTTCTCCACATGCAGGGCACACGAGTGGGAGTGCAGGCTCATACTTATTGTCATTACTCTTACAATTTTTAAAATCAATATGATAGATATAACCATTTACATACTCATTACCATCATTTTGGTGAGTGAATTTTATCCTTCCTGTCTTAACACTGATTGATGCAGCCTTCCAATTCCCCTTGTTCCCGGTCTTTTCATGATTCCTAATAATGTCCCAATATTTCTTATCCGAATCGGTTTTAAGTTCTTGATTGTAATCAGGATGTATAGTTTGTTTGTTATTTGGCCAAAAGATACCATATTCAGGATAGTGCTTGTCTTGTGATAAGGGATTAACAGGCTTGTCAGGAGCGTTTTCAAGATATGGACTCGAGGGCATCAGCTCAAATAATTCGCCATCTGGAGAAAAATATTTGCTTCCTCCTAAAAAAACTGATCCACATTGCTCACAATATAACAATTCCAGCGCTCTGGACGAAAGTGATTTGTATACATCTTGATTTGGGTAAATTTTTCCAATAGGAGAATCGTCAATATCATCTTCGCATGTTGCAGGATTCTTAAGAACTGCCCAAAGCCCCTCCAAATTCTTAAAGAACCAATGGAATCTAAAGGATGGGAGCTGATCCTTGGAACATACTTTATTCCTATTGTTATCTTTTCGGTACTGTATGAAACCTCTGAGGATGAACAAACCTCTTACAGCATCTAAAAGCAACTGAAGTTCTATGTCAGACGAGTCCCCAACCGAATCTTTGCTAATAAATAGTTTATTTGCATAGTCGACAATTGATTGCGTTTTATAGGCGTGAGAGGAGAAATCGTAGCAAGCTGTCTTTATTGCCTTTGCAAATACTGAATCATTAGCGTTGATTTTATTAAGAAACTCTTCGCTTGAAGTGAATTGAGTGTCAGGATAAATGGCTCTTGAAATGCTTTCAAGTGCATTCTGAATTTCTTTATTCTGGTTATATTCGCTATCCCATGCTTCTGTAAGAGAGATGAAGGGTTCGAGAGGTAATCGAGCACCATCAGATACGGGTCTTTTTATATTCCCTGTAATGATATGTACTTCTCTGTCATCAGATGCTCCAAAGAAATCCTGCAAGAACTTTCTGCTGTCACTACTTGCCTGAACCAATGAGGCACTAGAACACAGTACTCTTAGTTTTTTGCTGTTAGGAGATAAATGTAATCGGTTCAATAAAATCCTGATAAGATTTGAGGTCTCAGTCCCGGCAGTACCCCTGTATAGATGCAGTTCATCTAGCACTAAATTGAATACAGCATCATCGTTCTCTTCGAGCCATTTCCTCGTTTTCTCAAATATGCCCTCATCACACTTTCTCATCAGCATAATACCAAGCATTGAGAAGTTAGATACTAGAATATCAGGTGGGGAGTCTTGCATATCCCACCTACATCTCATTTCAGAACCATCTGTAGTAGGGAAAGAATATGAGACTTCTCGATTTCCATTATTATATTGATTATCATACGCAACTGCCATGTCATATGTTGTGTCGGCATCTTTTAAATAATTGATTAATATATCTTGTTTTTGCTTATTGACTCTACCATTATCAAGTATTTCAATACCTGAGGTTGGTGTTGTAGAATTATATCTGCCTAAATAAAAACGGTTGCCATTGATATTCTGTTGATACCAGATACGAGCCTCTGGTGAGTCTAAAGCCTTTCTCAATCTTGTCATCTGGTCTTCAACAAGAGCATTCATTGGATAGATTATTAATGCTCTTACGGCTGCTGGTCTTTTCTCATTTTTACGTTGAGAGACTCTCGCTGGTGTATGGTTATCTAAACTTGCTACATATTCTTCTTTATTCCACCAATCGTTTTGTAATGTCTCTATAGCGTTTGGGGCTTCCCATTTCCTAGCTTCTTGTACTAATTGCAAGAAGATTGGCATGAGAAATGATTCTGTCTTGCCAGATCCAGTTCCTGCAGTAATCACTAAATTCTCATTGCTGTGAGCTCTGATTAGCATCTCTTTCTGATGCTTAAAAAGAGGATAATCACCAATCAGACCACAGCTAACAAATTCTTTGAACTTGGTAAGATCGTCTTCACCAATTTTACTATTAAAATCACTGGTAGAAAGAGTTGTTACTTTATCTGCAGTCTCATAGCTGGGTAGACATTCGACCACTGGGAATTGTGCAAGAATTCCAGGAGTTACTAACAATTCTGCTCTCTGTTTTTCAATACTTGAGAATTTGGTACCAAAAGCTGTTTCAACGTAGGTGATGAAATTGTCCCTTAGTTTGATAAAGCTGCCAATTGGATCTTGCATGATATATCCTCTTTATAGTGCGAAGTATTAGTATCCTATACTAAGTTGGTTGCAAATAATTTTTACAATTGTTTCTGGAATATTTAAATATCTAATAAAGGTATTCTTGCATGCACCACCAATAATTTGAGGATTTCTTATATCAAGAACTACCTCATCCGGATACATGCAAGAACAATGTGAGAGGGCAAATGAATAATGTTTGGGTAGTGGACAATATTTCGGAATAAATAAGCAATTCTTTGATTTATCATAGAACAATCTATATTTCTTATTTGAAAATAGTAAATATTTAGCATAACGAGGATTAATGCCAGGCAAGTAGTAGTAACCGGAGTCCTGATCGCCAGATATCAATTCATAGATGTCTCTATAGTCTTTATGGAACTTGACAAGTTTCAATTTCGAGTCATCCATGACATCTATAAAATGTAAACTTTCTGTATCAAAAAATGTGATATTTTTCCGATATGTGAGAAAATAAGGATCCAGAGATTTCATTTTTTCTTCAGCAAGGTAAACCAGAAATTTTTCCATTGATTCAAAATAAATGTCATCTGATGCATTGATTACATCTCTTGGATAAATTTTTCTATAAGCCAGACTATAGGCCGTTGGTGTATCAGGGACAACAAGTTCAAAATTAGCAAGGGCGATGTTTTTTATTTTATCATTAATATACATGCTAATTCTGGATGGGAAATTGTTTGAGTTACTCTTTAATTGGAAACCCAAATGGTTCTTTTTGCACCAATTTTGCAAATCTTTTATAAGCTCAGTATTTCTTACACCGCAAAGTATCAATTCGTTGCTATTGACTGCTGATCTGCATAAATATGGCTTAATGGCGTAAATAAAATTTCTTTCATAATCAATATGAATGAACCCAAAATCTTCAAGCGTGGATAACCAACTGGATATATCTGTATCAGTCCCTATGTTGAGATTCAGAGCTTCAATTAAGCTGTAGATTGAAGCCGAAGAATGGTTCTGTTTTGAAATTTTACCAAGCGACGATATTATAGAAATCAATTTGTCAGTTGCTGTTAGTTCTATCATGATAGTATCCCATCCAGAAATTTCTTCCATTTAACCTGATCTGTTTTACATTGAAATTCGATTTTCATATGCATGAGATCGTCCCAAAATCTTTCAACACTCTTATAATTGGAGAAATAGCTGACATAGGATTTCTGATCAAGCGTGACATTATTATTCTTGTAGGAATCATCATATATTTGATACACTTTGGGGTTGTTTTTTCCACGTTTCTCCAGAATCCAGCATGGTTGCCACGAAATATCTTCATTAACTAAAGCAATCATTTGAGGTTCTCTTCCAATATAGAACCAATTCTTCCCAGCAATTATGAATCGCTTACTAGTATGTTTAATTTCACCATTATATATCTCTACAATTACATCATCATTTTCGTTGAATTCGAGATCGTAGAATGGCATCAATATATTGTAGGTCAGTTCAGCGTCTCTAGCAATTTTTTTATTAATTACTATACGGAATTTAGTTGATTCAATCTCATCGGCTTCAACCATAAAACCCTTCGGTGCGTTGTTTTTTATGTATACATTTTCTAAGTTCTTGGAAATAGGGGTTCCTTCATTTAGGGAAATCACACATCTTGAAAAATTTCCAAGAGTAACAAATTTCTCTGCTATACATTCTTCAAACCAAAATGCATTAAATTTGACAGTTATAAAGCTTTGATAGCGATCGATTTTAATTTTTTTAAAACAATATTCATTGTCATGGCACTTATCAAGTTCAAAAGTATTTGAATCCAATCGGGTATTTTTAAAATCTGGTTTGAGCATGATCCTTAATGAGGGATCAATTAAGTATGTACCATTTTCATCTTGTTTACCTTTAAGCGAAATTTCTAGTTTCGGCTTTTCCATTAGGGAAAGTGGAAATTCTGAATAAGTTAAAATCTGATTTCCATTAATGCGTAAGTTAAAATACTCATGACTCCCAATATATAATCTATCTATTCTTGGAGAAAATTTTTTATACCCTGATTCTTGTACACTTGTACTGTAAGGTTCATTTCCTAGATAGGGTTCAAAAAGTTCAACAATTTCAGAGTCAACAGAGTCATATATCATGTCAAAGGATGGAGGAGCTGCTGGCGAATAAAAAGGTGAACCCTTCCACATGTTTCCTGAAGTTTTATCGATACCTACAGTAATTGATGGAAGTTTTATGATTGTGTATTCAGAACACCATAGTTGAGTTTGATTGCATACTAACGTGATTGATAATTTATTCAATTCTAATAAGGATAAAGAATGAGAAAAATGACTACTATTAATGTGTTTGTTGATCCCATTTACTATGAGTACCAATGGGAGATGTTCATTGCTGGAGATAGATATTTCGCAAGTTGGATTAAAATCTCTATATACTAAGACTTTATTAGTTTTTAATTTAAGAGGTATACAGGATTGATTACTGAAACGAATATCGATATCAGGCAGCTCGAGTACATAAAAAGTAATGTTTCGAACTAATAAACCATGCCAGTACACTGATATTTCATGACTGCCCCAATCGGGATTTGGATATAATTTGGTTTTGCTTAATCCTAACTCAGAACTTAAGAATTCTGTTTGAAGCAGGCTGTCATAGCATATTGATAAATTATCCAGCATAGTGTGGGAAATATATAAATAGTCATCAGATTTTGGTTTGAAAAAGCGAAGTTTTTCTGAAGTGCCTGCTCCTGTTGTATGAATTGAAATTTCAAAATCTTTAAAGTCATACAAAAATTGCTTTGATACTAAGGAATCTTTTAAAGAATCACACTCTTTTAGTGTCTGTTGACTTATTATGCTAGGTACTAGTGAGAAGTTGAGATAGTTTTGTTCATGATGATTTGGGAATTGAAGAGAAATCAAGAATTCTCCAGACTCAAGGATTGACGGAGGAATACTGACTAATTCATTAGGGATGACATTGGGAAGTTCTATTCTTTGTGATCCTGTCGAAATTATTAGAATACATGGGGAATCAGCATCAACAAGAATTTGCGGAGGCGCCTCAAGGAAATAGGTTAATCCGGGTTTTTTGTTGCATCTAAAGCCATTGACCAAGGACAAAGATGTCCTTTTCTCTATTGAATTATTCTGCTTAAATCCTATTACTGATTCCAGTCCAAGGTCAGGTGTGCGATATAGGTAAAATCCCTCAATTATTGGCGAGTATTGAATTAATTGTAATTTGGGGTTGTTAGCAAAGAATTCTGCATTGTCTGTTTGATTGGCAAAGATTAAATATTTTCCACCTTCGGATATTTGCTTTGTTGGTATAAAACCGTTGACATCTACTGAGAAACTAAAAAAAATAAGGGTATTAAAATTGGTATATTGCTTATAAGTATCCTCAACGGTAACGGGAAATGAGGAACTAGAATTAAATAATTGATGCCATACATCAACATGAAGGTCGATTTTTCTTGAAAAGTTTGATGCCCCTTTAGTAACGGTGTAAGTTCTATTTAGTACTTCGATTTTCAACATTATGTTGGGGAATTGGGGGCTTTCTGATTGTACCATTAAAAATAACTTCGCTTGGTTGTCAAAAGTATCTTTTTCTATGAAGGGTATAAAACTATAGTCTAATCTAGTATTACTAATGCCTTTCTGTTTTAGAGTTTTCTGTATAAGTTCGGTTGGGAACTGATTATTCGAATCATCCCAGGTACTCATTATATTTGAAACTATTGCTACAAGGAGATTGCGAAATTCAGTTGATTCAAGATTATTCCATTTCGTCAAAGATGAAGAGTTAAAAATCTTATTTTTATAATTGTCAATGAAATTGCATATCTCCTCTGGAGGCATAACATTTTCTTTATGATAATTAAATTCTGCAAGGGCTTCTTCAATATGGAGCTTTTCTATTGAATTAATCAGGGCATGATATCTTGGAAGGCCCACATAATCACTTTCTTTTGGTTTGTAAGCAAAGAAGCCGATTTTGCCTCTCAGGATTTTATTGAGATATATATTTAGATTGCTATAAAGTTTTTCAAATAGGGTTCTGCACTTTGAAATTTCAGATTGACTCCATTTGTTATTTAACTCCTCTGCTGCTTGATTGCTGAGTCCCGCTAATTTATATCCCTTAAGAAGTGACGACTTAAACCGCTCGTAGAAATTGCCAGCATTCAGCTCTGGATCTGTAGTCACTGTATAAATAGTAAAGCAAATAATTCCAAAATAATCAGGTGGATCAATTGCTGTATAGTTAATACGTATGGGGTTGTTATCAAATGTTTCCATAATTTCAGTGATCGATGCAGAGTATCCTAATGAGGTAACAACACTCAACAAAAAATCATCAACACCACCTAACTCATCTAGAAGGGTGTCATCTACATAGCAAAAGACTAATTTACCGGATTCAGATTCTTGGAAAAAATTATGAAATAACTTTATGTTCCAGTTCCTGTATTTATCCTGCATATAAGAGACCTTCTAACTTGAATATCAGTGATTTATAGTAATAGTCTAAACTAGAATCGTAGCATACACAATTTAAATTACTACATAAAGCGTAATTACAGGTGTTTTGAGTGTGGAAAACGGCCTACACCAAGCAGAACTGGCCTGAAATGTCCTTTCCCGAAAACAAGTCCTGTAGAACTTCAAAATGGTTCAGCCCATGCTTTCTGCAAGTATCCATAAGGGACTTGATATTGCAGAAGGCCTTGGCTCCCTCTTCACTCCGAAAGCATCCGGACACCTTGAGTTTGGTTTTCATACCTCGAGCAGCCCGTTCGGCCTGATTGTTTGAGAAAGGCACCTATTAGTATGTCACTAAAATAGCAACCTGTTCAGAAGAGCTGGAAAGATTATCCCTCCTCCCAAAAATGTTTCCTAGTAGGGGATTATTTTAAAATCCGTATTTGCACAGTGTTGATAAATGACCGTTAAAGCATAAGCAAACAAAAGCATATACTGTGGCTGTAATTTGTGAAGACAGTTGGCTGGATAGTTGCGATGTGGTAGTCCCTATCTGGCCTCTGTCTTCTTGCAAAGGACTACCACATGAAAAACATACGATTAAAGTCCAGGAGGAAGACTCCTTGGTCCGATGTGCCTGAAGCCACCGCACTTCAGGCATTCATCGATGAAAGCAATCAGGACAATTATCACAGGAAGCATCCAGGCATTTCTGATACCGGCGAGGTTGAGCTGCTCAACTCGATGGGTGTACAGGAATGCAGGCACTGCTGTAGCACTGCAATCCAGAGATTCGGCTTCACCTCCAACGGTGTTCGTAGGTACCGGTGCAAGGATTGCAGGCGAACCTTCAACATCCTGACCAACACAATCTTCGACTCCCACAAACTGCCGCTTACCGAATGGCTTGACTTCCTGCTCTCCATTTTCGGGTACGGCAGCTTCAGCCTGACATCGAAGAGCAATCGTAATGCCTATACAACCACAAGATACTGGATGGATAAGGTGTTCCTGGTGTTGAAGGAATACCAAAGCACCTTGGTCCTGTCGGGTGAGGTTGAGCTTGACGAGACCTTCTATAAGGTCCGGAAGGCTGACATCGAAAGAAAAGAGGACGGCAAGGAGTATCGGGGATTGTCCCGCAACCAGATCTGCATCGGAATAGCCTGCGACCAAAGCAGTGTCATCTGCTTCGTGGAAGGCGAGGGAAAGCCGACCAAACAGGGAACGCTCGATGCATTTGCCTCACACATTAAACCGGAATCGACGATGAAGCATGACATGGAACAAGCTCACGGAACGTTGGTCGAAGCCCTCAAGCTCAGAAGCATCGTATACGATTCGAGACAGATCAAGCAGCTGCCAGATTCCGAGAATCCGCTGAACAGGATCAACCAATACTGCAGGATGCTGAAACTGTTTCTTGCCTCCCACTCGGGATTCATCAGGGAAGACCTTCAGGACTATCTGAACTTATTCTGCTTCATCATGAACCAGCCCAAGGACAAACATGAAAAGGTCGAAAAGTTCATGAACATGGCAGTGGGTTGCCGTATTTTGCTTAGATACAGGAGCTAAAACCTCAATTCAAGCAGTGTAATGCAGTTTGATATCAACACTGTGCAAATACGGATTTTTATTTTATACTCCAAAGACAGTGAGTTTAATCATTTAAACACAGAAATAACCATTTCTCCAGTTATCATAAATCATAATACCCAACCTCAGGAAATAGTGCATATAAAGATGGCCGATTGATTTTAAACAGGGGACCTTTTTCTACTACAGACTTATGAGGAACGCGTTTTATGAGATGATCCATTGTGATATTTCCTTGATATAGCAATAAATCAAATTGTGCTGTAATTGGTCTCTGTGTATGTAAAACTCCTGTATATGTAAAATCTTCGAAAAGATTTGTTCTCACAGAAGTAGCGGACACCCAGAAAGTTTCCTTGTGTTTATGCAATAGATTCGAATGTAGCCGGCTAAGAGCCCAAACAGCAACGTCTCCAATACTATTATCATTACAATATTCTACCAGATAGTTTTCTTTCTCATCGATTCGGAAACTCAATCCTTGAGAATTGATGTTTTGTGTACTTACGGTGCAATAGAGTTTCTTATCAGGTCCGCGCATATAGCCGAAAGTGTCCAAGATTTGAGCAGAGCTTTTAAAAGGACTCAGATCCCAATCAGCGACACTTGCAAATAGATTGACGCGATTCTCGCGTCCTTTCTTATAGTCTCTAAAGGACTTAATCTCTATTCCCTTATAATCAGGATTTTTACTTGAATTAATCTCAATGCCAAGTAATGTTTCAAGAAGTCTTCCAATCATTGTATCTGCTCTCTCAGCTCTGATTGGGCATTGTTTCGCAATTGCTTTTAGCTTAGACAATAATTCATCCGCAGCTGAATTAGATACTGTAAGGTGATCAATTAGGTCCTTGAAAAAAGAATTTTGCTGATATAATTGACTCAAATCATTATTGGTAATATTAATGGCAACCAATGCATTGCCGGTAGGAATAAGAAGGATGATATCATTACAGTTTGCATGATTTGGAAGACCGGAGATCCAAATTCTCGGATCCCCCATCTTTGTATTTGGCCGATATAGTGAGGTCTTTGTCTTAAGCACTTTCTCGCCGTCAACTAGTATTGTCTTCAATATTTGCTTATGACCTGGCCCCTGAGATTGTGTTTCATAGTCATGCAAGCCTGTTTCTTTGAGAATCAGACGAACCGGGGTAGTTGCATCCATAATTGATTTCTTCAAGCCGGTAGCAGTTGGCTCGAGAAAGGTAAAGTTAATACCTCTCTTCGCAAGAAAAACTGAATTGCTCATCTCAAAATCAGTAAACTGTCTCATTTGATTTTCCTCAAAATTTGCATTGCAATCGCCCTTCCTAGCACAGGGGGAACGGCGTTTCCTACCAGTGTATACTGAGGAACTTCCTCTTTTCGCTTGTTTCCACCAGTCGATCGTTTCCCTTGGAATACGAAACTATCATCAAAAGATTGCAGTCTGGCCATCTCTCTAACAGTCAATGACCGTGGTACGCTATAATGAATATAGTCATCAGGCATGGTTACAACTGTTGGGCTGACCGAATTTGCATTCAGGACATTGTAATTGCGTTTTCCTGACTCCAGCCCCAATTCGCGCAGCTCTTCCTTGGCTTTTTCATAAGACTGATGTTTTTGAATGATAGCCAAACGCTTGATTACTTTCTCATTTTGATTGCTTGTCCGATGATTGTGTAATTCTTGTATATCGAATTTACCCTTATGGTAATCATCCAGAGATTTAACATAAACCGGCTTCTTGACGTTATACCATTGCGGTAGGCGTCCAGTACGAGACCATTCGGCGTAAGTCTTTGTTTCATCAGATGTTTCGACTTTTCCCGCGATGCTCCTGAGTGGGGAAGACAAGGCCCCATTATCATTCTTTATTGCTTTATATCTACGTACATTTTCCCCATTCCCCAAAAAATCTAGATCATGTAGGGCTTCATACACTCGCACAGGATTGTTGAATTCTATCGATTCAGGAATTTCTGTGATAAGTGTCTGATCTCTGCGACATCCAATAAACAACACTCTTTCACGATTCTGGGGGACTCCATACTTGGATGCATTAACAACTATAGGCTTATCAATTTGATACAAGTACAATTTTTCGAGTAATTTGGAAAATTCATCGTACATATCGATGCTTCTTAAAATTTCACTCAATTCTGCAATGCATTCCTTGAATGAATATGAGAATATTTCGAGTGCTCTTGCAATCTCTCTCGCCAGGTTTCCTTGACTAGAGCTACTAAGATAGGGATTAATTGCCTTGTTGATTTTTTGTATGATTACTTCTTCATCGAGCTCATCGATAAAACTATTGAATGTTTCTTCAAAATTATCATTATCAATGTATGCAAAGTCTTTTTCTACCTTCACGTGTCGTTTGAGCTTATTGATTTCACTGCTTCTCTTCAGCAACAAGAGCCCATGTCTGATGGTATTGATGTCTCTATCTGACTTGCTTGTTTTGTAATCCAGAGTACTTGTTGTAAATTTCCTGAATAATATCTCAAGCATATTTATGTATTGTGCAATCTTTTCATCCAAATCAGAATTTGCAAGAGATTCCATCTCTATCCTTGCTATATAATATGGCAATAAATCATAATCTTTGACCCTATGTTTGTTTTTTTGGATGGTTTCCCTTATAAATGTAATGAACTCTGAGATCTTCTCAGCATTGATGATCGAACGAATGCCGTCAATTATTAGTTCGCCTATCTTGCCATTTTCTTTAGTCAGTATTCCTTTGACATTTTCCATAACAAAATATTTCGGCTGAAATACTTTAATTACTTCGAGATAATGCGAGAACAAATCGTCCTTCTTATCATGCTTTCGTCTCTTGCCTGCAAGGCTGAAGCTCTGACAGGGAGGTCCCCCACAAATAACATCAACAGTTTTTGAGCCAACTTGGTTCTTCAACTCATGGATAAAATCAGGATCTGTTATGTCCTTTCGAAGAAAATTGGTATCCAACCCCAATTGATAATTATATCTTACAAGGTGGGTCAATTCACAATTTTCATTTATATCGCTAGCACATAAAAACTCAAACCTTTTGTCATCGATAAATGCTTGTAGAAAGCCTTCGCTGATACCACCAGCACCTGCAAACAAATCGATAAATGTTATGCATGAAGTCTTCTTCTCTTTCTCTTTTTGCTTCTGCTTATCTTTATCTGCTAATAATTTCTCGATTACTGGAAGTAAATATTGTGGAGGCGTACAGTCGCCATTCTCCCATCTCCTAACTGTCCTCTCAGTAATTCCCAATTCAATAGCAATTTCTTTTTGAGTATAATATTGTCTGAGCTTTATAATAGTTTGATTAAAATCGTTGGTATTCATAATCTGTTTCACCTTACCGGACATTATGTCCTATGGTCGGGTAAGTGTCAAATTGCAAAACTGTGATTATCTATTCGTTCAAGGTGTTTTTGTGATTTATTACTCAAAATTTTACATTAGGTACGAAGATTTGTTGCAATCCATAAAGCGCCCGATTTCCTTAAGGGTACTTTACATTGGAAATTTACCAAATAGATTATTACTGAAAAAGGATTTATCTATCGAGATGCATTATCATATAGCAGTTATGATTATCATTATCAATAAATCTTATTCAAGTAAAAAGTTGGTCTATCTGCGCGATAGTACTCGCATTCTGAAGCATCGTTTGAGTTTGAAACATTTATACATTTGAATTTGCAAAATACATACATGGATTCAATACCAAAACTTGTTTGGTAACCGTGATAGCGACAAAGATAACAATTTTTGATTTTTACTCCTTCCTCAAATGCAGCTTCCACACAAGCAATAAATGCTTCAGCACTCTCGCAATTGATTTCTGGCTCATGATAGTAGAACTAGGCTTTATGTTTGAGACGATAATATTACGGATTTTTCAAATCCTCCAATTAAACAGATTTGGCATTGGCGTGTACCATGAATACATTTTTCTGCCATATGGGTATACTTAATTAAGGGGTAACGACTCATGCCTTTAGGTAAAAAAATGTTTAGTGTCACTTGAACCGAAAAATAAGATTCAAATACGTTAATTGAATGCTCCAGGGAATACCTTCCCAAAAAAATAATCCATATGAGTCTGAATAGCAATTTCAATAATAATTGAGTTGTGCTTTTCACTATCTATTGGTTCAGCTAAATCCGGATTGAATGAATTGGCTTTGCTTCTGAGCATAGCTTCCCAGCGATCATAATTGGGTTGAAATCTCACTGGTTTCTTTGTTTGAGTCTTTGCTTCCTCTGTTGCATATTCTTTAAGCCATCTCTTGAAATCATCGAGTGAATGTTTCAGGTAACCTGATTCCAGTTCCTGACAAACGATTCCCTTTTCCTCCAGGCAGGTATATGAATTCGGATACGATTCATAGGGACCAATATTAAATGGACAGAATTCGCATTCATCTTCCTTTGCGTAGAACCATGATTGAGAGTAATGAAATTTCCTTGGACATTCCGCTACAATAGATTCTCCTAATTCATTTTGTCTTATTGGCCTGTATTTAATAGATTGAGCAATTTCATCATTGTGCTTAAACAGTTTCTTTTTTGTATATAGAATATATTTTCCATTATTTTTACTGTTTTCCCATTCTTTGATATTGTAGGGAACTGATTTTATTCTTGGATGATAAAGCCATTTTTTATTATCAGTTTCATTACACAGCAATGTTGTCAATTCACTCTCTGAGACCATCTCTTTCTTTTCGCTTAAGTCTATTTCGATAATTGAGATTCCAGCTTTTCGTAAATCTGCAATTTTATCGTCTGATACTTTATGGGTTACATATATTTCTACAGCATAAATACAACCTTTGCATTCGATCAGGATATCGGGGATTCTATTTTGTAATCGTACCTCTGCTGTTACTTTCGCTTCAGACAAATCTAATTGTATTGCCAGAGGATAGGATAAAAACACCTTTCTACCATCATTAACAAACGTACTAAAACAATTAACCTTGAAATACTTATCCGAAAGATTGGGCAACCGGAAAGACTTTTCCCGTAAGAGAATTTCTTTTGCGAGCAAATGTAATGCTGTCTGATAACCTGTTTGACAGTCTGTGACAGACTTGTGAGCAAAATGAGCTCGTCTTTTCTCACCCTTTCTTACAATGACAGCACTACGACACCCTGGGCATAAATATCCTTTCTCACCAGGTTTGGCTTTTTCTATTGGAACGATACTATCATCTTCTTTTATTGCGCATGGAAGTTGAATGGTTTTCTGCTTCATTTCAATTTGAAATATAAAGCAGGTATAGCCAGAACTCCAACACTAAATTCATACAATGGAAATTTAATCCAAGGATAGGTATCAAAACCAAGGAAATCCGATAGTAATGTATTAATGAATTGAAGAAGGATAGTTGTTTATCTTCCAACCACATAATGGTATAGACTTGGTTCCAAAATAATCAACGATATCAATCTTTCTTCATCCTGTCATTAAGAGTGTATCAACTTCAGCCAAAGCAATAGACTGATCACTACAGGTCTGAATGAGTGCATAACCTACGAGGTATACTCCATCATGATCTTGTATCCGTATGGCATTAGTAGGCGCAGTTTCATGTTCATCAACTGATTGTACATACCAGTTTTTACTCTGCTTCTGACTCTTGAGCTTCTTGATGTTGTCGATTTTACGTTGCACTCGAAAAGGGACCATATCATTAGCAGCTATTGAGAAAGAGACATAGTGTGCTACGTCGTTTTTACAGATACCCGCTCTGAAGCCTAGTGAATTGATGAGTGCAAGCACATCATGGGATAGTTGTTCCTTCTTTTGGACGAATGTTGCCCCATTCCCATACTTCTTAGACATACTGCCATCTGTATCCATCAATCCTTGCAGCAGAGCCAGCCGTTGTCCAACAGATGCTGCAAAGTAGATTGGTGGAATGTGCTTATTATGGAGAAGATTCTGCTTTCTCAATTGCTTGACTAAATTATAGACTGTTCTCGTTTGGAAAGGTGCTCGCGTAGGGCAGTGGCTTTCAGACAATTCGTAACCTTCTTGCCTGATTGATTCAAAAACCTCCTCATCAGGACCGCATACACGTCCACAGCTGTTATCCCCATCACCTAGCCAAGCTCTAAGTGTATAAGGTGCAATAGGTAAATCAACCGGGGAGCTGGAGTATCCTGTAACGGGAATATAAGGGTGCTTATGATTAGACATCAATTGAGAGGTTTGGTTATGAACAGATTCCCATCCGACTCTTTTCTCACCTTTTGCTCTTTTGGAATTCCATTTCATAACTTTCCATGAATGACTGGAACCACAGACAATCTCTTGATTCCCACGAAAACCTACTTTCATACAGTGAGAATCCGAATAATGCTTTGTCGCTATGACTTTTGACAATCCTTTGGGTGTGTACACAAAATCACCAACCTGTAGATTGCCGTGCTTTTTCCATCCAGCTTGTGTTAGTACAGGGGTATCACAAGCCAATGTATTGCTCCCAACGGTTGGTATTGAATCAATCTGCTTTCTAAAAGCCTTCTCTGTTGTTTTACCCTCTATATGATTTCCTGTATTGGTATTTTCCATCCCGATCTCCTTGTCCTAACCATACAGAAATGTGTCTACTGAAAATGGGTTTGAGGTAACGAGATATTATGTGGACGTATACATCTAATGGAGCTAGAGTATAGCCATGAGTGGTTATGCAACCGAGTTGCTTAACCAATCTTGAAGGTGGATGGTTAGGATGAAGGCATTAGCAGTGATTGGAATGATTATCGGGTTACTTTTGGTTATCACCTCAGTAGTAAATGGAATAACCTATTCAGATAGGATTGTCATGGGTGAGGTAGAATATTTGATAGGCGGCTTACTATTATTCTTCCTGTCTGCCTCATTATGGTCTTTACGTTCATTAAAAGATTCCATTGATTCAATGAAATCTTCCTTTGACAGCTTTAAGTCGAACCTCAATACCAATAAAATCGAACAGAATCAGACCGGAACACAACCCAAATATGCGCCGCATTATGTAGGAATCCCAAGAAAATCATGGGAAACACATGAAGAGTATCAAGAAAGGGTTGAAAAGGAAAAAGCCAAACAGAATCAGCCATATCCACGATGATCTATCCTAATAGTCCGGTCGAGGCCAATGCCTGGTTATTAAAACACCAGACAAATTGTATAAATGCTATCTTGCCACCATTGCTCAATCAGGCTTAACTATAAGTCTATATTTTTAAACTTTTGAGCAATATATGGTGGTAGAGGCCAGAATTTTCTGTAATACTACCAAGCCATCTATTTTAGCGGATTGAAATTCTCATTTGCACACATGATTACCCCTGCCTTAGCCGCCAATTGGTAAGCAGAGGGTGTGAAATTTGAATTTGTTATCACGCAAGCATGATCACAGTCATAAAAAATCTTGCCTGCAATGACCTCTTGAACAGCAGCATTGCCGACTTGTCCTGTATATGACTTGCATTGGATAGCATATCTCTTACCGTTGCGAGTTGCGATAATATCTACCCCTTGATCGCCTGTGATTGGAGTTAAAGATATTTCGTATCCAAGTTTTTCTAATATTTCTTTTACCCAGAATTCAAAACTCCTTCCAGCATCAGATGAATTTAATGTATTTTGACTCGAATCTTTTAAAAATTCGATAGTCGGCTTATCTATACTCGAGAACTCATCAAATTCAACTTCAGATTTCAGTTTACAATCAAATAGAAATGAACATAGCTCTACAACAGAATCATTCTTTAAACTTTTCAATAAGGTATCATTTAGCTCATGAATTTGTCCAATTTCGTAGTTTGGTTTAAGAATCAAGTTAAGGGTAACCCGATCATAATCTGATGATAATACTTTAAGTTTGGGTGATAAGGTATCAAAAGGAAGCTTTAGGTATACTAAAAAATCTGGGGCATCATTTAAATCTATTGCAACATTTAATGCAAAATATCGCAAAGTTTTTTGCCAAATTTCTTCATGGGTTACTCCCCACTCATCACGGTAAGTACCTCTTTTATATTTTGAGAGTAAAAGCCCCCATTTATTATCAATAGCATCATTTAGGGTTTGTATTAACTGTCTAATCTCCATATTTGCATGCATGATTTGAGCCAAGTACTCTTCTAGGATTGTTTCCTTGATAAATTTACGTATAGTCAGTTCTTCTTCCGTGAATAACTTACCATCAAGATAGGAGTGTTCAGGATAGAACCCCGCAGAAAAAGCATAATCACGGAAATCCAATATTCTCGATATTTCTCCGTCTTTAAAGTAATTCTTTTCCGTTTTGTTCGCACACTGCAAATGCTGAGTAACAATTATAGCCGGCTGAAGTGCATTGTAATTCCCATAAGGAAAGTAGCTTAATTGTTCCCTAAGTTTTTCGAGATATGAACCTGCATAACATTTCTGCAAAACTGGCTTGCTATTAGCACGTGTAGCAATTTCAACTCTTTCACGTATACCTTTCTCTGATTCAAGATAATTTTTTATGTTTTTTGCAACCTTCCGGTATTCTTCAGTTTGTGCAAAATAGGATTCAACAAATTCATATAAACACTGTTTATAATTAACTGAGTAATATGAATCCATTTCACCTACCATTCTATCTAGTATCCGAATTACTGATAGATGAGTTTTTTTATTGCTCCCAAATTCGTTTAAAAATATTTCTAAATTAATCGGGTCAAAAACACTATATGTGCGACTCACGGCAGATGCTATCGGGCTTGTCCATTTTTTGATTTCTGTTTCATATAATTCATGTATGGCTCTCTTTAATAGATTAGAGGTGTCTAATCGATATTCTACTTCCATATTATCCTCGGCGTTAAAACACTCAATCGTCGGATACATTCTAATTCGAATCACAGAAAAGCATATTATCTAGAAATACACGCGAGTCGCATCAAAATTTTTTTTATTGCTAATTCACCATTCAAGCTAAATCATACTTAGTATCATATACCCCATTTCTGGATGCAAGCAATTATATATCTATTCCGAAACTTTTGAGCAATGAATGGTGGTAGAGGTGGTATTCAATGTGCGTCCACCTTTTCATCCGTCGTCCCTACCTCTATGGAGTTATATTCTGCAAGCTCTCTACGGCGTCTTTCGATCTCAGCCTGTACTTTCGGTAGGTTGTAGAGCTTCGCTGCACTGCTGGTCACTGTAGAGCGTTTGCCTTTGCCCTTGTAACCACATTTGAGCATGGCTTCACGCTTGTTCCCACACTTCATGTATTCGTCGATGAACCGAAGCTGGTATTGGGTAAGCTCGGTGAGATTAAGATCCTTTTCTTCTTCCATCTCAGCCCTCCTGGATTAACCATAAAGAAAATCCCCTCATGAGAAGGGGATGGAGGTAACGAGATAGATTAATTATTGTTACTGAATGATTATTAGTGGCTAAATCTTTATACGTTAAACTGAAAACTATAAAAGTTCACGAGATAGCCAACCAATCTTGCCAGTGTGTTCTCCGTCCAATATGCGCACCTTAATCATATAGAGCGATTTAGTTTCCAAAACTTCTGCACTTGTATTGTCTTCTACGATGAAAGCTCTTCCACTAGCAGCCATTGTCATCATTTGACCGTTTTGTTTTCTTGCAGCAAGTGTAACAAGTTCATCCCAGTCTGCTTCAGTTGTTCCTAAGATCAAATAAGGGATTGTTACTGTTTCTCCAACTCTTACGCTTTTTGCATATGAAGACGATGATGAAGACGATGAAAATGCAGATGAACATAGGGAGCATGTAAAGAGACAAAATAAAAAAAATATTCCAATGACAAATAAATAAAGTGAAAGGGGTGGAGAATTCACTTCGCTTGGTTTTTTATCATCTTCAACCATTTATGATACTCCTTAAAAATCTAATGAATCTGATTACTCTGCTTACACTAGGCAAGAATATTTCTTATAACAATGCTGTACTACCAATTGAAGAGTAATCAATCCATGCAAAATGCATTCCAAAAGCTGTAATATATGTCAATTCGACCTTTAGCCCATCCTTAAGCCAGAAATAATGATATTCTGAATCCACACTACTAAACTCACTTTTTTTATCCGTTATTGTCCCATATTTCTGGGTTAACTGTAATCGAATGGTATCAACATCTTTTGTATCTTTCATGCTCTCGGTGGATAGCTCCATCCTAACAGTATGAAGCTTACCATTATCAAAGAAGAATCGAATATCAGCTCTTCTCCCACCACCTATATCTATATAACTAAG
>Ga0228536_1001137_pt1 | contig 30331 bp, 16 predicted proteins | sample SJ1Smetagenome_FD_168611 | JGI IMG/M metagenome (GOLD analysis project Ga0228536, IMG submission 168611) | Enriched culture of PCE-dechlorinating microbial communities from Ithaca, New York, USA - SJ1.S | ecosystem: Engineered > Modeled > Simulated communities (microbial... > Unclassified...
CGGCGTTTTTTGATGCGCGGGCTTGAAGCAACAGAACATGAGTGGACGCTTGTCTGTATGGCCTGGAACATCAAAAGGCTGCATACTTTGAGATTGGCTCTGACCACATAGGAATTGAGAAAGAACGGTGTACCTCCCGGATTGGGAGGAGCATCAGCACAGGCCTTCAGAATGTGGGGCCGTGCATGCGATACATCGGGCCAATTGGAACATGTCGGTTCGGTTTTGGTGGCAGCGAATTTGTTCCCGACATCAAGTCCGACAGACTCCTAGATTCGGCAGTTTGAGGCATCCTTCGTTCGCTCCGATTGCCCTCTTTCCGATGCTCTAAGCTCATTTCGCTGCAGCCGATACATTCACCCTTCGGGTTCGCACAGTATCGGCTGTGGCCGCTCCATTTCGCTAAGAGCAGCAACGAAACAGGACAGAGTCGCTCTCTACGGATACCGCCAACTGCCGTTTTTAGGTTTAACGCGCCCCTTTTGTCCTCTCCCTGAGAAGTGAAGGGATTGATATATGGTAAAATTTCCGTACTTGGCAACTGAAGGAGATGGACATGGTTGAATATGGGATGCTTATTTCCTCGTCAATAGGAAATTTCGTTCATCGTCTCACGTTCGATCCCACGATGTGGACTCCGGCGATGCTGATCATCGCCGCGGCAGTACTCGTTATATACGGAATTTGTAAACTATAAGACTCAATCATATATGAATTTGGAAAAGTCCTGCAATGGGAACTCATTCCGACCTCCCATTCGTTCAAATATCCAAAAGTCCTGCCTGACCTCCATCGCCTCACGCAACCAATATAAAAAAAGGGACACGTTGTCACGGCATGTCCCTTTTTCATTTCTTTCGCCTGCGCCAATTCAGGCGCACCCCGGCGGACCGGAGTGAGCCTCATCATTCTCACCTTCCAAGCATCATTTCCATCAATCTGTAGCCCTCTTCCAGGAAAAGACCCGTCTTCCGGGCAGAGTTCTCGTCGTACCCCGCAACATCGGCGGACACTTCCGTCTCACCCCCGTAAATGATAAAGGGAACCGGATCCGCGGTGTGGGTCATGAGGCGTATCGGCGTCGGGTGATCCGGGGTACAGAGAATACGGTATTCACCGAATTCACGGATACCCTCGCTGATGGGTCCCACAATCTTGGCATCGAAATCCTCGATTGCGCGTATCTTGTTCTCGATGCTGCCGGAATGGGAAGACTCGTCGGGCGCTTCCACATGGAGATAGACGAAATCGAGCCTCTTCAACGCATCCAGAGCGGCTTCCGCCTTGCCCTGGTAGTTGGTGTCGAGGTAACCGGTGGCGCCCGGAACCTTGATGATTTCCAACCCTGCATAGACCCCGATCCCCCGCACCAGATCAACCGCGGAGATTACCGCGCCGGAAAGCCCGAAGCGTTCCCGGTAGGTCACCATCTGCGGCGCCTTTCCGTGTCCCCAGAGCCAGATGGAATTCGCCGGCACCTTTCCGGCCTCCTGTCGTTTTCGGTACAACGGATGCCCGGAAAGGATATCCCGGGAACGTCCCATGAGACGGAGAAGTACCTCAGCACCGTCTCCCTTGGGAAGGTAGTCGTCTATGCATTTTCCGCTGATATCATGGGGCGGGGTCAGCTCAAGCTTATCCTTCCCGTTGCGCCAGACCAGAAGGTGGCGGTAACTGACGCCTGGATAGAATTCGAATTCTCCCCCGCCCAGTTCCCTCCCCAGGTTCTCGACCAGTTCCCCACCTTCCTCGGTGGTGATATGGCCCGCAGAGTAGTCACCCATGAAGGTCGTCCCGTTATCGTTGCGCAGGTTCACCAGGTTCATACGGAAAGCCACGTCATCGGGACCCAGTTCTACTCCCATGCTGGCCGCTTCCAGGGGCGACCGGCCCGTGTAGCAGGTGCGCGGGTCATATCCGAATACGGACAGGTTCGCAACGTCGCTCCCCGGCGGATAGCCGTGAGGTATGGTTCTTGCCAGGCCAAGGCGCCCTCTTTTCGCCATGGAGTCCATACAAGGTGTTGAGGCATATTCCAGCGGAGTTTTTCCGCCGAGGGCATCTATCCCTTCATCGGGCATGCCGTCGCCCAGTAAAATGATATATTTCATGTTCACATCCTTTCTTCAGGTTCAATTCTTCCCGAATCCGTGACGCCTGAACGCCGAGACAAGCGGAATGCCGGGGTATTAACGCGCCGACATTGTTTCACGGGTGAGCTTCGCCGGGCCGGTTCTATCCACGAGAATGCAGGAAACCGAGGCGTTCCACGTAGGCGAAGACGTGACGGTGTCATGGATTCGGGTTCAGTCAAGACCCGTGACGCATTCACTCCTTCGCCGAGACTATCCCCGAGGATGAAATTCCTGATGAATCCTTTTCAGCCTCTCCCTGGTAATATGGGTATAGATCTGGGTGGATGAAAGGTCCGCATGGCCGAGCATAACCTGGACACTCCGCAGGTCCGCGCCGTTTTCCAACAGGTGAGTCGCGAATGAGTGGCGCAGGGTATGCGGAGAGATGCTTTTCCTGATCCCGGCCTGCCGTGCCCTCTTCTTTATGATATTCCAGAACGCCTGGCGCGTCATCGGCTCGCCGAGACGGGAAAGGAAAAGATATTCGTTAGCGCCGGATTTGTCCAGTTCCCGTCGCGCCTGCGCCAAATATCTCTCAAGGGAAGCCATCGCCGTCTCTCCCAACGGCACCAGCCGTTCCTTGTCCCCTTTACCGAATGCGAGCACAAACCCCGCGCTCATGTTCACCTCTCTCGTCTTCAAAAGGACCAGTTCCGAAACCCGCAGACCGGTCGCATAGAGAAGCTCCAGCATCGCCCTGTCACGAAGATCTATGGCACTCTCTTCGGATGGCGCCGCGAGGAGGGTGTCGACCTCCCGAAAGCTCAAGACGGCAGGGAGCTTTCCCATTGTTTTGGGAGCGTCGATGAGGGATGCCGGGTTGACGTCGCTGTAGCCCTCAGTCTCCAGAAAACGGTGAAACATCCGAACACAGGAAAGCGCCCGTGCCCTGCTCCTTGGGCCGAGACCCGCATCCTTCAGACAGCCGAGAAAGGTTGCAATGTGCAGCGGACGTATCCCATCCGGCTCGGAACACCCCTCTCTTTCAAGGAACGAAAGATATTTGCCGCCATCGCGGCTGTACGCTTCCAGGGTGTTTGCCGAAAGCCCTTTTTCTACGGTCAGAAAATTGAGGAACAAATCCAGATACTGATTCATGTAATTACAAATAGTTGTAGTATTATTCTTCGATTGCCGCAAGAAGCCGTTTCCGGATCTCCGTCAGCTTCTCCTCGGAGATTATCTTATGACCGAAGATGTCTTTCACATAAAAGACGTCGGCAACCTGGTCAATCTTGGTGGATATCTTCGAAACGCCGATATAGAGCCCCATTTCCGACAACGTGCTCGTTATTCGATAGAGAAGTCCGACCTTGTCGTGGGTATAGATATCTATGACCGTGTAATCGCTTGAAACATCATTATCGACATCGATGACAGTGGGAAAACGGGGTTTCACCTTCTCCGCAAGGAGTGTCGGACGGTTTCGCTTTTCCACGAGTGCACCGACCCTCACCTTTCCCTGGATAACGTGACGGAGGTCATCTTCCATCCTCTCCCAGCGTACTTCATCGGTAATTGCGAATCCCTGCGGCGAATTGACCTGAAGAATGTCAAGCGCTTTTCCGTTTGAGCTGGTATGAATCTGAGCGCCGAGAATATTGAAACCGTTCGCCGCCATGACACCGGCTATCATGGAGAAGAGACCGGGTGTATCCAGGGTGCAGATGGTGAAAGTGGAATACCCCCCTTCCAGTTCGTGTCTGATCCGGGATACGAATACCGATTTTCCGAGCGTCAACAGCATCCGGGTGTGGTCGGCAAGGGCCGAAGGCTGGTTGGAGAGCACGTGACGGGTGCTCAGTGCCCGTAACTCCTCCCTGACCAGGCCGGCGGGATATTCGCTCACCAGAATTTCCAGGACTTTCTTACGTACGTTCTTTACCCGCTCGCTGCGAGCTTCATACTTGAAGTCACCGCGCTCCAGAACGGCAAACGTTTTTTCATAGAGTTCCTCCATCAGCATCGCTTTCCATTCGGTCCAGACGTCGGGACCCACGGCCTTCAGATCCGCGTAGGTGAGAAGATACAGCATCTTCAGGTTTTCGCTCGTTCCCATCTGGCGGGCGAACTGAATAATCATCTTCTCATCGTGGAGGTCACGGCGCTGCGCGATGTGGGCAAAAAGGAGATGATGGCGCACCAGAAACTCCAGGCGTTCGCTGTCTTCCTTGGTCAAACCCATGCGGCGCGCGATGGTGGGAATCATGGATGCGCCTTTTTCCGAGTGGTTCCCTCCCTCGCCTTTTCCTATATCATGGAGCAGCACGGCCAGAAGAAGAAGGCCCTGCTTTTCCACCTCTCCGGCAAGCCTGCTGAGAAGCGGGAGAGCCTCCCGATGCGTGCCGTTTCTCAGGCGCACAATCTCCTCCAGCGCGAAAAGGGAATGGGTATCGACCGTATAGATATGGTAGAGGTCATGCTGCGCCTTGCAGTAAACCCGCTCGAATTCCGGGATAAAACGGATCAGGAATCCCAGGTAATGCATCAGGCGAAGTGTTTCCGCTACCCCTTTAAAACCGCGGAGAATGGCGATAAAGGATGCGTTAACCTCGCGACTGCGGCGAAACCTGTCGTTTATGAGGTGAAGATTTTTCCTGACGAGCTCCTTGCACTGCATGCTGAGTTCTACGCCATGCTTCTGGGCATACTCGAACAGCATCATCAACCGGGCAGGATTTTCCAGGATACTTTTTTCGTCAGGAACCCATAACTCACCCTTGATAATGAAAAAGCCCTCGCCGATGTGCCGTCTGACGAGAAATCCCATGATCCCCTGTGACTTCTCTTCCCGGCGCAGGCATTTCGAAACCATGAGTGCCCAGAATTGCTCGACGCGTGTCGCATGAAGGTAGTAGTCCCGGAGGAATTCCTCTACTCCGAGCGCGTTTCCCGTATCGCGGTAGCCAAGGAAGGACGCGACCTTGCTCTGGTCCCCGAAGGTCAACTGGTCGTTCCTGCGGTCCGCCAGATAGTGCAGTTCATTCCTGATGCGCCAGAGATATGACAAACAACTGTTGTAGGTCTCCAGTTCCTCCTCGGACAGGACGCCTTTCATCACCAGTTCCCGCGAGTCGGAGATCTTGAAACGTATCTTCGCTATCCAGAGGGCGGTATGAAGATCACGCAACCCCCCTTCCCCTTCTTTAATGTTCGGTTCAAGCAGATAGACCGAAGACCCGTATTTTTCCCTACGCGTCTCAAGCTCCGTGATTTTCCGGCGTATAAAGGCATCGCTTCCCCGTGACATGATCTCTGTCAGGGTGACCCTCCGGAGGTCGTCGAAGAGAGGCTGGCTGCCGCAGAGAAAGCGGGAATCGAGGAGAGCGGTCTTTACCGTCATGTCGGATTCCGCCATCTCAATGCAGTCTTCGACCGTCCTCACGGAGTACCCCACGTCAAGACGCATATCCCAGAGAAAATAGAGGATCTTGTTGGCGATATCTTCTACGCGGCGGCCATCTTTCCCGCTGTAGAGAAACATGATGTCGATATCGGAATAGGGATTCAGTTCCCCGCGACCGTAGCCGCCGGTGGCCACGAGCGCGATCTGTTCCCTGCCCCTGCCGTGGCCCCTCACATCGCTCATAATGCAATGGAAGAGCTTCTTCATGAGGGTATCGACCATTGCCGCTATGGAGCGGACAATCTTTCCACCATCGGCTCCGGCCGCATGTTCGCTCCGGATGATATCGTTGTACCGGCTCAGGAAGTGCTTACCGGCGGCCAGGTACAAAGGGCGTTTTTCCTCAAAGGATGCCTTGCCGGAGTCTCCGTGGGACTGGTGGATGTCGGGGAAAAACCTGTCGATATCAAAATTCATAGGTGTCTATTTGGCGCTCAGTGAAGTCCCTTGATATAGTTCCGAATCCCCGCCAGGATGCCTGAAGCGGTCGTTTCCTGATACTCCTGGCTCCCAAGCAACTCTGCTTCGTGTTCGTTGCTGATGAATGCCACCTCCACGAGAATGCTGGGCATGGTCGCCCCCACCAGCACATAGAAAGGACCCTGCTTCACTCCCAGATTCCGGGCGCCGGAGTATTTCTTCGCAATCCTGTCGCAGAGAGATTTCTGGACGTCATCGGCCAACCGGGCAGAGTCGTTGATTTTGTAGTTGGCCATGAGATCAAACAGTATCGACTGGAGAAGTCCCACCTTTTCCAGTGACGTATTGTTTTCGCGTGCCGCAACACGTGCAGCCTTGTCGGTTTTGGCGAGATTCAGATAGTAGGTTTCGATGCCGGCCAACGATTTGTTCAGGGCGGCGTTGGCGTGAATGGACACGAACAGGTCCGCGTTCACCTTGTTGGCAATGGCTGTCCGCTCCTCCAGGGGGATGAAGATATCGGTGGAGCGAGTCATTACCACATCAATCCCCATCTCATGCCTGATTTTCCTGGCGAGCTTCTTCCCGATTTCCAGCACAATATCCTTTTCCCGTATCCCACCCGGCCCCACCGCGCCCGGATCATGCCCGCCGTGGCCGGGATCAACGACGATTCTCCTGACCTTACCCGGTTTTCCTTTGCCCGGTACGGCTTTGTCTTCTTCACCGACCGCTTCCTTCCGGATGTCGGGCTCAGGCTCAGACGCCTGAATACTTTCTTCCAGTCGGGAGATTTCCGTCCTCCGCTCCCCCCTCACATCAATGATGATCCGGAATGGGTCAGACAAGGGAAATATCTTGTATTCCTTGATACTCTCAATGTCCAGGACCACGCGGACCACGTCGGGCCGAAACTGGCCGACACGCGCCATCTTGAGCAGTCCGTCGCCGATGGGAATATCCTTGACCCCCGGTGCGACGCGGGCGCCGGAAATATCGATATAGACCCTCTCCGGCAGATTTACCGTATGGTCGCGTCGCAGCTTGTGGTATGCAAATTTCACCTCCCGGTCCAACGTAACCGATACCCGGCTGTAATCCGGGTTTGACCAGGAACGCATCTCGGTCACAAGCGCGGAAGGGAATACCGGCACGGCAGGCGCCTCTCCCAAAGTTCGTCCGGATCCCGCGGATTTTCCCTCTCCCTTTTGCGATGAAGAGCGGCGATCGACTTCCTTGGCGCGGACCTTGGAGACCAGGGTGCGCCCTGCCATCGTCTCATGGGAGACTCCGTACTTCGTAACCGCTGTTTCCTCCGCACCGGGAGAACAGGGGAGGAAGAAACAGCATGACACAATAAGTAGCGCAAACAAGCCGGTTCTGCTCACCACGTCACACCATCCTTTTCAATTGATCCAGGATATTCAGCGCCTCAAGCGGGGTCAGGGTGGCAATGGAAATCGCATCGAGTCTTTTCCTCAGCGGGTCTTCCGTCTCTTCAAAGAGCTGCAGCTGGGGAGATGCGGGAGCGACGGACTGCTTCTTGCCTTTTGCGATGCGCGGAACACCGCCTTCCGCGTATTCGCCCTTTTCAAGGTTTCTCAATATCTCCCGCGCGCGCTCGATTACCTCCAGGGGAAGCCCCGCCAGCCTCGCCACCTGGATCCCGTAGGAATGGGATGCCCCGCCTTCCGTTATCTTTCGCAGGAAGATGATCTGATCGTTCCACTCCCGCACCGCTACAGTGTAATTCTTGATCCTTTTGCGGGTGACCGCCAACTCGGTCAGCTCATGGTAGTGCGTGGCAAAGAGTGTCTTCGCGGCGCAGGATTCGCTGTCGTGGAGGAACTCGGCAACCGCCCATGCAATGGAAACTCCGTCGAAGGTGGAGGTGCCCCGCCCGATCTCATCGAGAATGATGAGGCTTCTGCGGGTCGCGTTGCGCAGGATATTGGCCGTCTCCATCATCTCCACCATGAAGGTCGACTGTCCCTTCGCCAGGTTGTCGGCAGCGCCGACCCGGGTGAAGATGCGGTCCACGATCCCGATATGAGCTTCAGCAGCCGGTATGAAGCTCCCCATCTGGGCCATGAGAGTCGTGAGCGCCACCTGGCGCATGAACGTCGATTTTCCCGCCATGTTGGGACCGGTGATGATGAGCAGCTGGTTCTCGTCCGTATCCAGCAGTACGTCATTGGGAACGAAACGCTCCGACAACGTGACGGCTTCAATGACCGGATGCCGTCCCTCGATAATGGAAATCCGCTCTCCATCATCAATCACGGGACGGCAGTAATCCCTTTCATGGGCCAGCTCCGCCAAGGCGGACAGGACGTCGAGGGTCGCGAGACTGTCCGCCGTCCGGGCGATCCGTTGACCCTGGCCGGCCACCTGTTCCCGAATCTCCTGGAACAGGGAATACTCCAGGTCGGCAATCCTCTCCTCCGCATTCAGGACCTTGTCCTCGTACTCTTTCAGTTCGCCGGTAATGTAGCGTTCCGCGTTGGCCAGGGTCTGTTTCCTGATATAGTCATCAGGTACGCCGGAGAGGTTGGCCTTTGTTATTTCGATGTAGTAGCCGAAGACCTTGTTGTAGCGGATTTTCAGGGAATTGATCCCGGTGCGGGCCTTTTCCCTGGCTTCAAGGCGCGCGATGAACCCTTTTCCTTCCCGGCTCACGGACCGCAACTCGTCCAGCTCCGGGTGGTAACCGTCGGCGATGATGCCTCCGTCGCGGAGCAGGAACGGCGGGTTTTCCACGATTCCGCGCGTCAGCAGGTCAACGACATCCTCCAAAGGGTCCGTACCGGTCAGGATATCCCGCAACAGCAGGGCAGTACTTCCGGCCATCGCTTCACGAAGCGCCGGCAACCGCAACAGAGATTCTTTCAGCGCCGCAAGATCCTTTGCGCCGGCTCCGGCCATACTGATTCTGCCGTTCAGCCGCTCCAGATCCTGGATACCGGAAAGGAGGGAAACAATCTCACGACGCCTGCCCGGATCCTCGACGAGCTCTTGTATGGCATCCTGCCGTTGTTTTATTTTTTCGATAGATACAAGAGGGTAGTTAATCCATTGCCTTAGCTTTCTACCCCCCATGGCCGTGACTGTACGGTCCATCAGTCCGAGCAGTGATCCCTTCTTCCGGTTTTCGGACAAAGTGTTTGTCAGTTCCAGATTTCTCCGCGTCGCCTCGTCCAGCACCAGGTGTTCGGCGGTCGTATAGGTGGAAATGCCGGTGATATGGCTGACGGTTCCTTTCTGTGTCTCCTCAAGGTAGTGGAGGATGGCGCATGCCGCCGGCATACCCTGCCGCATGCCGCCGCATCCCAGCGCGTCGGGAGACGCGACGCCGAAATGGTCGGTCAGCCGACGCCTGGTGTAGTCCTGGTCGTAGACCCATTCTTCCAGGAACGTGAGAGACTTTCCATCTGTCACCGGGTGCAGGGCACGCAGCTCCCTGGTGTCGCGCATCGAGGAAGGCACGACGATCTCCCGCGGGTTGAGGCACACCATCTCGCCCAGAAGCGCCTCGATCCCCGTCACCTCCGTCATCCGGAACTCACCGGTCGTCACATCCAGGTATGACAGGCCCCATCTTTCGTCTTTCGAACAGTAGAGCGAGACGAGGTAATTGTTCTCCTTCGGCGTGAGGGTATCGCCTTCCAGCACCAGTCCCGGCGTGATTACCCTGACGACCTCCCGCCTGACAATCCCCTTGGCCGCCTTGGGGTCCTCAACCTGTTCGCAGATGGCGACCTTTTCGCCCGCTTCGATGAGCTTGGCGATGTACGGGTTCGCGGAGTGGTACGGAACACCGCAGAGCGGTACGTCGGCGCCGTCGGCATTCCTGTTGCGCGATGTCAGGGCAATATCGAGAATACGGGACGCCTTGACGGCATCCTCCAGAAACATCTCGTAGAAATCGCCGAGACGAAAAAAGAGAACCGCATCGGGGTACTGCGACTTGATCTCGAGATACTGGCGCATCATGGGGGTTACGTCAGACATACCGTCCCCTTGCCCGTGCGACAAAACTTCTCTTGTGATCAGCAAACAAAACGATCATGACGGCAATCAACCCATCTGCTCCTGAAAATGAAGGGGGCGGTAGATCGTATCCTTTTTCGGTTCGATCCTTTCATGGTAGATGGCCAGATACTCATCCTTCGTCGGGATTCTCCCCAGTACGGACACCACGGCTGCCAGCTCCGCGGAACCCAGAAAGACGCGGGCGCCGTTGCCCATCCGGTTGTCGAAGTTGCGGGTGGAAGTGGAAAAGACCGTCGCATTGTCCGGTACGCGGGCCTGGTTGCCCATGCAGAGGGAACATCCCGGAATTTCCACATGGGCGCCCACCGCGCCGAAGACGGAAAAGAGCCCTTCCTGCCGGAGCTGGGCCGCGTCCATGCGGGTGGGGGGACAGATCCAGGTGCGGACGTCCGGGTTGAATTTCTCTCCTCTCCAGATCTCGGCAACGGCGCGGAAATGACCGATGCTGGTCATGCAGGAACCGATGAACACGTCCTGCACCGGGGCTCCGGCAACCTCGGAGAGTATACGCACGTCGTCCGGGTCGTTGGGGCAGGCAAGCACCGGTTCGACGACGGAAGCAAGGTCGATGTCGAGAACCGCAGCGTACCCGGCGCCCTCATCCGCCGACAGCAGGCGAGGATCTTCCAGCCACTCTTCCACCGCCTTGATGCGGCCCCGCAAAGCGTCGGGATCCCGGTACCCGTCCGCTATCATCCGTTGCATGAGGTTGGCGCAGGAACGGAGGTGAGCTGAAACGGTTTCCGTCGAAAGCCTGATGCAGGCCGCGGCCGCACTCCGTTCCGCCGCCGCGTTGGTAAGCTCGAAGGCCTCCTCGACCGGAAGATCCGGAAGACCCTCCATCTCAAGTATCCTGCCGTTGAAGACGTTTTTCTTGTTTCTCTTCGGCACGGTGAGGAGCCCGCGGCGGATTGCCTCCAGCGGAATGGCGTTCACCAGATCACGGAGCGTAATACCCGGATTCAACCCACCGGAGAAGCGAACGAGAACGCTCTCGGGCATGTCCAGCGGCATGAATCCGAGAGCCCCGGCAAAGGCGACGAGACCGGAGCCCGCCGGAAAGGAGATGCCGATGGGAAAGCGGGTATGGGAATCCCCGCCGGTTCCCACCGTATCCGGCAGGATGAGACGGTTCAGCCAGTTATGGATCACCCCGTCACCGGGCCGGAGCGCCACCCCTCCCCGCTCCGCGACAAAATCGGGAAGCGTTGCGTGCATCCGCACATCGGAAGGCTTCGGATACGCGGCCGTATGGCAGAAGGACTGTATGAACAACGGGGTCTGAAACCGCAGGCAGGCAAGCTCCTTCAGTTCGTCGGCGGTCATGGGACCGGTCGTGTCCTGGGAACCCACCGTTGTCATCCGCGGCTCGCAGGCCGTCCCCGGGTGGACCCCCGGAAGGCCGCAGGCCCGTCCCACAATCTTCTGTGCCAGCGTGTAGCGCTGCCCCGGAACGGGTTCCGGGTTCTTCGCGGTCACGAAGATGGCACCGTCGTCCATATCCAGGGCCGCCCTCGCCCTGCCGGTCAGAGCCCTGCCGATTATCAGCGGGATTCTTCCTCCGGCCCGGTATTCATCGGGCAAGGTATCGGGGGTCAGGGAGAACCTGGAGAGGATCCTGCCGTCTTCACCGGAAATCTCACCCCGTGACGTGTTAATCGTTACCAGGTCACCGCTTTTCAGGCCGGACACGTCGCACCGGATGGGGAGAGCGCCTGAATCCTGGGCCGTATTGAAGAAGATGGGCGCAATGGCGCCGCCGAGTATCACGCCGCCGCGCCGCTTGTTGGGAACCGACGGGATGTCTTCTCCGATATGCCACAGAAGGCTGTTGCAGGCGGATTTACGCGAGGAACCGGTGCCTACCACATCACCGGCGAACGCCACGCAATCGCCTGCCGCGCGGAAAGCGGCAATGGTTTCGATGCCGCCGGGAAAGCGGACCCTGCCCATGGAGAGGGCATGGAGGGGGATGTCGGGACGACTCCATGCGTCACCGGCCGGCGAGAAATCATCGGTGTTGATCTCGCCGTCGACCTTGAAGATCCGCACGCGGATGGTTTCGGGAAGCGGCGGCCGCGAGGTGAACCATTCCGCGGACGCCCACGATTCAAGGACCTTTCTCGCCGCCGGCACGGTGCGGGAAAGGTCGAGCACCTCATCAAAGGCGTCGTAGACAAGAGTAGTGCGGGACAGGGCCTGTACAGCCTCATCAGCGAACTCCGGGAGCTTCATGGCCTGTATGAGCGGCCTGATGTTGTACCCGCCGAGCATGGCACCGAGGATGCGTACCGCATCCCGAGGCGCGACGAGCGGGCATGCGATCTCTCCCGTGATGATTCCGGCCAGAAACTCCGCTTTCACCCCGGCAGCCGGATCGACGCCGGGCGGGATCCGATCCAGGAGAAGGGAAAGGAGCAACTCCTCCCGCCTAGCGGGGGGGGTTATCAGCAGTTCACAGAGTTCCCGGGTCTGGTGGTCATTGAGCGGCAGGGGTGGAATCCCCATGGCGCGTCGTTCAGCTTCATGTCGTAAATAGGTTTCTATCATACTGTTGAACTCCGGTTACCAGTGATGCTTTTGTCTTTCCTCGAACCACGTTCCTCGATCCTCGTTCCTTCCTTCATTCCCCGCTCACGTCCAGCGCCGCTATTCGCAGCGACGGAGAGCCGACTTCGCCGAAGAAACGAAGGTCGTTTCCAATCATCTCAACCGACCCGAACAGATCGATGATATTGCCGGAAAGGGCTAACTCCTTCACCGGATACGCAATAACCCCGTTTTCCACATAGAAGCCGGACGCTCCCACGGAAAAATCACCAGAAATGGGATTCGCGGTGTGCATGCCCATCACGTCGGTTATGAATACGCCCTTGTCAATACCCCTCACCAGATCCGCGGCCGGGATCGATCCGTTTTCTATATAAAAATTGGAAATCCCGAGATGCGGCGGACTCTTCACGCCACCCCGCGTTGAGTTGCCCGTTGACACGGCGCCGTCCCTGCGCGCCCAGTAGCCGTCATAGAGAAATTTCCCCAGAACCCCGTCATCCACCAGCAGGGTATCCTGCTGGGCAACCCCTTCCGCGTCGAACGGGGCCGTCGCCATCCCTCCGGGGAGAAGGCCGTTGTCGCGAATGCGGAGACACGGGGAAAAGACCTTCTCTCCCATGCGACCGGCGAGCATGGATTTTCCCTTCAGGACATTCTCGGCCAGAAACGACGGCGCGAGCACCTCCAGGATGTCCGAAGCAACCTGGTTGTCCAGGACTACGGGACAGCGCAGCGTGGCAATCTTTCTCGCACCGAGAAGGGCCAGCGCCCTGGAAGCCGCGGTTGCCGCAATCTCGTCGACCCGTAAATCCGAAAAATGGGTGCCGAACCCGAAATCCCATCCCATCTGGGAGTCGTCACCCTCTTCGGCGACAACCGAAACACTTGCCGAGACCGATGTCCCGCGAAAACCGCCCTCAACCCCCTCGGAGTTCCTGATATAGACCTCGTACTCCGACTCACCGTACGAAGCCTTCCTAACCCGCTTCACACGCGCATCGGCGGCCAGGGTCAGACGCTCGAGTTCCATGGCCTGCCTGACCTTTTCCTGTTCGTCGACGGCGGCAAGCCCCTCATCGAACAGTCCCCCGACAACGGGAAACGGCGACGGAGCGGAAAAGCCGTGCCAGGGGTCCGGCGTCTGATTCTCAGCTGCAACCAGTGCGGCATCGATCATGCGGTCGAGATCCGCATCGGACATGCTCGTGGAATAGGAGAAACCCATTCCCTGCGATTTCAGGATCCGTACGCTGACCCCGACCGGGGACGAGCACTTGAAGGAATCGATTTTTCTTTCTTTCACTTCAAGGGAAAGGTTTCGCGAAGCTCCCGCCGAGATCTCGAACCCGTCCACGGACCTCCCCGAGATTATCTTTTCTATTCTTCCTGCCAGTTCTTTCAGATTCATGCGGTATTCCTGCTCTTTCGCGCGGCTCAGGCCGCCGGGGATTCCATTTTCAGCACCATTGCTATTTCGTCGCAGTCCGGGAATTTCACGCAGTTCAGGCAATCCCGCCAGACCTTCTGGGGAAGCTCTGATTTGTCAACGATGGTAAATCCGAACCGGCTGAAGAAATTGGGCTTATAGGTGAGACAGAACACTTTTTTCAGACCCAGCGCACGGGCCTCGTCGAGACAGGCCTGCACCAGCCGCGTGCCGATGCCCTGCCGCCCCGCCTCCTCCACGACCGCCACGGACCGGATCTCCGCCAGGTCCTCCCACATGATGTGCAGAGCGCAGGTTCCCAGGAGCCGCCCCCCCTCTTCGAGGACATAGAAATCTCGTATGGCTTCGTACAGGTCGGACAGGGATCGTGACAGCATCACGCCCTGGTTGGCGTAATGGGTCAGCAGCTTCTGGATCTCCCGTACATCCTTGATCTGTGCTTTTCGGAGCATATGTCGTTTCCTTTCCCGTGTTCGTCGTTGTCATCCGGAAAACGCCACCTGAATATATGCTTCAGGAGGTAACCCGGCAGCCGTCTTCCATCATCTCCCGCGCATGCTCGAGGGCCTTTTCCGACACTTTCGCGCCGCCCAGCATCCGGGCAAGCTCATGCACCCGCATGTCATCCGAAAGCATTTCGAGAGACGTTCGCGTCCGGCCCGATTCCGTGCGTTTCTCCACCTTGAAATGGTGATCGGCGCAGGCCGCGACCTGCGGAAGGTGGGTGATGCAGAGAACCTGCTGCCCCCCGGCCACTCTCTTGAGCTTCCTCCCCACGGTTACGGAGACCGCCCCTCCGATTCCGGAGTCCACTTCATCGAAGATGAGCGTGGGAACGTCGCTTTCCGGGTGGATCTGTTTCAGCGCCAGCATGAGCCGGGACAGTTCCCCACCCGAGGCGATCTTTGCGAGAGGTTTGGGCGCTTCGCCGGGATTGGGCGCGAAGAGAAACTCAATCCGTTCCATGCCCGCGGCCTTCGGTTCCTCGTGGGGGAAAAACCCCACCTGGAAACGGGCGTTTTTCATGGCAAGCTCCGAGAGTTCGCGTTCCATGTCCTGCGTAAGCGCCCGGGCAGCCTCTGCCCGCCTGCGGGACAACTCCCCGCCGGCCTCTCTGAGCGACTGCTCCAGCTCGTCCAGCTTCGCCCGCAACCCCCCGAGCGTCTCGTCCCGGTGCGTCAGCTTCCGCAACTCGCCCTCAACCGCATCCCTGAAGGCAAGGATCTCCTCGATTGTCGGGGCATATTTCCGTTCAAGGCGCCGAATCAGATCGATACGGTCCTCCACCTCCCGCAGCCGCTCCGGATCGTTTTCCAGCCGTGTCCCGTAGTCCCGCAGGGAAAGGGCCGCGTCTTCCAGCTGCAGGTATGCTTCCCGGAGCCGGGCTGCGTAGGGCGAAAGCTCCGCGTCGATTTTCCCGGCCTCTTCCAGATCCGCGATGACGCGGCGAAGACTCCCGAGAAGCGCTCCTTCGCCGTCGTACAGAACATCATACGCGCCCCGGCTCGTACGAATCAACCTCTCGGCGTAGGCCAGCCGCTGCCTTTCTTCCGCAAGAGCCCGGTCTTCCCCGGGGGACAGCGCAGCCTCGTCTATCTCTCGTACCTGGAAGGAAAGAAGATCGATGCGCCGGAAAGTGTCCCGTTCATCCTTTTCCAGGGCCAGTATTTCCTCACGAGTCTTGATGTATTCCTCATGGAGGGAACGATACCTGACCCGCAGCGGTTCGAGCCGTCCGTACCCGTCCAGAAGGAACAGGTGGTTTTCCGGACGCAGGAGCGTCTGGGATTCATGCTGTCCGTAGATGTTCACCAGACGCGAAGAAATCTCGGACAGAAAGGAAAGAGTCGACGGCCCGCCGTTCATGAACACGCGGTTCCTGCCCGAGCGGGAGACGGTTCTTTTCACCAGGAGCTCGGTCCCGGCATCAATACCGGCCGCGCCAAGACGATCCGCAACCCAATCCACGCCGGACAGATCGAACAGGCATTCCACGGACGCCTCCTCCTCGCCGGTGCGTATCAGGTCCGCGGAAGCCCTTCCACCGAGAATCAGGTTCACGGCATCGATAATGATTGATTTTCCTGCCCCGGTTTCGCCGGAGAGCACGTTCAGACCGGGCTGAAACGAGACGTGGAGGGAATCGATGATGGCAATATTTTTAATGAAAAGGTCGGCAAGCATAGCTTCAGTCGGCACGGGGTGCGAAAATACCGGCTACGCCCCCCGTCCCCTATCTCTCCCCCCATTTCAGTTTAGTCCGAAGAACCTCGAAGTAATCGGTCGCGCCCGACAGGATCAGCCGCGTCCTGTGCTCCGCTCTGCGAATGGATATCATATCGCGGTATTCAAGGGGAACGCCGACCTGTCCGTCAAGGGTGAGCATCACGTTTTCGATCGGGGAATCAAGGGTGATGATGACCTTGGCGTCGGCGCTCACCACAAGGGGCCGGTTCGTGAGGGTGTGAGAGCAGATCGGGGTAATAATGAGGCAGTCCATTTCCGGATCGACAATGGGTCCGCCGGCTGACAGGGAATACCCCGTGGAACCCGTCGGACTGGAGACGATCAGTCCGTCCGCCTTGAAAGTGGCGAGAAACGAGCTGTCCACGGCGGTGTCGAGGGCGATAATCTTCGCCGGTGCACCCTTGTTGATGACCGCGTCATTCAGTGCCTCGTAGACCCCGACCGTTTCCCCTCCCCTGGTATGGGACACGCTCAGCATCATGCGCCGCGAAGTCGTGTAGTCTCCCCTGAGATAGGATTCCAGTGCGGGATAGAGGCCGCTGACCGGGATCTCGGTCAGGAACCCGAGGCTCCCCAGGTTCACGCCCAGAATCGGCACCTCCTGCCTCCCCACCTGACGCGCAACCGATATCAGGGTACCGTCTCCGCCCAGGACAACCACCAGCTCGGCCATAGACGGGATGTCTTCACCCGGAAAGCCGTTTTCGCATTCCAGATACCGTGACAGGCGCTCCTCGACAAGGGGGACCAGCCCGCGATTCTTCAACCACTCCAGCAACTCTCCGGCAACCTCGCGGCAGCGGGGGTCCTGGACCTTGGCGAAAATACCGATATTCCTGCTCGATGAGACAGCAGTGGGGAGTGACAGTGACGACACGGCAACGGCTCCCGGCACGGGCCTCTGAAGGCCCGAAGAATGAGGTTTTGTGGTCCATTAGTACCATGAAAAATCGATCATGTCCAATGGTAACGCGTTGTTGCGCTGTTCCGATATTCCCGATATACTGCACGAACTCCCGTGTTCTCTGTCGTAAAAAGGAGCCGCGCATGACCAATCACAACCATCACCATTTCCTTGAGAACAGAACCAGCGAGGCCCTAACCCCCGCCAATCTCCGCCGGTTGTTCCTGAAACACCTGGAATACACGTTGGGCAAGGACAATTTCTCCGTTACCCGGTACGATCTCTACCTGGCGCTGGCCCATGCCGTGCGGGACCTGCTGGTGGAAAGGTGGCGCGATACCCAGCAGGCATACTACGACCAGAACGCCAAGCGGGTCTATTACCTCTCCATGGAGTTCATGATCGGGCGTTCCCTGGGCAACAGCCTCATCAATCTGGATCTGGTGGATGAATGGAAGGAAGTCCTGAAGGAACTGCGCCTTGAGCTGGAGTGCGTGGAGGAACTGGAGGTCGAGGCAGGGCTCGGCAACGGCGGCCTGGGCAGACTGGCGGCCTGCTTCCTTGACTCTCTGGCGACCCTGTCCATACCTGCCTACGGATACGGCATCAGGTATGAATACGGCATCTTCTACCAGAAGATACTGGACGGCTCCCAGGTGGAAATGCCTGACAACTGGCTCAGGTACGACAACCCGTGGGAATTCAGCCGCAAGGAGCACCTTCACCATATCCAGTTCTACGGCAGGGTTGTGACGGAACATGACGAAAGGGGTCGAGAGATACAATGCTGGGCCGACACGGAACATGTCATGGCCATGGCCTACGACATCCCGGTTCCCGGGTACGGAAACAACGTGGTGAATACCATGCGTCTCTGGAGCGCCAAGTCGTCCCGTGAATTCGACATGCACTTCTTTATCGAAGGGAAATACATCGAGGCCGTGCAGAAAAAGATGCTCACGGAAAACATCTCAAAGGTGCTCTATCCTCCCGACAAGGTGATAGAAGGGAGGGAGCTGCGCCTCAAGCAGGAGTATTTCCTCGCTTCAGCCACAGTTCAGGATATCCTGTACCGTTTCAAGAAAAAGTACTCCGATCCGAGGCTCCTCCCGGAAAAGGTCGCCATACAGCTGAACGACACCCACCCTTCGCTCGCCATTCCCGAACTGCTGCGTCTGCTTACCTGCCACGAACGCCTTGACTGGGAAACGGCGTGGGGCATCTCCGTCCGCACATTCGCCTACACCAATCACACCATTCTGCCTGAGGCGCTGGAGACATGGCCTGTCTGGATGTTGGGAAAGGTTCTCCCGCTCCACCTCGAGATCATCTTCCGCATCAACGAGCAGTTCCTGAACGACGTGAAGCGGCGCTTCCCCGACGATCCGCAGAGGGTGAAGCGCGTCTCTCTCATAGAAGAGGGCCCGGAGCAGAAGGTCAGGATGGCCCACCTGGCAATTGTCGGCAGCCACGCGGTCAACGGTGTCTCCCGCCTGCATACCGAGATCCTGGAACGGGAAGTCTTTAGGGACTTCCACGAGATTTTTCCCGAAAGGTTCAACAACAAGACCAACGGCATCACCCAGCGCAGGTGGCTGAAGAAGGCGAATCCGTCATTGAGCGCGCTCATCACCGAATCCATCGGCGATGCATGGGTTACGGATCTGGAGCAGGTGCAAAAGCTGCGCCCCCTGGCGGACGACCGGAAATTCCTTGAGCGATGGCGGGAAGTGAAGCGAAAGAACAAGGAAAGGCTTGCCGCGTACATCCTGGACCGGAACGAAATCCACGTATCCGTGGATTCCCTTTTCGACTGCCAGGTAAAGAGATTCCATGAATACAAGCGGCAGGTCCTCAATGTCCTCCACATCATTACCCTGTATAACCGCATCAAGGCGGATCCCGGCCTGGATATTACTCCGCGGACATTCATCTTCAGCGGAAAGGCGGCCCCCTCGTACCTCATCGCCAAACTGGTAATCACCCTGATAAACGCCGTCGCAGAAACGGTCAATTCGGACCAAATGATCTGGGACCGTCTCAAGGTCGTGTTTCTCGCTAACTACAGCGTTACCCTGGCGGAAAAGATCTTCCCCGCAGCCGACCTGTCGGAGCAGATATCAACCGCGGGCACCGAAGCATCGGGAACCGGCAACATGAAGTTCGCCTTGAACGGCGCTTTGACCATCGGCACACTGGATGGAGCGAACATCGAAATCAGGGAGGAAGTGGGGGAGGAAAACTTCTTCCTGTTCGGACTGCGGGCCGAACAGGTGGCCGAACTGAAAGTCAGGGGATACAATCCCCGCGAATACTACCATCGCCTCCCTGAGCTGAAACAGGCCATCGACATGATTGCGGACGGGGTCTTCACCCCGGACACCCCGGACCTGTTCCGCCCCCTGATCGATTCCCTCCTGAACCAGGGAGACCCGTACCTGGTGCTGGCAGACTACGAAGACTACGTCAGGGCACAGGAGGAGGTAGGCAGACTCTACCGTAATCAGGAGGAGTGGACCCGGAGATCGATTCTCAACACCGCGGGAATGGGGAAATTTTCCAGCGACCGGGCCGTTGCCGAATACGCGAAGGAGATCTGGGGCGCCCCGTCCGTCAAGATTTCGAAACGCCGGTCCACAAACGGTGACGCACACGTTCCGCCATCCTGCCGTACCGAATAATACACGACGAACGGAATCATCATGCGCAAGAATGAAACGGATACCGCTCCCCTCGCCGAACGAATGCGGCCGCGGACACTGGACGAATTCAGGGGGCAGGAGCACCTTCTCGGTCCCGGCAAGCTCCTTCGCCGCCTCATCGAATCGGACCAGGTCTCTTCCCTGATTCTGTGGGGACCTCCCGGATCGGGCAAGACCACCCTCGCCCGCATTGTCGCCAACGCCACCAGCTCCCACTTCATCTTCTTTTCCGCCATCCTGTCGGGGGTCAAGGACCTTCGCCAGATCGTCAAGGAGGCGGAAGAGGAACAGGGGTCAAGCGGGCGCAAGACCATTCTGTTCGTGGACGAGATCCACCGTTTCAACAAGGCCCAGCAGGACGCCTTTCTACCGTACGTGGAAAAGGGTCTCCTCACCATTATCGGCGCAACCACGGAAAACCCTTCCTTCGAGGTCATCGCCCCCCTCCTCTCCCGCTGCAAGGTGCTCGTCCTCAACCCCCTGCGAAAGGAAGAGATCGAAAGTATTCTCCGCGATTCCCTGTCGGACCGGGAACGGGGCCTCGGAGAGAGAAACCTCTCGGCGGAGGATGATGCGATCTCCTATATCGCCGAGCAGGCGGAAGGAGACGCCCGCATCGCCCTCAACACTCTGGAAACCGCGGCGCGCCTCTCCGCGGGGGAAGCAATCGACCTGGAAACGGCCAGGGAAGCGGTCCAGAAAAAACCCCTCCTCTACGACAAGGGGGGAGAAGAGCACTATAACGTCATTTCCGCCTTCATCAAGTCCATGCGGGGAAGCGACCCGGACGGCGCGCTCTACTGGATGGCGCGCATGATAGAGGCGGGCGAGGACCCCCTGTTCATCCTGCGCCGCATGGTGATACTGGCATCGGAAGACATCGGCAACGCCGATCCGCGGGCGCTCCAGGTGGCTATCGCCGCGCTCCAGGGCTTCCAGTTCGTGGGCATGCCGGAGGGGAGGATCCTCATGGCCCAGGCCGCCACCTACCTGGCTACCGCCCCCAAATCCAACGCGTCCTACCTGGGAATCGACGAGGCCCTGGCCGAGGTTCGGAAAAGCGGCGCGCAACCGGTTCCGCTGCACATCCGGAATGCCCCCACCCGCTTGATGAAGGACCTGGGGTACCACAAGGGGTACCGCTACGACCACGACTACGAAGGGGGATACGCGGCCCAGGAGTACCTGCCGGAACGGCTTCAGGGGAAGAAGTTCTACCGTCCGGAAGGCCGCGGGTATGAGAAGTACATCAAGGAGAGGATGGAGTTTCTGAAGGAGAAGAAGAAGGGGTAAATTCCTCGTTCCCGTTGCTGCGGGTCAATTTTGTTGACAGGGACCGCATGGCAAACAGCAATTCCCCCGACAAGTTTATACGGCCAACAGATCCGGCCTTGGCCGGTACTGCGCATGATTCCGGTCACCTTGTATATTATCTAGTCATAAAACTAGATAATAATATATAAAAAAATCGAGAGTTGCACGCTCTCGATGTGAATTTGTCTCGTTAAAGGCCAAAGATGAGAGGCCGTATCTATTGATACGGTCTCTTTGTTTTCTCAGGCCGGCATGTGGTGACGGTAAGCATATCCGGCCGGATATGTCCTTAATTTAATTAGCCTGTTAAAGGCAAAGTCGAAAAAAAAGCCCTTCCGGTAGAAGGGCATTTTCGTTTCCTTTTTATGCAAGAACCACCAAAAGGTCGTCTTTTTCTACTTTCTCCCCTTCTTCAAATTTTACCTCCGAGACTTTTCCATCACATCTGGCTTTGACATTGGTTTCGAGTTTCATTGCCTCGGTCACCATCAAAATATCGCCTATCTTGATCTCATCGCCGGCCTTTACAAAAACTTTCAGCACTTTTCCCGGCATAGGCGCCCCGATGTGATTGGGGTTTGCTGATTCCGCCTTGACACGCTCCTTTTCGTCGGTAACCGCCGACTGGTCACGTACGGTTACCTGTCGAGCCAATCCGTTCAACTCGAAGTATACCTGACGGGTTCCGTCAGAATGAACCGCGCCTATTGCGTTCAGTTTGATGATAAGCGTTTTTCCCGGATCTATCTCCACTGCGGTTTCCTGACCCGGTTCAAGCCCATAGAAGAATATTGGAGTCGGTATGACCGACGTGTCGGAATAGTTCAGACGGTGACGATCGAATTCCGGATAGACATTTGGATAGAGAGTATTCGAAAGAAGTGTCCTATTATCAACCAGATGTCCAACTTTTTCTTGCAGCTTTCTTCGCTCTTCTTCGAAGTCGACCGGGTCGAGGAGTTCACCCGGACGACAGGTAATCGGCTTCTCTTCCTTCAGAATGATTTCCTGAAGTTTCTCTGGGAAACCTCCGTAAGGCTGACCAATCATACCTCTGAAAAATCCTACTACCGATTCGGGAAATGACATTTCAGCGCCACGGGTATAGACATCTTCCACGTCCATGTTGTTCTTGACCAGGAAGATTGCCATATCACCGACAACCTTTGATGAAGGTGTGACCTTTATGATATCGCCGAAGAGGAGGTTGACCTTATGGTACATCTCCTTGCATTCGTCCCATCGATCCAGCAGTCCCAGCGCGGCAACCTGGGGTTTGTAATTTGAATACTGACCGCCGGGGATCTCATGGAAATATACTTCGGCGGTACCGCTCTTCAGACCCGATTCGAAGGGTATGTAGTAGTCCCGAACCGTTTCCCAGTAGTTTGCCAGCTTCTGGAGCCCTGCCTCGTTAAGCTGCGGATCCCACTCACTACCCCGAAGCGCTGCTATTATCGCGTTCAGGTTCGGTTGGGAGGTAAGACCGGAGATCGAGGAAAGGGCTGAGTCAATAATATCTACTCCGGCCTGGCATGCCATCAGGAGAGATGCTTCACCATTCCCCGAGGTGTCGTGGGTGTGCAGGTGGACCGGAATACCAATCTCGTTCTTCAGAACCTTTACGAGCTTATGGGCCGCAAAGGGCTTTAAGAGCCCCGCCATATCCTTGATTGCAAGAATATGCGCCCCCATTTTCTCAAGTTCCTTGGCGAGTGAAACATAGTAGTCAAGCGGATATTTGTCACGCTTCGGATCGGTGATATCACCGGTATAGCAGATAGACGCCTCGCATACTTTTCCGGTTTTCAGAACAGCGTCCATCGCGACTTTCATCCCTTTTGTCCAGTTCAGGGAGTCGAACACGCGAAAGATATCAATTCCGGAAGACGCTGCCTCTTCCACAAAACGTTCCACCACGTTGTCCGGATAGTTCGTATAGCCGACAGCGTTGGAACCACGCAGCAACATCTGAAACAAAATATTGGGGATAGCTTCCTTCAGCTTATGGAGACGTTGCCAGGGGCATTCCTTTAGAAAACGCATCGAAACATCAAAGGTAGCGCCGCCCCACATTTCCAGGGAGAAAAGGCCGGCCCCCAAGTGAGAGGTTGATTCCGCAATGCGCAGGAGATCAAACGTTCTGACTCGAGTCGCAAGAAGAGATTGATGCGCATCTCGCATCGTGGTATCAGAAATCAGTATCCTTTTCTGTTCCAGAATCCAGCGCGAGAGCCCATCCGCACCCCTATCCCGCAGAATCTCAGCGGTACCCGTCGGGCGAGGATTGGAGGCATCTATCTCGGGGACTCTCGGTTCCAGCAATTCCGCGGAACGAAGAGGTTTCGCTATGCCGGGGGAACCATTGACAATCACATTTCCGAGAAAGTTGAGAATTTTTGTTGCGCGGTCCTTTTTCTCCTTCATCGTCATCAATTCCGGATGCTTGTCGATAAAAGAAGTGTCGCATTTGCCGGCAAGGAAGATAGGATGTGTAACAACATTTTCAAGAAATGCGATATTCGTGTTCACTCCCCTGATTCTGAATTCCTGGAGAGAACGGTTCATAACCTGTGCGGCATCCTTCAGGTTGAGACCCCACGTGCTTATCTTGACGAGAAGAGAGTCGTAGTGGGGTGTAATATGGGCGCCGGTAAATGCATTGCCGGCATCAAGACGCACACCGAAACCTCCCGGTGATCGGTATGCCTTCAACGTGCCGAAATCAGGTGCGAAATTATTCCTCGGATCCTCGGTTGTGATTCGGCATTGGATAGCATGCCCCCACATGGTAATCGACTCTTGAGAGGAAATCCCTATCTCCGGATCGGACAGCTTGAACCCTTGCGCCACAAGAAGCTGCGCCTGCACAAGATTTCTGCCGGTAATCATCTCTGTTACGGTATGCTCGACCTGGATGCGTGGATTCATCTCGATAAAATAGTAATTCCCTTCCTGGTCGAGAAGAAATTCCACCGTGCCGGCATTGCGGTAGTTAACATGGCGTGCGACACGGAGTGCAGCTTCGCAGAGCTCTTGACGCCTTTGTGGGGTGATATTGAGGGAAGGAGCGAACTCCACCACCTTCTGGTGTCGGCGTTGAATGGAGCAGTCACGCTCAAAGAAATGAACCAGATTTCCGTAATTGTCTCCAAGGATTTGTACTTCAATATGCTTTGGGTGTTCGATAAAGCGTTCCAGGAAGACTGCAGGATTTCCAAAAGCGGCCTTTGCCTCGCTTCGCGCACTGGCCAACCCCTCAAGAAGCTCCTTCTGGTTCCGTGCAACACGCATACCCCGTCCGCCTCCCCCAGCAGCGGCTTTAATGATTACCGGGTAACCGGACCGAGCGGTAAACTCGATAGCCTCTTTATCGCTCTCAACAGGATCTTCCGTCCCGGGGATTACGGGCACCCCTGCCGTCGTGGCGACTTTTCGCGCCGCAATCTTGTCTCCCACCTTGCGTTGCATCGCGGCAGTTGGACCAATAAAGACAATCCCGGCGTTTTCACATTTTTCAGCAAACTCGGGATTTTCTGAAAGAAATCCATACCCCGGATGAATCGCATCAACCCCTTTTTCTTGTGCAATGCTGATTATTTCATCAATTCCCAGGTAAGCATCAACCGGACTTTTCCCTTTTCCGATCAGATATGCCTCGTCGGCCTTGTAACGGTACAGTGAAAGTTTGTCTTCATGGGAATAAACGGCGACAGTCCCTATTCCCAATTCATTGCAGGCTCGGAAAATTCTGATAGCTATTTCGCCTCTATTTGCGGCAAGTACCTTTTTGAAAATCCTTTTTTCCATCTAATAGCTCCCTGAAAAGAAAAAATCTGATACTTGTTAATTCTCGGGCGGATACTGAAAGCCCTGAAGGAAGAAAAACAGCAAGATACAGTTAATAGCACGGAGTTTGTATAAAACCAGATTCACCGGTCAATGTCAATCATCTATACTCGTCCCAAACAACTCCTCCCAGCGACATAGTTTGTATTCATGAAGGGAAAAATAATCTTTGAATGCAATCGTCGCCATGGTAGTATTCGGTGAAACAAAAAAGTCGTAAAGGAGAACAAAATGCTTTGTAAGCGGAAAACCTTCCATCTATTGTTTTGCTTTGCTTTCGTAGCGCTGATGGGCCTGAATGGTACCGCACTTGCCGCCGGGAAAAAGAAGGTATCTTCAAAGGTATCAAGTGTCACTCCTGCGTCTAACTCCACCGCTGTAGCAAAAGTCAACGGTACCTCCATAACGAGGGGAGAACTTGACCGGGCCATGAAAGTCATGCTCGCTCAGACAGGTGCGCCATCAAACCTCACTGCCGAGCAGAAAAAATCCGCAGAGACGGCGGTCCTTAACCAACTTGTCTCCGCGGAACTATTATTCCAAGCCGGCAGGAAGCTGGAGGTGAAGGATATCGAAAAACAGGTTGCTGCGCAAATAAGCAGCGCAAAAGCAAAATTTTCAACACCTGCCCAGTTTGACAAATCGCTTAAGGAAAACGGCATCACGGAGAATGACCTGAAGGAGTATGCGCGAAAAGAACTCTATATCAACAACCTGATTGAAACCCAAATCGCCTCCAAGGTAAGCATTACCGAAGCTGAAGAAAAGAAATTCTATGACGAAAACCCTGATAAGTTCAAATTGCCCGAGAGTGTACGTGCCAGCCACATTCTGATTGGTGTGGATGCGAAGTCAACCGACGCAGACAAGTTAAAAGCTAAGGAAAAGGCGGAGACTGTGTTAAAGAAAGTTAAGGGAGGGGAAGACTTCGCAACAGCAGCAAAGGAGAACTCAACGTGTCCGAGTTCAACACAGGGAGGAGACCTTGGTTTTTTCACGAAGGGGCAAATGGTTCCTGCGTTTGAAAACGCTGCGTTTTCTCTCAAGCCTGGAGAAATGAGCGATGTTGTTGAAACGCAGTTCGGCTACCACATAATAAAGGTTGTTGAAAAACAGCCTGCAAGAACGGTTTCGTTCGATGAGGCAAAACAGAAAATCCAGGATTTCCTGAAAAGCCAGAAAATAAGAAAAGGCATCAATGATTATGTGGAGAAGCTTCGTAAGGAAGGAAAGGTGGAGATTCTCGCCTCCTGACAAGCAATTCCTTGAAACCGCTTTTACTAGAAAGGGCGTGACGTTTTTCCGGAACGCCCTTTTTTGTATCCAATCAACCCGCCCCATTACAATGAATCGCTGCGACTTTCCGATCGTTCGCTCATTTGAACCTTCAATTATCAAGCTTTCACACCCTCCTGCCCGGTCAGGTCAATAACCCTGTATTCACTCCCTCCGCGCCAAAAATCACTGCCCAATCGTTCCATAGTTGAGTCAACGATCCCTTTTTTCTCCGATCGCTTGCCAGGTAGCCAGGAAAATGCTATGACTAGAACAATTTCATATGAGGTGCACATGAAAGAACGAGCGAAAATTCTATTGGTCGAAGATGAAGATCTCAGCCGAGATTCTCTTACCCGCCTATTAAAGATGGCTGCGTTCAATGTCAAGGGAGCTGCATCAGGGAAAATAGCGCTTTCACTGCTCTCACACGAAGAGTTCGACATTATCATCACGGATCTCTTCCTTCCTGATAGTAATGGAATTGATATCCTGAAGCAGGCAAAAGAGTTTTCACCATACACAGAAGTGATCCTCATCACCGGGCATGCTTCTGCCGAAACAGCTGTGAAGGCAATGAAAGAAGGTGCCTTCGACTACATTACGAAACCCCTCAACTTTGATGAACTTTCCATCATCATTACTAAAGCCCTTGAAAAACGGCAACTCCTCACGGAAAACGTCTACCTCAAAAAACAGTTGAACAATAAATTCGGCTTTGCAAACATTATCGGCAATTCTCCCCCCATGCAGAAGCTCTTTTCCCGTATGAAACGAATTGCCGGCACCGATTCGACCGTTCTTGTTCTCGGTGAATCAGGGACCGGCAAAGAACTGGTCGCCAAGGCAATTCACTACAATAGTCATCGAAAGGATAGGCCCTTTGTTCCGGTGAACTGTTCGGCAATTCCTGAAACCCTTCTTGAAAGTGAGTTGTTCGGCCATGTAAAAGGTTCATTTACCGGCGCCATCCGAGACAAAGCAGGGAAATTCGAATCCGCAACGACAGGAACTATTTTTCTCGATGAAATCGGAACCATGCCAATGCATCTTCAAACAAAGCTTCTCCGGGTACTTCAGGAGCAGGAAGTGGAGCGTATCGGATCTTCGCGGACAATTCAGCTTGATGTGCGAGTGATTTCAGCAACGAATCTTAATCTGGAAGAGGAGGTAAAGAAGGGTACTTTTCGGGAAGATCTTTTTTATAGGCTCAATGTTATTCCGATCATTCTACCTCCTCTCCGCGAGAGAAAAGAAGATATCCTTGCCCTCGTCAAACACTTCACAGAAAAAAACTGCACTGACATGAAACGCCCCTTAATGTCCATCTCAAATGAGGCGTTGGAGATGCTGGAAACTTACAGATGGCCTGGAAATGTTAGAGAGCTTGAAAATATGGTTGAACGAATTGTCACCTTGACTGATGGTGATCGCATCATGGCACATGATATTCCTTCACACATTCGGGAAGAAGTACAGACAAAAGTGACTGAACGAGGGGTTGATTTGGTACGTACAGTTAATGAGATCGAAAAAAAAATGATATGCGATGCCTTGTCACTGACTAACGGTGTCAAGGCCAAAGCGGCTGCAATGCTAAAGCTTAACAGAACCACACTTGTTGAAAAAATGAGACGTTTAGGTATTGACAGCTCACACTGATAGCATTTATCAATGCCATCAATTTTCTACTATTATTTCTTATACTGTCCACAAAATGCAATCCTCGTCGAAAAGCCTCTTTTTCATTCACTGAACAAATTACTTCTTTAGTATTCCATGCTTTCATCATAAATAATCACGGTTGTAGCAAATTATCATCGAGGTTTATCATATGAAAATACAATCCTTATCACGATTTTTTGGAATCAGCTTCGGCATTCTTGCTCTATTTTTAGTCTCCGTTCTAAGCGCAAAATTGTTTATCGGGGACAACATTTCCCTAGAGTTCGGCCAAGCGATTGGAGTTGTCGAAGTTAAAGGTTTGATTGTTGATTCAAACGACTATATCCTCCAACTACATAGTTTTAGAGACAACAAAAGAGTTAAAGCAGTTGTTCTTAGAATCGACTCACCGGGAGGTGTCGTCGGACCAACGCAGGAAATTTGTGAAGAAGTAAAAAAGTTTGTTCAGAAAAAACCTATTGTTGTTTCCATGGGTTCTGTTGCCGCTTCAGGTGGGTATTACATTGCAGCACCTTCCAGTCTCATTTTTGCCAACCCCGGAACGGTCACAGGGAGCATAGGAGTACTTATGAAGCTCTCAAACGTTCAGGGGCTTATGGGAAAAGTAGGCCTGAAATCGTTTGTTATAAAGAGTGGCACATTTAAAGACAGCGGATCGCCTCTACGACCAATGTCAAAAGAAGACAGACTGCTTTTTCAGGATTTAATTAACAGCATGCACGGCCAATTTGTTTCAGCAGTATCTGAGGGTCGCAGGATCCCCGTTGAGGAAGTGAGAAAAATTGCGGATGGAAGGATATTTTCAGGCGAACAGGCTTTGAAGAATAAACTGGTTGATCGGCTTGGAAATTTCCAAGATGCTGTCGCTGCAGCAGCAATATTGTCCGGTATTAAAGAAAAAGAGCCTAAACTCATCTATCCTCCAAAGGAAAAAACAACACTCCTCGATTTTCTTATTGAAGGTGCCAGCAATCGAATCTCGGATAAATTAAAATCAGAAACCGGCATAAGTGTTAGGTATGAAATTCCTGAGTAAAAATCTCCGGACGCACAAAAGCCCCGCACCAAGGGAGGTACGGGGCTTTTGCAGAATAATCCCGGCGGCGACCTACTCTCCCACACAGCTGCCCGTGCAGTACCATCGGCCCTGAGGGGCTTAACTTCCGTGTTCGGGATGGGAACGGGTGTGACCCCCTCGGCATAGCCACCGAGAAATCGTATAACTTTTCTCGTCAATTGCATAGTTTCGATTTGTAGTTGGTAGATTATATGGTGGGGGTGGGGTTACCACCCCCATAATTCAGTTTTATGGTCAAGCCTCACGGCCGATTAGTACCGGTAAGCTGAACACATTGCTGTGCTTACACACCCGGCCTATCAACGTTGTGGTCTACAACGGGCCTTCAGGGGACTTGCGTCCCGGGGATACCTTATCTTGAAGGGGGCTTCCCGCTTAGATGCTTTCAGCGGTTATCCTTTCCGTACATAGCTACCCAGCGAATGCTCCTGGCGGAACAACTGGAACACTAGAGGTACGTCCATCCCGGTCCTCTCGTACTAAGGACAGCTCTTCTCAAGTATCCTGCGCCCACGGCAGATAGGGACCAAACTGTCTCACGACGTTTTAAACCCAGCTCGCGTACCGCTTTAATTGGCGAACAGCCAAACCCTTGGGACCTACTTCAGCCCCAGGATGCGATGAGCCGACATCGAGGTGCCAAACCTCCCCGTCGATGTGAACTCTTGGGGGAGATAAGCCTGTTATCCCCGGAGTACCTTTTATCCGTTGAGCGACGGCCCTTCCATACAGAACCGCCGGATCACTAAGACCTACTTTCGTACCTGCTCGACATGTCCGTCTCGCAGTCAAGCTCCCTTATGCCTTTGCACTCTACGGTTGGTTTCCAATCAACCTGAGGGAACCTTCGCGCGCCTCCGTTACTCTTTGGGAGGCGACCGCCCCAGTCAAACTACCCACCAGACAGTGTCCCCGACCCGGATGACGGGCCCAGGTTAGACACCCAAAACAACCAGGGTGGTATTTCAAGGTTGCCTCCACCGATACTGGCGTACCAGCTTCATAGGCTCCCACCTATCCTACACAAGCTATTCCGAATGTCACTGTCAAGCTGTAGTAAAGGTTCACGGGGTCTTTCCGTCTTGCCGCGGGTACTCGGCATCTTCACCGAGAATTCAATTTCGCTGAGCCACTGGTTGAGACAGCGCGGAAATCGTTACGCCATTCGTGCAGGTCGGAACTTACCCGACAAGGAATTTCGCTACCTTAGGACCGTTATAGTTACGGCCGCCGTTTACCGGGGCTTCGGTTCAAAGCTTCGC
>Ga0228536_1001139_pt1 | contig 30183 bp, 29 predicted proteins | sample SJ1Smetagenome_FD_168611 | JGI IMG/M metagenome (GOLD analysis project Ga0228536, IMG submission 168611) | Enriched culture of PCE-dechlorinating microbial communities from Ithaca, New York, USA - SJ1.S | ecosystem: Engineered > Modeled > Simulated communities (microbial... > Unclassified...
CCGAAACGAGCAGCATTATCACGCTTCAGCGATCAAGCTGTCCCCATTCGCACCATTTTTGGAGTCAATCTTCTCCCGGTTTCTGCCGAGGAAGGCTTCAATGGGCCCCCTCCGCTCGATTTAGGTTTGCCTTTTGGCCTGGCCGGTGCTATGAAACCGGCCAGGACGGAGGGCGTCATGGAGTTGAACGGCAAACGGATTCTGGTCACCGGGGCGGACGGGTTCGGTGGATATTTAATCAATAATGCCAGTTAGTTGTTGTTTTTATAGGTTATAACATTTCACATTGTAATGTGATTGGCCGAAGCAACTGCTGACAATGTGGCTCAACAGATGTTAGTTTCATTTTTTTATGCGAGGTAATCCCAATGAAACCATCTTTTTTGTTTTATGGGAAAAAGGGGGATCCTTTTGTAAGTCGAGCCGCTGAATTTATAAGTCTTCACGCCAGCGATTCTGAGATCGTTTTAGGTAAGCGAGGTGATGTTTTTCCTGGTAACACGGCTTATTGGGATGGTGATGTCATCATTTCCTATCTTTCTCCATGGATTATTCCTGAATACGTGCTAAAAAAAGCAAGAAAAGCAGCTATTAATTTTCATCCAGGCCCTCCAGAATATCCAGGGATCTGTTGCACAAATTTTGCAATTTATAATGAGGAGAGAGTCTTTGGCGTAACATGTCACCATATGGCGCAACAGGTTGATACTGGAGATATTATTGAAGTAAAGCGGTTTCCTGTTTTTGCAACTGATACGGTTTTTTCAATAACCCAACAATGCTATGCACATATTCTGTCTTTATTTTTTGATATTGTTGGGTGCCTTTTGGTGGGGAAACAACTTCCGGCATCGACGGAAACATGGCAGCGTAGACCATATCGTCGTGCGGAACTTGATGCTCTTTGTGAGATCAAAGCGGATATGAGCGAAAATGAGATTTGCCGCCGCGTACGTGCAGTGACGTATCCCGAGGCCCCTGGGGCTTTCATTCAACTTGCTGGTTTTCGATTTAACAAATCCAACGCCGAGAAACATTGAGCCCCATGTCTTTGCCTTTTGGCTTGGCCGGTGCTATGAAAACGGCCAGGACGGAGGGCGTCATGGAGTTGAACGGCAAACGGATTCTGGTCACCGGGGCGGACGGATTCATCGGATCGCACCTGACTGAGCACTTGGTGCGCCTGGGGTTCCGGGTGCGGGCCTTCGTGCTTTACAACTCCTTCAACTCCTGGGGCTGGCTGGACGAATCGTCCGAGGAGATCAAGGCCGAGCTGGACGTCTTCGCCGGGGACATCCGCGACCCCAACGGGGTGCGCCGGGCCATGGAGGGCTGCGACGTGGTCCTCAACTTGGCCGCGCTCATCGCCATTCCCTATTCCTATCACTCCCCGGACACCTACGTGGACACCAACGTCAAGGGCGCGCTGAACGTGGTCCAGGCGGCCCGCGACCTGGGCGTGGAGCGCGTGGTCCAGACCTCCACCAGCGAGGTCTACGGCACGGCGCGGTTCGTGCCCATCACCGAGGAGCACCCCCTTCAGCCCCAGTCGCCCTATTCGGCCTCCAAGATCGGCGCGGACCAGATCGCGCTTTCGTTCCACCACGCCTTCGGCATCCCGGTGTCGGTGATTCGCCCCTTCAACACCTACGGCCCCCGGCAATCCGCCCGGGCCGTGATCCCCACCGTGATCACCCAGATCGCCACCGGCGTCCGCCAGGTGCGGCTCGGGGCCCAGCACCCCACGCGGGACTTCAGCTTCGTGGAGGACATCGTGCGCGGCTTCGTGGAGGTGGCCCGGGCCGACGCCTGCCTGGGGCAGGTCACCAACATCGGCAGCGGATTCGAGATATCCATCGGCGACACGGCCCGGACCATCGCCGAGGTCATGGGCGCGGACATCGAGATCGTCTGCGACCAGGAGCGTTTGCGGCCGGAGAACAGCGAGGTGGAACGCCTCTTCGCGGGCATCGAGCGGGCCGCCGAGCGCTGTGGCTGGCAGCCCGAATACGCCGGACTCGACGGCTTCCGGCGCGGGCTCGCGCGCACCGTGGAATGGTTCCGGAACCCTGACAACCTCCGGCGCTACAAGGCCGGCCGCTACAACATCTGACCGCCGGAGCGGACCCGCATATGAAGGATTGGAAAAAGGCCCTGGTTCCCGTCACCGGCACGATGCGGGACGCCGTGCAGGCGCTCAACGACGGCAGCGTGCGCATGGCCCTGGCCGTGGACGCCGAAGGCCGCCTCCGGGGCGTGATCACGGACGGCGACATCCGGCGCGGCCTGCTGGTCGGGAAGACGCTGGAAAGCCCGTTGCTGGACGTGCTCGTCACCGATTTCCGGGCGGCCCGCCCGGGCGACGGCGACGCGGCGATTCTCGCCGTCATGCGTGAGCTGGACATCCAGCAGATGCCCGTGCTGGACGCCGAGGGCCGGGTCATTGGCCTGAAGGTGCTCGGCGAACTGTCCGCGCCGTTGCCGCGCGACAACTGGGTGGTGCTCATGGCCGGAGGCCTGGGCACACGGCTGCGCCCCCTCACCGAAGACTGTCCCAAGCCCCTGCTGCCCGTGGGCGGGCGGCCGCTGCTGGAAACCATCATGCAGCAGTTCATCCAGCACGGTTTCCACAATTTCTTCATCTCCGTGAACTACCGCGCCGACATGGTCGAGGAGCATTTCGGCGACGGCGCCCGGTTGGGCGTGAGCATCGAGTACCTGCGCGAACGGGAGCCCCTGGGCACCGCCGGAGCCCTGGGCCTCCTGCCCCGGAAGCCGGACGCCCCGGTCTTCGTCATGAACGGCGACCTGCTCACCCGGGTGGACTTCCCCGGCATGCTCGACTTTCACCTGACCCAAGGGGCGCACGCCACCATGGCCGTGCGCGGCTTCGACATCCAGGTGCCCTACGGCGTGGTGGACGTGCGCGAAAACAGCATCGTGGGCCTGGAAGAAAAGCCGGTGCAGAAATTCTTCGTCAACGCGGGCATCTACGTCCTGGGTTCCGAGGCCGTGGCGGAGATCGCCCCGGACGCCTACCTGGACATGCCCTCGCTGTTCTCCCGGCTCATGGAGCAGGGCAGCCCAACGGCCGCCTTCCCCATCCACGAGTATTGGATGGACATCGGCCGCAGACAGGATTTCGAGCAGGCCAATTGCGACTTCGCCCTGCACTTCCAACGCCAGGAGCGCTAGATGCGGGTTCTGGTCGTCGGCTTCGGCTCCATCGGCGGACGCCATGCCCGCCTGCTGGCCGGACTGGGCCACGAGGTGGCCTGCCTGACCCGCAACCCGGACTGCCCGCACCCGGTCTTCGCCTCGGCCGAGGCGGCCCAGGCGGCGTTCCGGCCCGAGGCGGCGGTGGTGGCCACGGCCACGGCCGACCACCAGAGCGCCCTGGAAAGCCTGGCGCGGGCGGGATTCCGGGGCCGCGTGTTGGTCGAGAAGCCGCTCTTTCATCGAGCCGACTTGGAGATTCCCGCCGGGCCGGGACCGGTGTTCGTGGGCTACAACCTGCGCTTCCACCCTCTGGTTCCCAGGCTGCGGGAACTGCTCCGCGACCGCCGCATTCTTTCCATCCAGGCCTATGTGGGGCAGCACCTTTCCCTCTGGCGGCCGGGCCGGGACTTCCGGCAATGCTATTCCGCGCACCGGGACCAGGGAGGCGGCGTTCTGCGCGACCTGTCCCACGAGCTGGACCTCGTGCAGCTCCTGGCCGGGCCCTGGTCGCGGGTGGCGGCGGTGCTCGGAACCTTCGGCGACCTGGGTATCGAGTCCGAGGACACGGCCTGCCTGCTTCTGGAAGCTGCGGGCTGCCCCGCCGCCACCATCCAGCTCAACTACCTGGACCCCCGAGGACGGCGGGAGATTCTGATCCTGGCCCAGGGCTTGAGCCTCAAGGCCGACTTCGTGGCCGGGATCCTGGAGACGCCCGAGGGCGTCGAGCGTTTCGCTGCCGAGCGGGACACGACGTATCTGGCCCAGGCCCAGGCCTTTGTCGGGGACTGCGCCGGGCTCTGCACCCTGGGCGAGGCCGGACAAACCTTGGCGCTCATCGACGCCGCGGAACAGGCCGCCCGGGACGGGCGGTGGGTGTGTGCATGACACCGAAAATCTGGGGATTCATTTTCGCCCGGGGCGGGTCCAAGGGCCTGCCGGGCAAGAACATCCGGCCCCTGGACGGCGTCCCCCTGCTGGGCCACGCCGTGCGCGCCGCCCGCGACAGCGGCTGCGTCGAGCGGGTCATCGTCTCCACCGACGATCCGGCCATCGCCGAGGCGGCCCGCGCCTGCGGGGCCGAGGTTCCCTTTCTGCGCCCGGCCGAGCTGGCCCGTGACGACTCGCCCGAGTGGCTGGCCTGGCGGCACGCCGTGGACGCCCTGGACGACTTCGACGTCTTCGTCTCCCTGCCCGCCACGGCCCCGCTGCGCATCGGCGCGGACGTGAAGGCCTGCGTTGAGACCTATCTCCGGGGCGACTGTGACATGGTGGTCACCGTGCGGGCGGCGGAACGCCATCCCTCGTTCAACATGGTCCGGCTGGACGAGGACGGCTACGCCTCGCTGCTCATGCCCCTGGGCGACGTGGCCCGGCGGCAGGACGCCCCGGCGGCCTTCGACATGACCACCGTGGCCTACGTCACCTCGCCGCGTTTCATCCGTGAGCATTCCGGCCTGTTCCAGGGCCGGGTGCGGGTGGTGGAGGTTCCGGCCGAGCGGGCCGTGGACATCGACACGGAGCTGGATTTCGCCTTCGCGGAATTTCTCATGCGGCGCCGCAACCAAGGAAAGAAGCCATGAAGAGCATTCGGGAACTCATGGATTTGAGCGGCCGCGCGGCCCTGGTCACCGGCGGGGCCGGGCACATCGGCCGGGCCTGCTGCGAAGCCCTGGCCGAGATGGGCTGCGCCGTGGCCGTCATCGACCTGGACCAGGACAGCTGTCGCGAAACGGCCGATGATCTGGCGCGGCGCTTCGAAGTGTCCACCCTGCCCCTGGCCCTGGACTTGGCCGACGAGAAGGCCGTGGTCGCCGCGCCGGATCGCGTCGCCGACGCCCTGGGTTCCCTGGGCATCCTGGTGAACTGCGCGGCCTTTGTCGGCACCTCCAAGCTCCAGGGCTGGGGCGTGCCTTTCGAACAGCAGTGCCTGGACACCTGGCGCGCGGCCCTGGAGGTCAACCTCACCGCGCCTTTCGCCCTGATCCAGGCCGCGGCCCGGCATCTGCGCGCCTCGGGCCACGGCTCGGTGGTCAACGTGGGCTCGACTTACGGCGTGGTGGGCCCGGACTGGAGCCTCTACGAGGGCACGTCCATGAGCAACCCGGCGGCCTACGCCGCCAGCAAGGGCGGCCTGATCCAGCTCACGCGCTGGCTGGCCACCACCTTGGCCCCGGACGTGCGCGTGAACAGCCTCTGCCCGGGCGGCGTCTTCCGCAACCAGCCGGAATGCTTCGTGCGCCGCTACGAGGCCCGCACCCCGGCGGGGCGCATGGCCACGGAAGAGGACATGAAGGGTACGTTGCTGTATCTGGCCGGGGATCTCTCCCGCTACGTCACGGGACAAAACATCATGGTGGACGGCGGCTGGACCGCCTGGTGAGGGCTAGGCCGGAGGCTCCTCCGGCAACTGGGCCAGAAGCTGGGGCAGGACGAGCTCGGGCGTGAGTTCGTTGAGACATTCCATCGTGCCCTTGGGGCAGACGTCCTTGTTGCAGCGGGAGCAGTCCAGGGTCAGGGCCGCGAAGTTCTGGTCCGGGCCCGGGTAGGTCCAGGACGGACCGTAGTTGGCCCCGATGAAGGTGAACGTGGGCGTACCCACGGCCAGGGCCAAGTGCCTGGGCGCGGAGCAGTTGCCCAGGTGGAGCACGGCGCGGGACTGGATCGCGGCCACCCGGTCCAGGGGCAGGATCTCCGGCAGGAGCAAACAGCGGTCCCGGCGACCGCATGCGTCGTACACCTCGCGCACCTGTCCTTCCTCGCCCGGCCCGTGCAGGAGCAGGAAGCGCAGCTCCGGCCGCTTCTCGGCCAGCAATTCAAACAGCCGGGCATAGTGCCGCGCGGGCCAGCGCCGGGTCACGGCCTTGTGCGTGGCGTCCACGGTCACCAGCTTCTCCCCGTCCCGCAGCCCCTGTTCGCGCAGCCAGGCGTCGGCCCAGGCGCGTTTCTCCTCCGGCACATGCACGTAGGGCCGTTCGCCCTTCCACTCCAACCCCAGCGGGCTCAGGGCGCAGGCCTTCACCTTGGCGGCGTAGCCTCCAAAGATCGGCGCGGTGTGGGTGTAGAGGAAGCTGTTGTACCACTTGGGCGTATGGGCCAGACGGTAGCGGGCGCCGGAGAAGAAGGTCACGGTCTTGCAGCGCGGCAGCTGCTGGCAGTTGACCACCAGGTCGTAGCTCCGTCGGCGCATGTTCAGGTAGAACGCCAGGGCGCCCCAGGGTGACAGGGACTTGTCCACGACCCAAAGCCGAGAGATGTCCGGGTTGTCCTTGAGCACGTCCGCGCACTTGGCCTCGGTGAAGAAGTCGATCTCCACCGCCGGATAGCGGTCCTTGAGCATGCGGATGAGCGGCGTGGCCAGGATCACGTCGCCGATCTGGCGCTGCTGGCAGATGAGGGCCCGCCTGGGGGTGAAATCCTGGGGTATGGGCTTGGTCATGGCGTCGTCCTGGAAGGCTGGCTTGTATCCGCTTCCCCGGGCGTTGTCCACGGGAGGGCGGCGTGAACGCCTAGGGGCGTCAGCGCAGGCCCCGCAAGATGTCCTTCAAGGCGGCTTCCGCGTGATGGGATATGCATGGCAAGGGAAGAGCCCCGGCTTTGCGCGGTTCCGTCTCCAGGCTCCGTCCCCGCAGGCTGTCGCCGTCGATGATGAGATAAGGAGTGCGGGGCATGGTCCATCCGGCCGTGTGGGCCTTCGCGCCGTGGGGTCAGCGGGTCCAGTTCGGGTTGCCGCGCAGGAAGGCCGCCCCGATGCGGGCCACATACTCCCTGTTGGGGTGACGGCGCGTGAAGATTTCCCAGAATGCCCGCTGCAAGTGAGCGTCCTCGGGCGTTTCCTTCCAGGCGCCGTCAAGGCGGGCTTCCATCTCCCGCACCGCGTCCAATATCTCTTCCGGGGAATTGTCCACGATTTCCACGCCGGCCTCCTTGAACCGGTGCGCATCGTAGGAGGCCCCCACCCCGGAATCAAGGATTTCGGAAAGGGTCAGGAAGCGCTTCTCCTGTGTCGACCAGTAATGTTTGAAGATGGTGATGTTCGAGCTTCCCCAGTTCACCAGGAGATCGACCGGGATGAAATTCACATACAGGGTCGGAACGCGGAAGCACATTGAAGCGATTGAATCGAGGCCCGTGCCGCAGGTGATGAAGAAGCGGCAGGTCGCGGGCAGATAGACGTCGAGAAGCTCCGAGCGCTTCCCGGAGAAGGGGTAGTCGATGATTCTCGGATGTGAAATTCGGATGCGGTCCTTGGCGATGCTTCCCATCCTGAAAACTGTGTGGCGGGCGACAAGGTGCTCCAAGGCAGGAATATACGTATTTATGTCGACGTTGCGGCATTCGTAGTGGCTGTTGTCCTCATGTTTGTTGTGGATCAGCAGATAGGCATTGTCACGACCAAGTACGCATACGTGCTGATTTTTTACATCATATCCGAGGTTGGAACATTGTATCTTCGCCTCGTCAATTTCATCGTCAGTGAACGAAATGTGTTGCTTGCATTTTTCGACGATATTGTATTCATTACGCCCAGGGTCCTGCATTTCATTTGATAAGATACCGAGCCCGCCGAATTTTTTGCAGATGTCATAGATGAGCAGGAAGAATTGGTTGACGTGAAGAACGCGGTCCCACATGCCGAAGAGCACCATGTTGCATGGGATATCGCGGTAGACGTAGATTCGGAATTGCCTTTCGATGAGCCCGAGGTCGATCTTGCAACAGACTTGTTCTGCGTTTTCCGCGAGGTGGCCGATGCGGTCCACACGCATCAGATATATTTTCAAAGGAATCGGTGATATTTTGTTGAAAATCCAGATAAGGAAAACAATGGGGATGAGCGGGGGCCAAAAAAGCGGACGAAACCAACGGAGCTTGATTCTGTAACGCGGTTGAGCCGGTTTTTTCATCGAGAGTGCTCTGTATGTCTTGTGGATCGCATCGTGGTGCGTCGAGTCCCCAGCGTCAGGTCGCCGGCGGCAGGATCAGGCGCAGCTCTGGGTAGGTCCGGCCCATCCGCTTGTGGATGCCTTCGGCCACGTTTCGTGGGAAGGCGAGGTAGACCGCGCAGCCGGGCGGTACGTCACCAGGCGCGAGGATCGGCCGCCCAAGATGGGTGTTTCCGTGGCGTCGCGGATCTTCGTCGACGAAGAACTGAACGTTCCCGTTCAACTCCTGGGTCAGCCAAGTGGCGGCGTTGGACGTGCCGAAGATTCCGAGCGCGCATCGGGCCGCATCCTCGCGGGCTTGCCCGGCGAAGGTCTTCAACCAGGAAAGATGCCTTGAGAGCAGTTCTCCGCCTGGGCCGGAGGCATGCTGTTCCGGCATGGGCGCCGGCCGTTCGGGTCGGAGGGCCAGTACGCCGACTTCCTTCTGTATCCAGGCGTCCGAGGAGGCCAGCAGGTCGAATCCGGCCAAACGGGCGGCGTACTCGAGCATATCCAAGGTGAAGTGTGAACAGTGGTCGGTCACGGGCAGATCGAAGGGGTTGGCGGCCAGATTCGGGGCCTGGACCAGGAGCAGGCCGCCCGGTCGCAGCATGGAGAATACCTTGCGCAGCGTTTGGACCGGGTCCAGCAGGTGCTCGATGACATGGAGCATGGAGACGGCTTCAAAGTCGCCGGTCAGTTCCTCAATGGGGCCGTGCAGAAAACCCTTCACGCCGGGCAGGGCGAGGATGGATTCGCGACGGTTTGCCTGGGGTTCATAGCCGTACAATTCCCATTCCGGCCGCCGCGCGCCGAAGCTTCTCAGGAATGCGCCGTTGCCGCAGCCCACGTCCAAGAGTCTGCCGGTGGCGGGAAGAGGGGCCAGCGCCAGAAGGGCTTCCAGCAGGCGGACGGAACGAGGCGCGGGGGCTTCGCCCTGGAAGACGGCCTGCTCGCCGCCACCGGAGGCGGTGTACATTTCATAGGCCGTGTATATCTGGTCGATGTCCGCCAGCCATTGGTGGGAAAGGTGTTTCTGCACATGGCCGCAGCGGCGGCAGACGAGGAAGGCCCCGGCGCGCGGCCAGGGTTTGCTGTCCGAGGTCACGCCGGGCAGGCCCCGGCTTTCCGGGAAATCCTTGAGTCCCCCGGAGCCGCAGAGCAGGCAGCATGACTCCATCTGTCGCTTATTGCTCATTGAAAACAACCCGTTGAACGAAATACTGGTGTTTCTTGCCGGACCAGAGGATGCTCATGAGCCGGATCTTGCGGCCGGTCTTCCGCGGGATCGGAACCAGGGCGGAGCGGCCGCCGTCGCCCGTCACGGAGACGGCTTTGATCGTGTCCATGTAGCTCGTGTCTCCTGCATTGGGGTGGGAGTGGCGCGGTGGCCATACGTTCAGCCCAGCGCATGTTCACTCGGCGGTCGTGGGCGGCAAGGGCGCGGCTCGCAATCCGGGTATGGTCGTATTGTACATTCCCCGGACGTAATGGTTTTCGCCTTCGCCCGCAACTGTCCGTATCGGCGAGATCTTCCCCGGAGGGAAAGAACCCCCGTCGTTGCGGCTCAGCCTCGATCCTGTTCACTGGAACACGTCATTTCCGTGTGCGCGGCGTCCAACAAATCGTCGATGGTCGGAAGCGGTCTGGCCTCGACATAGAGCTGATAGGAAAAGAGGGGCAGCCGGAGCCGGATGAGCGCGTTGTTGATGCGCAGCAGCAGACGGCTCAGGGAGTTGTCGCCGACGGCCTTGGGGTAGGGGGCCGGGATGCCCCGCACCGCTTCCACCGAGTAGCCCCGCTGCTGCAGCATCGTCTTGAGCGACGCCAGGGTGAAGAGCCGGGTATGGGTGAAGTCCAGAATGCCCACTTTCCCGTAGTTGAAGGATCCGAGGAGCATGCGCAGCCGGATGATGAAGAAGGCCACGTTGGGGACGGTGATGATGATGCGCGGCTTCTCCATGCCGTGCAGCGAGGATCTGAGGTCGTCGAAGAACTTTTCCGGCGATGCGAGATGCTCCACGACGTCCAGCAGAAGGATGCAGTCGTAGGACGTCGCCGGCAGGGGGAGCGGGGTCGCGTTGAGGTCGGCCCGCCGCAGGGTGATCCCCTCCTCGTCGCGGTCGTTGATGGTGCTGTCCAGGCCGGTCACGCGGCAGCCTTTTTTCGCCAGTTCGCGGGCGATCAGTCCCTGGCCGCAGCCGATGTCCAGGACCGTGCTGTCCGACGGCACGGCTTCCAGGGCCATGGTGTGCGAGGACGGGTAGCCGAGCTTGAGGGAGTAGTCCGGCTCCGAGACGATTTCGTACTTCCGGTCATAGGCGATGGACGCCTGGTGCAGCTTGCTGGAGAGCGTCGTCAGGACCACGTCGAGGGCGTATTTCATCCCGTTGACGTGGCAGACCTCATCCCCATAATGCGTGGGGATCGGAAGCTCGGCGATGCGCAGGCCCTTGAGCAATAGCTGGATGATGATCTCCGTGTCGAAGTGGAAGTCGTTGGAATTGCGTTCGAAGGGGATGGAGGCCAGGGCCTTCGTGGAATAGATGCGGAATCCCGTGTGGAACTCGCTGAAGCTGGTCTTGAGCAGCCAGTTCTGAAGCTTCGTGAGGATGATGTTGCCGACGAATTTGTACAGGGGCATGCCGCCGCGCAGCGCGTCCTTGCGCTTGAGCATGCGCGATCCGAGCACCGCGTCGGCCGTTCCCTCGAAGATCGGTGCGGACAGCTCCTCCACGAGTTCCGGCGGATACTGGCCGTCGCCGTGGATCAGGGCGACCACGTCGTAGCCGTTGCGCAGGGCGAAGGTGTAGCCCACCTTCTGGTTGCCGCCGTAGCCCACGTTCACGCAATTCCGCAACACTTCCAGACGCATTTCCGGATGCGTCCGCTTGTATTCCAGCCCGACCCGGAACGTGCCGTCCCGTGATGCGTCGTCGATCACCAGGACTCCGCAGCCCCCTTGGAGCAGCGAGGCCGGGATGCGGTCCAGGACGGATGCGAGGGTCTTTTCGGCGTTGTACGCCACGATGAATACGAGGAGCCTCTCAAGCCGGGGACAACTCACTGCTGGTCTCCTTCCTGGCTGGAATCATTCCGCGACATGGGCGGCCACCCTGTAGCGCTCGGCTGAAAATCGACGCCCCGGTTTCGGGCCCAGGCCTTCAGGGTGTTGAGGTGGGAGTTGCGGGGGTTCGTGAGCGCCAGAGCGTATCCCCGCGCGTAGTCCGCCATGAAATTCCGATCAGGCCGGATTCCGTCGGCGTCAGTCCCTTCCAGGGTCAGAAGCCAGCGTTTTCCGGTCAGATGTCGCGCACGGAAGTGGTCGGCCAGGTATTCAGGCCGGAACAGCGCGCCGTAGCCCGGATATGGCATGATCATTCCGTCGAGATCAATCATGAAATGGCGCAAGCCGAGGCGGATATAGGTCCGCGCGGCCTCGGCAGGGTCCGGGGAGAGGTAGAGCGTGTCGGCTTCGCGGGCGGTGTCCGTGGTGTCGGAGAGTTCGAAAATGACGCGTGGAAGAATGGTGGCGTAGAGGGCGGGGTACAGCGGCATCACGCGTGTGCCGCGCGGCAGCAGGGTCAGTACTTTTTCCGCCGCGGGATCACGCAGCCACCAGAAGGTCTCGGCGAAGGGCGCGAGGCCCAGAAAGTGTCGTGTGTAGGTGATCTGGCGCGGCGTGTCGGGCAGCTTGTTGGAGATGGCCGCGTGGAGCGACAGGACGGCGAAGGCTGCGAACACGAGTTTCCCGAACGGGACGGGGATGCGTATGCGCGTGGAGGCGAACCGGTAGAGGGCCGCGCCGCCGACGTACAGCGCCGTGGCGATGACCAGTCGGTTGATGATTCCGAAGAGCGTGTAGCGGTCGATGGAGCTGTACTGGGTGACCGCTTTCAGCAGGATGCAGGCCGCGCCGAGGGCCAGGAACGGCGGCAAGGCCATGGTGTAGCGGTTGCGCAGTCCGGGGCGGTCGCGCAGCGCGTATCGGAAGAGCGGGGTGGCGGCCGTCAGGACGAGGATCTTCAAAGCCGGGAAGGCCAGCGAGCCGAGCGACAGGTCCAGCGCCCCGGAAGACGGTTGCTGGGAGAAGGAGACGAGCAGGAGCTCCATGGCCTGACGGGGATACCAGCGGTCCACCCGGTCGAGATCGATGAGTCCTTTGATGGTGGAGGGCAGGGACAACTCGGGTACGCCGAAGAGCAGATAATTTGAAACGAGCACGGCGAAAAAGACGGCGGCCGCTGCTCCGGCCACCACGAACGCCTGCCCGAAGGCGCGTGGGCGCCTGGTTCGCCAGGCCGAAATCATATCCGCCAGGAAGGGAAGCGCGAGGAAGGCTCCAGCCTGTGGAGAAAGCGTCAGAAGGCCGGCGAGGCAGAGCAGGGATGCGCGCAGGGCCGCTGGTCTGGAGGGTTTCGGCGCCAGTTGGCGCTGGACCATGAGGAAGACCGCCGCGAGGAGCAGCAGGCTGGTCAGGGCGTGCGTCTTGTAGGTTTCCGCGCGCATGAAGCCGGAAGCCAGCAGCAGAAGGGCGAAGCAGGCCGAGAGGGCCTTGTTGGGAATGAGGAGGTCGCAGATCCTCGCGCCGAGGAAGCAGGTCAGCAGGATGCAGGCGGCGGAGAGATATTGCACGGAATATTGCGAGGTCGCCGCCATGAGCAGGTGCGCCGCGCCGAAGCCCTTCACATAGCAATACCCGAGAAAACTCAGGTTCGGCAGGGTGCTGCCGCTTTGGACGATTTTTTCGTAGGTCGGCAGATAGAAGACGAAATCCCCTGAATTCTCATTTCGAATAAGGGCGGAAAAACAGAAGATGTAGAGGGAAATCGCCGAAAAGAAGAGGATGTATCCTTTGTTTTCCTGGAGAAAGGACCAGGCTTTTCGCGAAACGGGCGGCAGGAAAAGCAGTGGTGCGCAGATGAGGGCGGTGGAAACGGTCTGGTTGAGCAGGCCGACCATGCCGACGCCTTGTCCGACGATGTTCAGGACGGCGAAACCGGTCGCCGCGCCGATCACGAACCGGTCCGCGACGCGGAAGCGCGCGGAGCCGATGAACAGCGAGCCCAGGGAGAAGGCCGAGAGGACGTAGCAGATGGCGAGAATCAGTGTACTGATGTTGTAGGCGAATATGCGCGGCCCGGTGGCGAAGAGATAGGAGTCGTCGCCGGCCACCGTGCGGCCGAAAAGACAGCAGAGTGCGAAGGCTATGGTCAGCGCACCGTTCCGGGCGAGGAGGGGAGCGTTCATGGGTGCATTCTCTGCGTTTCTGTGGTCAGGAGACTCGACCCGCACGTCGAAGGCGGGGCTCCAGGGGCTCGGGACGCGGCGCCTCGTGCATCCGCCGGACCCGGAAGCGGTCGACGAAGCGTGCGCTTACTAGCATGTTTGCCCCGGCAAGACAACAACGCCCGAGCCTGGGCTCTTCGCGGTCGCTTGGGAGTGGAGCCCTTCCTCCTGGTTCTTTGCCTTTTGACCGTGCGGGTGGTACATGGCGATGCGGGATGGCGGCGCGGCTGTTCCGGCCGTCTCCCCGGTTTTCATCCCTTCAACCTCGGCCGACGCGGGACCGCGCGGCGCACCACCTGGACACGATGACCGACATGCTGGATCGCTTCGCCGCTCTGGTCCGCCGATTCTACTCCGAGCCGAAAGGCCCCATCCCCCTGCACGCCCCGGTCTTCGCGGGCAAGGAAAAGGAATACCTCTGCCGTTGCGTGGACACGACCTTCGTCTCCAGCGTGGGTGAATACGTGACCCGCTTCGAGGACATGCTCCGCGAATTCTCCGGAGCGGCCGCCGCCGTGGCCGTGGTCAACGGCACCTGCGGCCTGACCGCCGCCCTGGGGCTGGTCGGCGTGCGGCCCGGCGAGGTCGTGCTGACCCAGGCCCTGACCTTCGTGGCCACGGCCAACGCCGTGCGCCACGCCGGAGCGGAGCCGGTCTTCCTGGATTCGGACCCGGACACCCTCGGCATGTCCCCGGACGCCCTGCGCGCCTTTCTGGACGCCAAGGCCGAGAGCGGCCCGGACGGCCCCCGTCTGCGGGCGGACGGCAGGCGCATCGCGGCCTGTCTGCCCATGCACGTCCTGGGACACGCCTGCCGCATCCGCGAGATCGCGGCTCTCTGCCAGGAGTGGCGCATCCCCCTGGTGGAGGACGCGGCCGAGGCCCTGGGATCGACCCTGGATGGCCGCCACCTGGGCCTTTTCGGCCGCATCGGGGTCTTGAGCTTCAACGGCAACAAGACCGTGACCACGGGCGGCGGCGGCATGCTGCTCACCAACGACCCTGAACTCGGGGCCCGGGCCAAACGCCTGACCGCCACGGCCAAGCGGCCGCACCCCTGGGAATTCTTCCACGACGAGACGGCCTGGAATTACCGCATGCCGAACGTCAACGCCGCCCTGGGCTGCGCCCAGATGGAGCGCATCGAGGACATCCTCGCGGACAAACGGGACGTGGCCGCGGCCTACCGGGAGTTTTTCGCGAACGAGGCGGATATGGAGTTCGTGGACCAGCCCGAGGGCTGTCGTTCGAACTTCTGGCTCTGCTCGGTGCGCGCCGGAAGCCGGGCCGCCCGCGACGCCATGCTGGAGTGGACCAACGCCCACGGGATCGCCACCCGCCCGCTGTGGCGGCTCATGACCGATCTGCCCATGTACGCGGGCAACGCGGGAGACGACCTGGACGCGGCCCGCGAGGCCGTGGAGCGCGTGGTCAGTCTGCCCAGCGGCCCGCGTTGGGGGAAACGCCCGTGAGCCGTGTGCTGATCATCGCCGAGGCCGGGGTGAACCACAACGGCGATCTGGCCCTGGCCTTGAAGCTGGTGGATGCGGCCGCCGACGCGGGGGCCGACGCGGTCAAGTTTCAGACCTTCAAGGCCGAGCGACTGGTCACGCCCGACGCGGACAAGGCGGCCTACCAGAAGGAGGCCACCGGCGCGGCCGAGTCGCAGTTCGCCATGCTCAAGCGGCTGGAGCTGGACGCGGCGGCTCACGAAACGCTCCTGGCCCGCTGCCGGGAGCGCGGCATCGCGTTTCTCTCCACGCCCTTCGACGAACAGAGCGCGGACATGCTCGTGGGCATGGGCCTCGCGATCATCAAGATCCCCTCGGGCGAGATCACCAACCTGCCCTATCTGCGGCACGTGGGCGCGCTCGGCAGGCGCATCGTGCTCTCCACGGGCATGTGCGCGCTGGACGAGGTGGCTGACGCGCTGCGGGTGCTTGAGACCGCCGGGACGCCTGCCCGGAACGTGACGCTTCTGCACTGCAACACCCAGTATCCGACCCCTGACGCCGACGCCAACCTGCGGGCCATCCGCACACTGGCCGAGGCCTTCCCCGCCTGCGCGACGGGCTATTCCGACCACACCCTGGGCATCGCCTGCCCCATCGCCGCCGTGGCCCTTGGCGCGACGGTCGTCGAGAAGCATTTCACCCTGGATCGCCGAATGGAGGGGCCGGACCATGCGGCCTCCCTGGAGCCCGGGGAACTGGCGGCCATGGTGGCGGCCGTGCGCACGGTGGAGGCTGCCCTGGGGCACGGCCGCAAGGAGCCCAGCCCCTCGGAGCGCGAGAACATCCTGGTGGCCCGGCGCTACCTGGTGGCCGCCCGGAACATCGCCGAGGGCGAAGTCTATTCCCCGGAGAACGTGGCCGCGCGGCGCACGGGCTCCGGCGGGGTGAGCCCCATGCGTTGGGAAGAGATCATGGGACGGCGCGCGCCGCGAGCCTTCGCCGCGGGGGAGAAGATCGAGCCATGAGGATCGCGGTCTTCACCGGCACCCGCGCCGAATACGGTCTGCTGCGCCCCGTGCTGGAACGGCTGCGCGACGCTCCGGACGCGGAACTCCTTTTGCTCGTCTCCGGCAGCCACCTTTCGGCCCGCCACGGGCATACCGTGGACGAGATCCGGGGGCACGGCTTCGAGCCGGACGCGGAAATCACCCTGGATCTGGACGACGACTCGCCCCAGGGCGTGGCCCGGGCGGCCGCTCAGGCCCTGGCCGGGTGCGCCGAGGCCCTGGCACGACTCAAGCCGGACCGGCTCCTGATCCTTGGCGACCGCTACGAGGCCCTGGCCTGCGCCGTGGCCGCGTCCCTGTGCCGCGTGCCCATCGCCCACATCCACGGCGGCGAGGTGACCCGGGGCGCGGTGGACGATCAGTTCCGCCACGCCCTGACCAAGCTCGCCGCGCTGCACTTCACGGCCTGCGAGGAGTACCGCCGCCGGGTGATCCAGATGGGTGAGCGGCCGGAAGCGGTCTTCAACGTCGGCTCGCTGGGGGTGGAGAACGCCCTGACCCTGTCTCTGCCGGGACGCGCGGAGTTGGAGGCTGAACTGCAGTTTTGCCTGGGGCCGGAGTTCGTCCTGGTCACGTTTCATCCCGTGACCCTGGACGCCGACCCGGCGGAACAGGCCCGGAGCTTCTTCGCGGGCCTCGCCCTGATGCTGGACGAACGGCCGGAACTGCGGGCCGTGATCACCGGGGCCAACGCGGACGCCGGGGGCGGGGCCGTGGACGCCCTGACCCTTGAACTGGTCGGACGTTTCCCCGGCCGCATCCTGGCCCGGCCCTCCCTGGGGCAGGTGCGCTACCTCTCGGCCATGAAGCACTGCCGTTGTGTGGCGGGCAACTCCTCCTCCGGGGTCATCGAGGCCCCGAGCTTCGGCGTACCCACGGTGAACGTGGGCAGCCGCCAGGACGGCCGCGTGCGCGCCGCCTCGGTGCTGGACTGCCCGGCCGAGGCCGAAGCCGTGGCCCTGACGTTGCGCCGGGCCCTCTCCGGCGAGGGCCCGGCCCTGGCCCGGAGCGCGACGAATCCCCTCCAGAAGGACGGCACGAGCCGCCGCATCGTGGATCTGCTTATCTCCTGGCGCGGGGGGCTGGAAAAGGTCTTTCACGACATCCTCGCCTGATCGCGTTCCACCTTCGGAGCTCGTCGTCGGACTCGGACGGCGTGTTTCCCTGTCCTTCCCTCTTGGCCTTTGGGTGGCGCATCGTTCCAGCGATCCTTTCATCATGCGACGGCCCACGGCTTACCATCAAAATGATCATATTTTGACAAAAAAGTAATTACTCGCCATTTTTGCATTGGGACAATAAGCTGTAAAAGACGAATTTTGGCATGGCCCAAGTTGACAGCCCCAGGCGTGTGGTATACCAGCAAATCAACGCCGACACGCCAACAAGGATCACGGATGACCACGGCCCGGGAAACGTTGCTCCACGCCGACAACGTGAGCAAGAAGTTCGGGGGCATTCTCGCCCTCTCGGAATACTCGCTGACCCTGCGCAGGGGCGACCTTGCGGGCCTCATCGGCCCCAACGGCGCGGGCAAGACCACGGCCTTCAACGTCCTCTCCGGAGTGCTGGCCCCCAGCGGCGGGACGCTCACCTTCGACGGCCGGGACATCACCGGCTTCGACGCCTGCCGCAGCGCCCGCGCGGGCATCGCGCGCACCTTCCAGAACATCCGCCTGTTCCAGGATCTGACCGTGCTGGACAACATCCTGGTGGGTTTCCATCAGCGCATGGGCCGGGGTTTCTTCGCCACTCTGCTGCATCTGCCGAGTTTCCGTCGGGCCGAGGCCGGGATGGAGCGCCGCGCCAGGGAACTGGCCGACCTCCTGGGCTTGGCCGACCTCCTGGGCCAGACCGCCGGGGCGCTGCCCTACGGCGACCAGCGGCGGCTGGAGATCGCCCGGGCCCTGGCCACGGAGCCCAAGCTCCTTCTCCTGGACGAGCCCGCCGCCGGCATGAATCCTCAGGAAACCCGCGAACTCGCCGACACCATCCGCCGCATCCACAAGGAATTCCAGCTCACCGTCTTTCTCGTCGAGCACGACATGCATTTCGTCATGGATATCTGCGAACACCTGCAGGTCATCAACTACGGCCGTCTGCTGGCCGAGGGCGATCCGGCGGAGGTGCGCGCCAACCCCGAAGTCGTCGCGGCCTATCTCGGCTCCTCGGAGAACAAGAAGGATTGGGGGGCGGCATGCTGACGATCCGCCACCTTGATGTGTTCCGGGGACGCACCCACGTGCTGCGCGACGTGAGCCTGGAGGTCGGCCGCGGCGAGATCGTGGCCCTCATCGGAGCCAACGGCGCGGGCAAGACCACGACCTTGCGGACCATCTCCGGGCTGCTCCCGGCCCGCAACGGCGAAATTTCCTTCGCCCCCCGCGAGGGCGGCGACGTGCTCGACCTGACCAGCACGCCGGCCGAGGCCATCGTGGCGGCGGGGATCTGCCACTGCCCCGAAGGCCGGGGCGTGTTCTCCCGCCTGAGCGTGCATGAGAACCTGCTCATGGGCGCCTATCTGCGCGATGACCGCCAGGACATCCGCCGCGACATGGAGCAGGTCTGCGCCATGTTCCCCATCCTGGCCGCGCGCCGGAACCAGCCCGCGGGCAATCTCTCCGGCGGTGAGCAGATGATGCTGGCCATCGGCCGGGCCCTCATGGGGCGGCCCCGGCTGCTCATCCTGGATGAACCCTCGCTGGGGCTGGCCCCCCTGGTGGTCGAGGCCATCTTCCAGCTCCTGGCGCGCATCAACCGCGAGGGCGTGACCATCCTTCTGGTGGAGCAGAACGCCGTGGTGGCCCTTGAGCTGGCGCACCGGGCCTACGTGCTGGAAAACGGCCGCGTGGTCATGAGCGGGGAGAGCGCCGCCCTGGCCGGGGACGACAATATCCGCAAGGCCTATCTGGGGGGCTGACATGGACGGGGCCTATCTCGCGCAACAGATCCTCAACGGACTCATCCTGGGCTCCATGTACGCCCTGGTGGCCGTGGGCTTCTCCATGATCTACGGGATCATCAACTTGATCAACTTCGCCCACGGCGACATCGTCATGATCGGCGCCTTCAGCACCCTGGCGCTCCTGGTCGTCCTCGGCCTGCCGTTGTGGGTCGTGGCCCCGGGCGTGGTGGGCGTGGGCGCGCTCTGCGGCCTGGTCATCGAGCGCGCGGCCTTCCGGCCCATGCGCGGCGCGCCGCAGGTCACGGGCTTCATCGCCTCGCTGGGCGTCTCGATCATGATCCAGAACCTGGGCATCCTGACCGTCACGGCCCAGCCGCGCAACTTCACCTTCCCGGATTACATGCTGGCAGCGGTCTCCGTGTTCGGCTTCGAGATCCAGATGGTCAACGTCTGCATCATGCTCGCCGCGCCGCTGCTGGTCGTCGGCCTGCTCTTCGTCGTCCACCGGACGCGCCTGGGCACGGCCATGCGGGCCACGGCCGAGAACCTCGACGTGGCCCGGCTCATGGGCGTGAACATCAACCGCACCATCGCGGCCACCTTCGCCCTGGGCTCGGCCCTGGCGGGAGCCGCGGGCCTCATGTGGGGCGGCAAGTTCGGCCAGATCGACCCGCTCATGGGCTTTCTCCCCGGGCTCAAGGCCTTCGTGGCGGCGGTCATCGGCGGGGTGGGATCCATCCCCGGAGCCATCCTGGGAGGCTACGTCCTGGGGTTGGCCGAGGTGCTCTTCGTGGGCCTCCTGCCTCCGGTCTACTCCTCCTACCGCGACGCCTTCGTCTTCGGCCTGCTCATCCTCATTCTCCTGGTCCTGCCCAACGGCATCCTGGGAAAAAGCACCGAGGAGCGCGCCTGATGACCGCCGAGAGAAAACGCCTCCTCTTCCTGGCTCTGGCCGGGCTCGGGCTGACCGTTCTCATGCAGGCCGTCTTCGACGACTATCTGCGGACCATGGCCTGCTTCGTGGGCATCTTCATCATCCTGGCCGTGAGCCTGAACTTCACCAACGGCTTCGCCGGGCTGTTCTCCCTGGGCCATCCGGCCTTCATGGCCATCGGCGGCTATGTGGCCGCGCTGCTGACCTTCAATCCGGAAATGAAGCCGCTCTTCCTGCCCGATCTGCCGGAATGGCTCATGGCCCTGCATCTGCCGTTCCTGCCCGCGCTCCTGGCGGGCGGGGCGGCGGCGGCCCTGACCGCCCTGCCGGTGGGCGCGGCGGTGCTGCGCCTGCGCGGGCACTACCTGGCCGTGGCCACCATGGGCTTTTTGATCATCGTGCAGGTGCTCATCACCAACATGGAGCCCTATACGCGCGGCCCCCTGGGGCTCAACGGCCTGGATACGCTCACCGACCTCTGGTGGGTCTACGGCTCGGTGCTGGTCACGGTCTACGCCTGCTGGAAGATCAAGTTCTCCTCCTACGGCCGCATGCTCCAGAGCGTGCGCGAGAACGAGCTGGCCGCCGCCTGTCTGGGGGTGAACCTGTTCCACGCCCGTCTGGCGGCCCTGGTGATCGGGGCCTTCTTCGCCGGGGTGGCCGGAGGGCTCTGGGGCCACCTCGTCACGGCCCTGACCCCGGTGTCCTTCTCCCTGGTGCTGGCCTTCAGCATCGTGGTCATGGTCGTGGTCGGCGGCACGGGCTCCATCACGGGCTCGATCATCGGCGCGGTCATCTTCAGCTGCATCACCGAATTCTTCCGGCCCCTGGAGGAGAACTACTCCGTCTACGGGGTGGGCGAAATCCTCATGGCCCTGATCCTCATCCTCATCCTGGTCTACCGCCCCCAGGGCATTTTCGGCTCCCGGGAGCCCGACTGGCTGACACCCAAAACCAACCGTTGCTGAAGGAGGTTTTTCGATGAAACGTCTGCTCGTTCTCCTGACCCTGGCCGCCATGGTCCTCGGCGTCTCCGCCGCGGCCTCGGCCGCCGAGCCGATCAAGATCGGCGCGCTCTACGGCCTTACCGGCGGCATGAGCTCCATCGACACCCCGTCGCTCAACGGGGCCAAGCTCAAGGCCAAGCTCATCAACAAGTCCGGCGGGTTGCTGGGCGGCCGCCAAGTGGAGATCCTGGGCGTTGACACCAAGACCGACCAGAAGGCCTCGGCCATGGGCGCCAAGAAGGTGCTCAGCGAGGGCATCGTCGCGGGCATCGGCTACTCCGACCCGGCCTTCGTGCTGCCCGCCGCGCCGCTGTTCCAGAAGCAGGGCATCCCCTTCGTCACCTCCGGCGCCACCCTGCCGACCCTGCCCAAGATGATCGGCGACTGCATGTTCATGACCCCCTTCGGTGACGACGACCAGTCCTACGCCATCGCCGACTACACGGTGAAGAAGCTCGGAGCCAAGAAGGTCGCGGTCTGGACCGACAACTCCATGGACTTCACCAAGACCCTGTCCCGCTTCTACAAGGAGCGCATCAAGAAGCTCGGCGGAACCATCGTTCTTGAGGACTTCTTCATGATGGGCGACAAGGACTTCTCCGCCCAGATCGCCCGCCTGAAGAGCTCCGGCGCCGAGGCCGTGTTCGTTTCCTCCATTCCCAACGAGGCCGGCCTGACCGTGAAGCAGATCCGCGAGGCCGGACTGAAGCTGCCCATCGTTTCCGGCGACGGCTTCGACACCGAGCTGATCACCACGGTTCCCGGCCCGGCCCTGGCCAACGACGTGTTCTTCGCCACCCACACCTACCGCGAGGACACCCGCCCCGAGGTTCTGGACTTCATCAAGGAATACAAGGCCGAGTACGGCCATGATCCCGAGAACGCCTTCGCCGCCCTGGGCTTCGACGCCGTGGGCCTCATCGCCGACGCCATCACCCGCGCCGGTTCCGCCGAGCCCGCCGCCATCAAGAAGGCCCTTCGGACCACCAAGGACTTCAAGGCCGTCACCGGCACGATCACCTACTCCCGCGCCTCCGGCGTGCCGGTGAAGGGCGTGTCCGTCATCAGCGTCAAGGGCGGCAAGTACAAGGTCGAGGAAGTTTGGTATCCTGAAGCCAAGTAGCGCATCGTCAGGCATTCGACGCGCACGGGCGCGGGCGCTCCGCATGCGGAGCGCCCGCGCCCTTCCCGCGAAGAGCCGTCAAAAAACGGAGAGATGGAAATGAAGAACGTCCGTCTGGAAGAGCATAACGAGTACAGCTTCAAGGAAGCGAAATTCGACAAGTTGTTTCTGGCCATCGGCTCCTGCGAATCCCACGGCGAGCATCTGCCCTACGGCTGCGACAGTTTCGTCAGCCATCAGATCGCCCTGGATCTGGCCCAGCGCGTGAAGAACGCCGTGGTGGCCCCGCCTCTGTGGTTCGGCATGAGTCAGCACTACCGCCACCAGCCCATGTGCCTGTCCCTGTCCGACGACACGGTCATCCGCGCCGTGGGCGACCTGCTGGAATCCGCCGCCTTCTGGGGCATCCGCAAGGTGCTCATCGTCAACGGCCATGACGGCAACATCGCGCCCATCGAGATCGCGGCCCGGGACTTCAAGGTCCGCCATCCCGACTTCAGTCTGGCCGTGCTGGACGCCTGGTGGGTCACGGCCGGGAACCTTCTGCCCAAGGACACCTTCGAGGTCTGGGACGGCCTGGGCCACGGCGGTGAGGGCGAGACCTCCATCGGCCTGTCCATCTTCCCCCAGCTCTGCGACATGAGCCGGGCCAAGGGCGACCTGCCGGAGATGGATGCGAACGTGAAACTCATCTGGAACTTCCAGGAACTGACCCGTTTCGGCGCCAGCGGCGACCCGACCAAGGCCACGGCCGAGAAGGGCGACAAGATGCGCAAGGTGCTGGTGGACTACCTGGTCGGATTCATCGAGAGAATGGATGAGCAGAACTGGCGCTACAACATCAAAAAGTAGTCGCGACGTCGTCGTCTTCCTGACCGGCGGCACCATCGGCATGCGCCGCAGGGCGGATGGTCCGGGCGTCGCCCCGGGCGGCGGGCTCGGCGAACTGTTCGAGAGCCTGCTGCCCGTGGAGGGCGTCCGCGTCCGCACCGTGGAGTGGTCCGACCGGCCCAGTCCGCACATGACCCCCGAGGACATGCTGCGCCTGGCCCGGGACATCGACTCCGCCCTGTCCGAGCGCGGCGTGTGCGGAGCGGTGGTCCTGCACGGCACGGACCTGCTGGCCGAGACCTCGTTCCTGCTCGACATCGCCCTGACCTCCACCAAGCCGGTGGTGACCACCGGCTCCATGCGCCACATGGAGGAGGCGGGATACGACGGGCAGCGCAACCTGCTCAACAGCATCCTGGCCTGCCTGGCCATGCCGCGTTCGTCCGAGGTGCTCGTGCAGATCGCGGACCAGCTTTTCACGGCCCGCGACGCCATCAAGTTGGACTCGGTCTCCGTGGACCCGCTCATCGGCCAGCGCCGCGGCAGCGTGGGCCGCATCGCCGGTTCGGCCGTGGAGCTGACCCAGGACGTGCGCGTCAAGCGTCCGCGCCTGCCCTTTCCGGTCACGGGTCTGGCCCGGCGCGTCCCCCTGGTGACCTGCTACCCCGGCATGGGCGGCGAGGTTCTGGAGACCTTCGCGCGTTGCGCCGGGGAGGGCGGGTTGAATGGGCTCGTGCTGGAGGGCTTCGGGGCCGGGAACGTGCCGCCGGGGTTGGTCCCGGCCATCCGCGAATTGCGGGCCAAGGATATCCCCGTGGTCCTGGCCACGCGTTGCGTACTCGGCGGAGTCTGGCCCATCTACGGCTATGAGGGCGGCGCGGCCCAACTGGTGACGCTGGGCGTCATCCCCGCCGGTCCGTTGAGCGGGATCAAGGCCCAGCTCCTGCTCAAGGCGGCGCTGGGCAGCGGTTGCCCCCCCGGGGATCTGGAAAAGGTGTTCCGGTGAGCCGTCCCGCCCCTGAAAGCGTCACCGCGCCCATGCCCCTGCCGTTCGGCGAGGTGCGCGGAACCGAGAAGGGGCGGGTCTACGCCTGCCTGCGCGACTGGATTCTCTTTTCCGAGCTGGCTCCGGGCTTGCGGCTCAACGAGCGCGAACTGGCCGAACGTTTCGGCATCTCCCGCACACCGCTGCGGGAGGTGTTGCAACTGCTGAGCTACCAGGGGCTGGTGGTCATCCGGCCGCGCCATGGGATCATCGTGGCCCCGGTCGACGAGGGGATCATCCGCCGGACCTTCGAAGTCCGCTTGCCCCTGGAACGCGAAGTGGCTCGGCTGGCGGCCCTGCGCGCCACCCCGGACGATGCCGCGCGGCTGGAGGAACTGGCCCGGCTCTGGGCCGAAGCCTATGCCTCCGGGGACGTGGAGGCGGTCATTCGCGCCGATGACCGGTTCCACAACGCCCTGGCCGAGGTCGCGGGCAATCCCGTGCTCCTGCGCGCCCGTGAATCCCTGCACAACATCTGTCTGCGGTATTGGTTCCTCATCCGCCAGAACTACATCCTGGAGCCCGGCGCGGCCGAGGCCCACGTCCGTCTGGCCGAGGCCGTAACCAGGGGCGACGCCGAGCTGGCCGCCGCGCTCCAGGAAGAGCACGTGCGCGGTTTCGCCCGGTTGCTCGAGCGGGAGTAGGGGGGCGGGCAGGTTTTGACAGAATCGCCCACGAACGGGGCGGGCGAAGGACAAAAGAAAAACCGGCGGTCTTGCGACTGCCGGCTTTCTTTTTCCCTGTGGTGCGCCCGAGAAGATTCGAACTTCTGACCTACGGATTCGTAGTCCGGCGCTCTATCCAGCTGAGCTACGGGCGCGTTGGGAAGAGACTTGTTATTCCCATTCGCTTTCGTCGTCAAGTCTTTTCGCACCGTTTTTCGCCCTTGCCAAAAGCCCCGGCCGTGCGCATGGTTCCGGCCATGAGCAGTCTCAGCGAAAAGGCGGCGGCCGGCCGCGCCGCCCTGGAAGGACTCCTGACCCGCGCCGAGCCCGGCCGCGTGGCCGTGGCCTGGACCGGAGGCAAGGACTCCACCGTGGCCCTGGCCCTGTGGCGGGAGGTCCTGGAGTCCCGGGGCCTGGGGCCGTTGCGGGCCCTGAATCTGGATACCGGACTCAAGTTTCCGGAGATCATCGCATTCCGCGACCGTCTGGCCGGGGAGTGGGGCCTGGAGCTGACCATCGTCCGGCCGGAGGTGGACCTCTCGTCCTATCCCGTGGCCCGGGACAAGGTGGCCTGCTGCCGTGACCTGAAGATCGCGCCCCTGAGCCGGGCCCTGCGCGAGGCGGACATCGCCGTGCTCATCACCGGTCTGCGCGTGGACGAGCACGCGGCCCGGGCCGGGCTGCCCTTCCTGGAGGAGCGGGCCGATCCGCCGCACCTGCGGGCCAACCCCCTGGCGGACTGGACCGAGATGGATATCTGGGCCCACATTCTGGAGCGCGGTCTGCCCTACTGCGACCTCTACCTCCAGGGCTACCGCTCCCTGGGCTGCATGCCCTGCACGCATCTGCCCACGGACCCGGCGGACGAACGCTCCGGCCGCGACCAGGACAAGGAGCGGCACATGGCCGAGTTGCGCAGCCTGGGATATTTCTAGCGGCCCACACCTGCCGCCCTTTTCCCGTCTTTCTCGAGCGAGGCGAAGTCCCCCCTCTGGGCGTCGGAGGCCTTCTCCCGCCTTGGCTTGCCCGGGGAAATGCGCTATCGCCACGGGATGCAGCAAACGGAATCGCCGATCATCCGCCACCGCACCCGCGAGGTGCGCGTGGGCTCCGTGGGCGTGGGCGGGGACAACCCGGTGCGCGTGCAGAGCATGTGCAACACCGACACCCGCGACGTGCCTTGCACCACGGCCCAGGTGCGGGCGCTGGCCGAGGCGGGCTGCGAACTCGTGCGCCTGGCCGTGCCCGACGAGGCGGCCGCCAAGGCGCTCACCGCCATCCGCGCGCAGTCGCCCGTGCCGCTCATCGCGGACATCCACTTCGACCACCGGCTGGCCCTGGCCGCCCTGGCCGCGGGCATGGACGGCCTGCGCATCAATCCCGGCAACATCGGCGGCGAGGCCAAGGTGGACGCCGTGGTGGCCGCGGCCAAGGATCGCGGCGCGCCCATCCGCATCGGGGTCAACTCCGGCTCGGTGGAAAAGGAGCTGCTGGCGCGTTTCGGCGGCCCCACGCCCGAGGCCATGGTCGAGAGCGCGCTCAAACATGTTGCCATGCTGGAGCGCCGCAACTTCGACCAGATCAAGATTTCGCTCAAGTCCTCGTCGGTCCTGGGCACCGTGGCGGCCTACCGGCTCCTGGCCCGGAAGGTCGACTACCCTCTGCACATCGGGATCACCGAGGCCGGGACGCTCGTGCGCGGGGCCGTGAAGTCCTCGGTGGGCCTGGGCATCCTCCTCTGGGAGGGCCTGGGCGACACGCTGCGGGTCTCCCTGACCCATGACCCCGTGGCCGAGCCGGGCGTGGCCTGGGAGATCCTGCGTTCCCTGGGCCTGCGCGCCCGGGGCCCGGAGATCGTCTCCTGCCCCACCTGCGGCCGCACGGAGATCGACCTCATCGGCCTGGCCCAGGAGGTGGAGGACCGCCTGCGCGGGGTCACGGAGGTCTTCACCGTGGCGGTCATGGGCTGCCCGGTGAACGGTCCGGGCGAGGCCCGCGAGGCCGACATCGGCATCGCCGGGGGCAAGGACCTGGGCATCATCTTCCGCAAGGGCGAGGTGCTGCGCAAGGTGCGCGGCAACGATCGCCTCTTGCCCGAATTCATGCTGGAAATCGAAAAGTTCCTGAAGGAAAGGAGAGAGGAATCCCCATGCGACTGAGCCGCTACTATGTCCCGACCCTCAAGGAGGACCCGGCCGAGGCCGAGGTGGTCAGCCACAAGCTCCTCATGCGCGCGGGCATGATCCGCAAGCTGACCTCGGGCATCTACACCTATCTGCCCCTGGGCCTGCGCGCCCTGAACAAGGTGGCCGGCATCCTGCGCGAGGAGATGAACCGCGCCGGAGCCGTGGAGATCCTCATGCCCTCGGTGCAGCCCGGCGACCTCTGGAAGGAGACCGGGCGCTGGGACTTCTACGGCAAGGAGCTGCTGCGCATCAAGGACCGCCACGACCGGGACTACTGCCTGGGCCCGACCCACGAAGAGGTGGTCACGGACCTCGTGCGCGGCGAGATCAAGTCCTACAAGCAACTGCCCATCAATCTCTACCAGATCCAGACCAAGTTCCGGGACGAGATCCGGCCCCGCTTCGGCCTCATGCGCGGCCGCGAGTTCGTCATGAAGGACGCCTACTCCTTCGACAAGGACGAGGCCGGGGCCGAGGCCAGCTACCGGGCCATGTTCGAGGCCTACACCAAGGCCTTCCAGCGCCTGGGCCTGAAGTTCCGCGCCGTGCAGGCCGACTCCGGGGCCATCGGCGGCGACTTCTCCCACGAGTTCATGGTTCTGGCCGCCACGGGCGAGGACACCATCGCGGTCTGCCGCGACGCCAAGTGCGGCTTCGCCGCCAACCTGGAGAAGGCCAAGGTGAACAAGCCCGCCGGGGACTGCGCCTGCGCGGCCGACTGCCCGGCCCTGGAGACCGTCTCCACTCCCGGCACGCACACCGTGGAGGAGGTCTGCGCCTTCCTCAAGATCGAGCCCAAGGCGCTCATCAAGACCCTGCTCTTCGACGCCGACGGCAAGGCCGTGGCCGCCCTGGTGCGCGGCGACCGCCAGCTCAACGAGGTCAAGTTCAAGAACCTCCTGAAGTGCAATGACCTCAAGCTGGCCGACGAGGCCCAGGTGCGGGCCTGGACCGGCGCGCCCGTTGGTTTCGCCGGACCAGTGGGGCTCAAGGTCGAGGGCGTCTACGCCGACCACGAGCTGTGTTGCGCCACGGACTGGGTGGCCGGGGCCAACGCCGCCGACGCCCACGTGAAGCACCTGAGCCTGGGCCGCGACGCGAAAGTGACCGCCTTCGCGGACCTGCGCGTCATCGAGCCCACGGACCCCTGCCCCGAGTGCGGCGGCCCCATCGACTTCACCAAGGGCATCGAGGTCGGCCACGTCTTCAAGCTCGGACTCAAGTACTCCAAGGCCATGCAGGCCACCTTCCTGGACGAGAACGGCAAGGAGCAGCTCATGATCATGGGCTGCTACGGCATCGGCGTCTCGCGCATCGTGGCCTCGGCCATCGAGCAGAACAACGACGACAAGGGCCCCATTTTCCCGCCCTCCATCGCGCCTTTCGAGGTCTCGCTCCTCTCTCTGGGGGCCAAGGACCCCGAGGTGCTGGACAAGGCCGCCGAGCTCTACGAGCAGCTGCGCGGCATGGGGGTGGACGTGCTCTACGACGACCGCGACGAGCGGCCGGGCGTGAAGTTCAACGACGCGGACCTCATGGGCTTCCCCATGCAGCTCGTGCTCGGCGGCAAGGGCCTCAAGGCCGGGATCATCGAGGCCAAGGACCGCAAGACCGGGGAGCGCAAGGAACTGCCCTTGGACGGCTTCGCCGCGGCTTTTGCGGCCTGGCGCAAGGATATCTGGACCAGTTGGGGGCTGGAGTAAGGCGGAAGAAATTCGGACCGCTTCCATCCGCCGCGGCGGGGAGTGCTCGTGCTCCTCTTGTCGGCGGGGTTTGTTTCGCTCTTTTGGTGCGGTAACGAAGGCGAGGAAGGCGTCGTCTTCGGTCTATTGGCGCCTCAAGCGGATGAGGTCCGATTCCTTGTGATGTCTTGTTCGTCGGCTGTTCGTGGGGGGAGGTGCAGGCCCGTCGCACTGTTTTCTCAGGGGATCGCAGCGGCCTTTCACCGGGTCGATTTTGGCGGCACTGCCTGTCCTTTTTGCATGGAGTGATTTGTGAGACGTTTGATTCTGCACATAGGATTGCCGAAAACCGGCACGACGGCTCTACAGCATTTTTTTACCGAGAATCGAAAGCTGTTTGGAGAGCAAGGGATACTTGTCCCCAAGACTCCGCAAAATGTCCATCGGGCATAGGGTGTCGTATTCGAAGCTTCGCAGCCTTTTCCCCATGAACGGGTATGGAAGCAAGTCCGCGATCTGTTCGCGGAGAAAACGGATGCCGTTCTGGTGAGCCACGAGGATTTGTCCACGCATATGGCGAAGAATCCTGAAGGTGTTCTTCGGGAGCTTGTTGAATATTTTTCTGAGATTGATGTAAGAATACAGATTGTTGTTTATCTGCGCAGGCAGGATTTGCATTATGAATCGCTCTATAATCAGGACGTCAAATACTATTGCACGAGCAACACTTTTAATCCAACGCCTGAAGATGACTCCATAATCAACTCGAATGGGATTTCGTTGAGCATATATCATTATTATGAATGGTTGCACCGTATCGCGGAGATTATTGGAAAGGAGAATGCATTCATTCGCATATATGATCGCGCGTCGTTCGCGGGCGGCGATATTTTTCATGATTTCGTTTCCGCCATTGGAATTGATTATGACGATAGATTCGTTCTCCCAGCCGCTGATCCAAACCCTGGAATAGATTCTCAATATCTCGAACTCTGTCGGTACGCCAATTCGGTGTACTCGAAGGATGAATTGACGAGACAGGATACGGTCGATAAGATTTTATTCTATAAATTCATGCTGTTCATCAATAACCAGCTTGGAAGGACTGGAGATAAAGGCCTTTTTCTGGATGCGGAGCGGCTGAAATTTTTGGAGAGATTTTCTGAGTCGAACAGAAGGCTCTTCGAATTCATTGGCCGAGAGAACATCTTCTCCGTGGAGCCGTTGCGGCATGCCGAGATGAAAACCGCGCGGGAGACGCTCGACGCTTTGGACTTGCGGAAAATAGTCGTGCTTCTGCATCGGCGTTGGCTGGAATGCTCGTGCGGCATGAGTTACCCGGTTCGAAATTATCTCCGCCTGAAGCTGGCGCAGATCAAGATGAAGAAGGGTGATCCCGGGGCGCGCCGGAAACTCCGCCGGTACAGGCTGATTCACAGCGTCGGGAAACGATTGGTGCCCGGCTGGCCCTCCACGGGAGAGATGGAGGTTGTTTTGGGGGAAATGCCGCTGGACGTGAACTAGGCGGCATGCCGGGGACTGCGGGCAGCGGGCGGGACGAGCGATCCGATTTCGGCCGCGACCACCGCGCAGCGCCTCCCGGCGACAGGGGCGGGGACTGATCGCGGTTTGAAGCGGCACTACGGCCATCGGCACTTGAAAGGGCTTTCCCATGCGCATTCTGACCGTTTCCGAACTGACCCGCGCCGTGAAGGACGCCCTGGAGGCCGAGTTTCCGTTCGTCTGGGTGCGGGGGCAGGTCTCCAATCTGGGCCGTCCCGCGTCCGGGCACGTGTACTTCACGCTCGGGGACGGCGAGGCCCTGCTCCAGGTGGTCTGGTTCAAGGGCAGCCA